>Ga0172379_10003845_pt1 | contig 23245 bp, 22 predicted proteins | sample GrowelOW334metaG_FD_119756 | JGI IMG/M metagenome (GOLD analysis project Ga0172379, IMG submission 119756) | Groundwater microbial communities from an aquifer near a municipal landfill in Southern Ontario, Canada - Groundwater well OW334 metaG | ecosystem: Environmental > Aquatic > Deep... | reverse complement strand
TCCTGTGTTATGCGAAGTTAATAATATAATTATACATTATATTTAATTTAGAACAAATATACTTATCCACACGACCACCCTCTTACTTCACTTAATAAAGAGATAATAAATAATACATATCATGAATGAGTCCGATTTGTTTTAGAATTGTACTTTCTACCTACCGAAAAACCGAGGAACAAGGAGAGAAGCTCGCCATGGCAAAGGCCAAGAAACAACCAACAGCAAAAGAATTACAGGATGCCATTCACGAGGGCCATATTAATGGCATGCGATTGTTAGCGGTAGCCTACTGCAATTCCCCCACCATCAGAAATCACCGAGAACATATTGTCGGCTTTGTTAGCGGACTCATTAAATCCGGCTATAACATGCCAATGATCATCTCTGTCTACCGAGACGCCTATCAAAGGCGTAGCGAGTTTACGGAGAAGATGCAGGGTGTTGGCATCACCGGCGCGCTTTGTATACTTGAGGCAATATCTGGGGAATTTGATAGGCAGATGGCTGAGAAGAAACTGACTCAGAAGAAACCACAAAAGTAGTGAATTAACGACTACTTTATCTCTTTGTTCATCACCAACTCGGCCCAAATGCTCGCATTTTGGGTCGTTTTTTTATTTATAATAAACCTTATCCCCCATCCGTAAATCAATATATTGCAAAGATTTTCTATCTTTTATTTTTTTATCCAATATTAACTTTAAATTTTCTACGCTAATATTCACATCTGAATTCATATCAAAATATGCTTGCCAGCCCTCTGCAAATATAACTGAAACCTCAACCACTCCCCTATCTTCAAAATATTTTGGGGCTATTTTAATTTCTTCTAGTTTTTTATCCAGCCCTAAAATATAATTTATCTTTTGTTCTGAAAATAGTCTGTCGCCGATATTTACATCCTTATTTATATTTATAACCGGTAATTGATTCTGGCGTTTAATAATCTCATCTGATGATAGTTGTTTTGTTATTATTCCATCGAGTCCCACATAATAATAGGCCTTGCCATTATTAATAATCAAATAGCAAATTTTTTCTTTTATGCTAATTTTTAATTTTTGCCATCCTTTTTTAATTTCTATTGAATCAAGGGCAAATTTTTTGGAAACCTCATCTTTTAATTTCGGTTTATTAAAAATTATTAGATTATTTTTAGGCAGAAGAAAAAATGTCCACTGATTTAAATAACTGTTTACGCTATTTTTAAATTCATCCTGAGAAATCAGATCGTTGCCGGTTATTTCAACATTTTTAATTTTAAATACATCGCTATAAATAAAAACGTAAACCAAAAAAATTACCAAGAGGATTTTCAAATAAAACTTAGTATTAAATCCCCTTTTAAATTTATCAAAATAAGGATTAGAAAAGCTTTTTTTCAAATAATCCTTTTTTATTTTGATTTTTGACTCATTGTAAGAATAATCGTCTAACATGCATATATTATAGCATTTATTAACGTGTTAACATAAATCAATGGCAATATATTTGACATATTATAAATAAAATGGTATTATGAGACATCGCACATTTTGTGCTTAGAGAATAGCGGCAAGCGGTAATCTTATTGATTATCGCCGTAATAAAACGCAACAAAGCAACAGGAGTAGGAACCATGGGCGGCACATCAAGGACGATTGGCAACGCAGTGCGGCGTGAAGATGACTGGGAGCAATACGACAACTGGGAGATACGGGAAGCAGAAGCCAACAAAAGAGAGGTGGAAGAACCCATAAAGTTCGCTGCTGCTTCACTGTTTAGTGGAGAGAGTATTTCGGGCCAGCGCGTAGTCAGATGGCTTCGCGAGATTTACGTAGGCATCCAAAGACATCCCTTGCCCTTAGACCACATCGAAGCGCTTGTTCGGGAGGAGCATGCCATATCGTTGGGTGTTAGGGTAAGTGATTTACACAACGTTGTTCCGTTCCGGCGCAGCCAAATGAACCAGCCCACCACTTCGTGGGCCAACGTACAATTCCTTCTTCTCCTTCTTCAACTGGGCCTTAGCGGTGAGAAACACCAGCTCATCGAGTTCCTCAAGGGGCTAAGACAACTAAGGAGGGCCATACGACGAGAAGGCTAACAACGACGGCCACGCGCAGGACAAGGACATATTCCTGCGCGCGGCCTCATTTTTTTTCAAAAATTTATTTTCTTTTTATTTCCTTAAATCCGCAATATTTATGCAAAACTTTAGGTATTTTAATTGATCCATCTTTCTGTTGATGATTTTCCACAATCGCAATAATAGCTCTTCCAATAGCAATTGCAGTTCCATTTAACATATGGACATAATCAGTCTTACCTTCTTTTGACTTATATTTAATATTGAGTCCCCTAGCCTGATAATCCGTACAGTTTGAGGTAGAAGTTATTTCTGCCCAGTCGCCCATTTTATCTTCTTTGTTTGGTTTGCCAGGCATCCAAGCTTCTAGATCATAAGTTCTATACGATGGACCGCCCAAATCAGCCGTGCAATGATCAATTACTCGAAATGGTATTTCCAAGCCCTTAAATATTTCCTTTTCAATTTCTAAAATTTCCTTATGCGCCTCTTCGCTTTTGTCAGGCATTACGTATTGAAACATTTCAATCTTGGTAAATTGATGGACTCTAAAAATTCCTTTGGCAAATTTTGAATAGGCGCCAGCCTCAGTTCTAAAACAATGAGAAACAGCGACATATTTTTTTGGCAAATCTTCTTCTGACAAAGTTTCATCCATATGATATCCGCCCATAGTAATTTCAGCAGTACCAACCAAGCTTAAATCAGAATTTTCAATATTATAAATTTGCGTTGATTCCCCTCTTGGATTAAATCCCAAGCCTTCCAAAACTTCTCTTTTAGCAATATCAGGTGTAGAAAAAGGAATAAATTTATGCTTCATGGCGATTTCAAGCGCATACTGAATCAAAGCAAATTCAAGAACCGCTAATTCATTTTTTAAATAATAAAACTTAGCGCCAGATACTTTTGTTGCGCGATCAAAATCAATCAAGTCCATTTTTTCAGCCAACTGCACATGATCTAAAGGTTCAAAATCAAATTTATTTGGCTCTTTGACGACTTCTAACACTGGATTTTCATCCTCATCTGCGCTTACCACAACCCCTGGATGAGTCAAATTTGGCACCCTAAGCAACAATTCCCTATATTCAGTATCAAGTGGCTCAATAGATGATTCCAGCTGTTTAATCTGCTCTCCAACGCTTTTCATTTCTTCAATAATTTCCGGGGTCGGTTTTGTTTTTGATGAAGCATTCCTCTTGGCTCTAAGCTCATCAATTTCTATTGTAACTGCCCTTCTTTGTTTATCAACTTCAAGCAACCTATCAATATCAACTTCAACCAGCCTGTTTTTACAGTTTTGTTTAATTAGCTCCGGATTTTCTCGGATCAATTTAATGTCTAACATATTTTTAATTAATTTTTATATTATCACAAATTTCAAAACAAGCTCCGCAACATCTTTGTCTACAAATTTTTGTTGTACCAGAAGCAACTGCTTCAAATACTTTATATTTAAACATTTTTCCAAACTGATTTGATGTTTTGTCAATATAATAAATATTTTGATGCTCCTTCAATAAATTATTATCATTAGTCACATTTTTATCAGTACACCCACTAGCAGTATTAAAAATAAATCCAGCATAATTAACATCTCGTGCGACATTACTTATGAATTTTTGTCCGACCGAAAGATTACATTCCTTTGTAATCTTGCAACCTTCTATGGCCTTATAATTATTATCCAAACAAGTATTCCAATATGTATCACAAACAATGTATTGGTTTGTTTTTATATCTTTAGCAAAAATCATCTTAATAAAATAAACCGGAAATCCAACCGCTGTCTGTGCTAAAAATAATATTACAATAATTGCAATAACTATTATAATTGCCCTTTTCATATTATTTTTCAATTATTGTAACTGTTTTTATTTTAACTGGAGTTACTGGTTTTGACATTGATCCATCACCGCCTAAAACAGTCGGAACTGTAGCAATGTTATCAACTACTTCCATGCCTTTAGTGACATGGCCAAAAATCACATAGTCTTTTTGCAAAGGTACATCACCATGCATTATAAAGAATTGTGAGCCGTTTGTATTTGGTCCGGAGTTGGCCATGGCAACCGTTCCTTTTGTGTATTCACCAGTAAATTTTTCATCATTGAATTCATATCCAGGTCCGCCTCTACCTGTTCCAGTCGGATCACCACCCTGAATCATAAAATCCTTAATAACTCTATGGAATACTACGCCATTATAGAAGCTTTTTTTAGCTAGCCAAACAAAATTATTGGCAGTAATTGGAGTTTCTTTGGCATTCAAGGCAATTTCAATAGTTCCCATTTCAGTTTCTAAAACTGCTGTGTAAGTTTTATTTTGATCAATTATAATTTCTGGCATAGTTGTTTGCGCTTTCGTACTTGAAGCTATTTGACTGCTTGAAGTCACTTGATTATTATTTAAATTTGACTGATCTTGATTCTGTGCGTCATTTTGATTTGTTGGCTGAGTATCCAAAACTCCTACATCACCGACTGAATCATAAGAATAATTATCTGTTCCACCCTTGCTGCAGCCTGAAATTATTACTACAGTAAATAAAAGTATTGTGATTAATAGATATTTTTTCATATTATTTATTATTTTAAAAATTTTTCCATTTTATAATGAGGAATATTTATGTGTTCGTCAATATATTCATCGCCCACTACCTTGTATCCTTTTCTAAGATAAAAATCTAATGCGGAAGATCTCGCGTCTAAGATTATTTTAGAAACTTTTTGCTCTCTTGCTATTTTTTCAGCAAATTCTACCAAACTAGAACCTACTCCCCTACCTTGAAGTTCATTAGCCACGGCAACTTGCCTCATCTTTAAAATACTATCTTCAATCGGAGTAAGGATAAGTATTCCAACTATTTTACCATTATCAATCGCAACAATATGAATATCCGACTCTTCTTTTTGTAAATTATTTATGTCTAGAAAATGACCAAGTGGTATTCGTAATATTTTATTCCTTAATTCCACTGATTCCTCATATTCTTTAGAGCCATACTTTATTTCCCTAATTTCCATATTTATTCGTATAAATTTATAATATTACATGCCTAGCCTATCAGCTATTTTTTGCAGCGCTTTTAGTCCTAATTCCAAAAATTCATCAAGTGAAATTCCAGCCTGCTCACACTCACTAATCATTTCTCTGTTGCAATTAGCAGCAAATTTCAAATTTTTAAATTTCTTTTTTAATGATTCAACAGATAAGCTTGCTAATTTTTTATCAGGCTGAATTAAAGCTGAGGAAATAATTAGTCCTGTAAGTGTTTCTGAAGCAGCTAAACTAAATTGAATTCTTGTCTGTCGCCTTAAATCTTTTAACTCAGAATTAAATGGGTAGCCATAGCAGTGGGAAACAATTGTCTCAATCAAAAATCCACTCGCTCCGGCATCTTTTAAAATTTCCTGCGCTTTTATGCAATGTTGCGATGGATCGTCCTTAGTCAAATCCCAATCAATGTCATGGAGCAAACCTATTATCCCCCATTTTTCTTCATCTTGTTTGAAATGCTTAGCTAAATCACGCATTATGTATTCTGATTCAATGCAATGTAATTTTACAATCGGATCTTTTATATACCGATCTAATAATTTCTTAGCCTGATCATAATTAATTCCTAAATCACCATCATCATCGGGTATTTTGATATTTGTACTGCCATTATATAATTTATAATTTTTTGTCATCTCATCCACTAATTGCTTTTCACCAAAAATTAAGATTCCTAAAATTTTAATGTCTTTCAAGTTTTTTTCTTTGGTCTCAATTAAAACTTTTTTATCATTTGTGGTGCTTTGCATTTCCTGGGTAAATTCATAAACATCAAGTCCTTCGCTCCTTGCTTTTTTTATCAAATCAAATATTTCATTGTTTTTGTGAGCTTCTTTTATCATTATTGCATGTTGAATATTCAATAATAATTTTTCACCATCTTTCGTTTCTGTGCTGTCAGCATACAAAAGTTCCTTTCCTTTTCTTGAAGCAAATGATGCGCTTAAATGAGCAATTGTATTCATCTCTTGCCAAGGCTGCAAATTTAATTCTTTATTTAAAACAACAGTAGCTATTTTAGTTTCTTTAATTTTTTTTGCTTCACCCTCTGGCCTAAGTAATGGAAATAATACAACATCCCTTAAATTTGATTGCTGCGTGAGTAATGCGACCAAACGATCAATACCCATTCCCAAACCAGAAATCGGTGGTGCGCCATGCTCTAATGCTGTTATAAATTCATCGTCGCTTTCCATAACTTCAGCCTCACCTTTAGCCTTTGCCCTATTTTGCTCATTAAATCTCTCTTTTTGATCTATAGGATCAACTAGTTCGGAATATGCTTTAACAATTTCCCAGCCATTTACAACCATCTGAAATTGATCCACAATATTACTATCCTTATCATTTATTCTAGCTAATGGCTGTAGATATTTAGGATAATTAAATAAAATCATAGGTCCAACAATTTTCGGCCTCGATACTTTTTTATATAAATTATCAACCAAGCCGACCAGGCTCATATCGTCCATTCCTTCAAACTCAATCTTTTTCTTTTTTATATCTTTTAGCAATTGATTAGCTTCATCATATTTTTCAACGTCTATTCCGGTATCTTTTTTTAACATTTCAATAAAATCAACCCTTTTCCATGGCGTTTTAAAATCTACCACTTTTTTCTCACCTTCCCTATTTTCGATTTCTAACTTTTTATCCATTTGCATTTTTTCAAAAATGTAATCAAACATTTTTTCAGTAAATTGGATATTATCTTCAAAATTCCAATAAGCACTGTAATGCTCTAAATGCGTATGTTCTGGCAAATGCGAAGGATCAACGCCTTCATTTCTAAATGCCTTGCCGATTTCAAAAATTTTCTCCATACCGCCGACAATCAATTCTTTCAATGGCAACTCATGGGAAATTCTTAAATATAAATCGATATCTAAAGCATTATTATGTGTTTTATATGGAGTAGCTGTGGCTCCTGTAGCCTGATGTAGTAAGGTTGGAGTTTCAACTTCTATAAAATTATTTTCCCAATAAAATTGCCTAACTAATCGAATAAAATCACTTCGAAATTCAAATCTCTTTTTAGATTCTTCATTCATTATCAAATCCAAATACCTTTGGCGATAAATGGTATCCGTATCTTTTATTCCATGAAATTTTTCCGGCAACGGTAATAAAGCTTTTCCTAAAAATTCGTATTTTTTAACCAAAACAGAAACTTCTCCCTTTTGAGTTTTAAAAATCTCCCCTTCTACGCCGATAAAATCACCCATGTCAAAATTATCATTGAAAAATTTGAATTTGTCTTTACCAATCTCATCCTCTTTGAGAACAACCTGCATTTTTCCGCTCCAATCCTGTAAATGCGCAAAAGCGATTTTACCCATGTTACGAATAGTCATTATCCTGCCGGCAGTTTTTATCTTTGTCCCCTCTTTAGAGTTTTTAGCCTCAGCCAAAGAATGCAATTTATCAAATTTTTCCGGATAAGGATTAATACCTGAATTTTTAATATTCTCAAGTCTTTTAAGCCTCATCTTTCTTTCATCCAATTCATTAATTTGTTTATTTTCCGCCATATTTATTATTAGATTTAATCCTTATTATATTGCTTTAATTTTACAAGATTAGCCTATTTTTTACAAGACTAAAAAACGGCCAATTACGTACGGCCGTGACAAAAATGCTATCCTATTTTTTAGATTTATGTTTTTTATCTTTTTCCTTTGTTTCTCTAATCGTTTTTACAAGTTTTGTGACGCCTTCGACTAAAGGAGGGATAAATGCCGCAGTACCAGCAGTACCATCCGCCTTCCTTTTAAAGATAGAAAAAATCTGGTCAACGAGTTCCATTTTTTTCTTGATGCTGGATATTACGTGCCTTGCGTCTTTTGCGACCATCGCCAAATGAAAGGCGCTCAGTCCTAGCCAAATCCCGATCCAGACAACAACAGCAGCAATAGCCAACCAAAGGATGTCTAATGACGAATTAATAAGCATGGAATTATTTTAAAGATTAAATATTAAGAAAAAATTATCTTACTTTTATATTATACACTTTTTTCAATAACTCGACAACTTTATCGTGAATTTTTTGAGCTTCAGCAAGCTCAAGAGTTCGTTCACCATGGCGATAAGTGATTCTTATAGCCAAAGCTTTCTTATTATTATCAATTTTATCACCCTCATAGAGCGACATAAATAAAACATTCGAGATCAAGCTATCAACATTTTTAACTTTAGTTGCAACTTCGTCAAAAAGAATTTCTTTGCCGATTTCCATTGATAAATCTAAATCAATTGATGGAAATTTTGCTATTGGTGCGTATGACGGAGTTGTTTTTGCGAAGGAAGATAAAAGTTCAAAGTTCAATTCTAATCCGGCAAATGGCTTCTTTATGCCAATTTTTTGTTTTGTTGTTTGATTAACAAAGCCCATTGTTCCGATTTCTTTCTCGCCAATTAAAATTTGTATTTCTGATCCGTCCTGCCATAAAGCAGAGGTTTTTTCAGACTTTAATTTATAATCAGAAATGTTTAATTTTGACATTATCAATTCCAAAGCTCCTTTAAGCTGTGAAAAGGAAGTTGTCTCAGAATCTACAGAACAAATCATTGAGAGCTTTACAACTTCAACTGGCAAATCACTTTCTTTATTTATATAAGCTTTGCTTAATTCAAAAATCTTTACTTCAGCAAAACTGGAATTTTCACTAAATGATTGCATAAGCGATGGCAAAAGCGAAGTCCTCATATACTGGAAATCCGAACTTAGCGGATTATAAATCTTGACATGGTCTTCAACTTTTTCTCCGCAATCATTTATCAATTTTTCAGAAACAAAAGAATAATTATAATTCTCGCTATATCCAAGGCCGACTAAAACCTCTTTCAATTTATTTTCATAATAGAATTGGTCATTGAAATTATAGCTGATTGGAATTTCCCCCTGCATCAAATTCGACGGCAAATTGAAATAGCCGTAAATTCTGGCGATTTCTTCAATCAAATCATGCTCACCTTCAATATCGCGGTCTCTCCACCATGGCACTTTAACTTTGAATTCTTTAGTCTTACCTATCACCTCGAATCCAAGTGACTGCAAGATCAATTTCATCTTCGGCAATTTGATTTCTACACCTAAAACTTTATTAACATTTTCCGGAATCAATTTAATTTCCTTTGGCTCAAATTTATAGTTTTTAATATCAATAATTTTACTTGCAATATTTCCGCCAGCTAATTTTTGCACCAGTTCAATTGCTCTAAGCAATGACGGATGGCTATTCTCAGGGCTTAATCCCTTCTCCCATAAAGATGCGCCCTCAGATGCTAAATTTAAAGCTCTTGATGTTTTTCTAATCGAAACTGGATCAAAATTTGCTGATTCTAAAACAATTGTTTTTGTTTCAGCTGTTGCTCCGCTTAATTCGCCACCCATTATTCCCGCAACCGCAACTGGATTTTTAGCGTCTGCAATTACCAAATTATTTTCTGCCAATTCATATTCTTTGCCATCAAGCGCCAAGATTTTTTCGCCTTTTTTAGCAAGACGGACATGGATTTGATTGCCTTCTAATTTTTCATAATCAAAAACATGCATCGGCTGGCCGTATTCCAAAAGGATATAATTTGTAATATCAACTAAATTATTTATTGCGCGAATTCCCGAAGCCATAAGCCTTTGTTGCATCCAAAGCGGAGATGGTCCGACCTTAACATTATCAATAACAATAGCTTCATACCTTGGACATAATTTAACTTCCTTAACTGTGACAGTTAGCTTCTTCGTGTCATTTACTGTTAAATCCGGCCTTGATTCTTTGTATAAAAATTTTTCTTCCAAAATTGTCGATGCTTCCCTAGCCAAACCGATTGCACACATCGCATCCGGCCGATTAGAAGTAATTTCAATGTCTAATATTGCATCATCTAAAGGCATTACTTTTTCAAGTGGCAAACCGATTTTTGTATCATCCGACAAAATGAAAATTCCACTGTTATCTTCACCTATTCCCAATTCTTTTTGCGAACACATCATGCCTTCACTCTCAACTCCTCTAATAGCTGATTTTTTGATTTCAAAGTCCCCTACTTTTCCGCCAACCAAAACAACCGGGACTTTTTGTCCAACTTTAATATTTGGCGCACCACACACAATATTTAATAATTCTTTTGCGCCAACATCAACTTTGGTAACATGTAATTTATCAGCATTTGGATGATTGGCAATTTCCTTGATTTGGCCAACAACAACTTTAGAAAAATTCTGCTTTAATTCATCAATTCTATCAACAGACGGTCCGTGCAATGATAATTTTTTGGCAAAATCATGAGCAGTCAAATTTGTTTTGACATATTCTTTCAGCCAGTTGTACGAGATATTTAAGTTCATATTTAATTAAATTTTTTAATTTTCTTTACTTACTATACCAATTACTTCTTTTTTAATAAAAATATAATTCCCAATGGTATTCCTATAATTACTCCCAAGACACATATAATTCCAAGGAAGCTAAGAATTACAGTAATAATGCTTATTGCCAATAGAGGCGATTCTACTGTTGATCCCATTGAACTGCCAATAAAATTAACAATGGCATAAATAATAAATATTGCTATTAAGCCTATTATGGGTCCAATCAATAAAAATAAGCCAATTTTTTTATTTTTTGAAGAAATCTTTTTTATCTGATTTGATGACCGTTCAACTAAATTTTGTTGAGCCTGTTCCATAATTATAATTGTTTAATATTTTTCACCAAATCCTCAAAATATTTAAAGTCATCTTTTTCAGTAGTCCCACTGCAAGAAGAAGATAAAATTATGTTATATTTTTTGCCAAATATTTCCATCAAACGATTTTCGCACTCACCCGCATCTTTCCATGTCATTACCTGGAAATTACCAACTTTCTTTTTAACAATGCTTTCCGGCATGGTAATATTTGCCTTAACGATGTCAAATTCATTATTAACAGATTTAGCTTCAGAAAAACTTAAAATAGACGTCGGAGTTTTTTCGCCAGTCAATGAGTTTTTAATTGATCCGAACAATAAATATAATCCACTGATGCAGTCATTGCAATCAACTTTTTGAAATGGCTCAGAAAACTTAATTTCAAATCCCAAATCCTTACTGCCGAATAATTTACTGTCGCCATAAGTATCAACGTGTTGCACTTTAATTGTCGAGGTTGTATCAACTATTTCACTGCTTGTACTTGCAATAGAAGTTTGCTGACTGCTTGTCGACTCCAAAAGCTGATTTAAATTTTGCTGGCTATTTTTACTCTGACATCCAGTCAAAACCAAAATTCCAATAACTAAAATAATTAAAGATGTTATTTTTGTGTATTTATTAAGCCAGTTTTGGGAGATATTTAAGTTCATGTTTTAAACACTGATTTGATATCTTAAGATTGTTTCTAAAATAATTTTTTTATCATCATCTTTAAAATCCCATAAGAATACAGATAATTTTATATTTAAAAAATCAGAAAAAGCACCAAGAAATTTAGTAATTCTTCCATTGCCTTTTGTAATAATTTCTATTTTATTTTCATGATCAATCATTGAATCAAATATAGCAATCTCTGAATTATATTCAAATTTATCAACCAACAATTGATTTGTAATAATGCTGTCAAAATAATTTTTATCAAAAAACAGAGAGTATTTTATCCAAGCTGGGCCTTGCGAAATAACAACCCTTCTATTTGTGATAACTACATACGTGCCATTTAAATCATACAGCATTGCACCCCCAGCAATTTTGCGCTTAGACTTCATTGTATTACTAGTAAAGATGACATTCTCACCTTCGAGTAATGGAAAATCATTTTTAGTAATAACAATCGTTCTATCTTTATTAATTGAAACACGCAACAACAAAAAAACAATTAAGCAACAAATAATTATAAACCCAAAAAAAAGTTGTATATAAATTACTTCCATACTAGAACTGCTGTAAAAATCTCAAATCATTCTTATACAACAGCCTTATATCATCAATATTCAAACCTGACTTCATCATATAACATCTCTCTACTCCCCAACCAAACGCGAATCCGCTATAAACTTTCGGATCAATTCCCCCGGCTTTCAAAACATTTGGATGAACCATTCCCGCTCCGGCGAGTTCAAGCCAGCCTTCTTTGCAAATCTTGCATTTCTGGCCATCAACCAATCCTGTGCCATGGCAAAATCCGCAGGAGATATCTACTTCAAAACTTGGCTCAGTAAATTGGAAATGATGTGGCCTTAAACGGATTTCCCTATCTGCGCCAAAAAAGTTTTTAACAAAATATTCAATCGTCCCTTTTAGATGTGTAATATTAATTCCTTTATCAACAACCAAGCCCTCAAACTGATGAAACATCGGCGCATGAGAAGCGTCGCTTTGGCGCCTGTAAGTCTTTGAAATATTCATCATACGAATTGGCAACTTGCCTTTTTCCATTTCACGCACCTGACCATTAGAAGTATGCGGAGTCAAAATCCTTTTTCCTTTGTCAGTCAACTTCAGAGAATTATCTGCTAAATGCATTTTAATCGGCTCACTGTCGATGAAAAAAGTTTCCCATTCATCACGGGCCGGATGATCGCCAGGCATATTCAAAGTTTCAAAAGCATAATAATCCCAATCAACTTCCGGATATCTCTCACGGGAAAAACCGATTTTTGTAAAAATAGCAGCGATCTCCTCAATTGCTGAAGTTACCATATGTAAATGGCCGCTTGGCTGTTCAACTCCCGGCAAAGTGTAATCAAAAGAAGAGGCGCTGTCCCCTCCTCCGATTTTTAATCTGATCTCGTCAATTTTTGAAGTCAAATAATTCTTTACATCATTAATAATCTGGCCGACGGCAGGAATTTCTTCTTTTGGCAAGGTCTTTAAATCTTTCATAATCGAAGTCAGCAAACCGCTTTTTCTGCCCAAAAAATTAATTTCCAATTGCTCCAAATCAGCAAGGGATTTGACTTCTTCGATTGCCTTATCAAACTGTGATTTTAGTTGTTGTAATTTGTCTTTCATTTATAAATTATAAACAATTTGACACTAAAAAGTCAATTAATTTTTCAGATAAAATGACCGCACGAGTATACTACTTTGGCTCGTGCGGTCGAAAAAAATCGCGGGTATAGGGTTTTGGAAGGTCCTACAGGGACCAGGGACATTTGTGGGTTGTAGTTAACCAGAGCGTCTTAACGTAACAAAACACCCGTATCCCGCGCGAAAGTGTCGCTATGACAAGAGCAAGAATCGAGCATCTGATCGAAAAACTCAGCAACCACAGATGCCCGACCCCTGCTCAAAAGGACTATATTAAAAATATAAACCAGTTTTAAATAAAAGTCCAGCTGTTCCTAGGCGGAATTCTTTTGACCGCTTAAAAAGAAAAATTCCAGAAGACCCAACGCCAAGACAATGAAAATCAAATTCCACCACGCCAAAAGTGACTTGCTTTGCAAAAATAACACCAAAACAATAAGACCGGCAAAGAAAAAAGACTGTCTAAAGGATACCGAGACAATCTTATAATCCAAATCCAGCTTGTTAAAAATTTTTCTAATTCCAAAGGTCAACAGAAAGAAGCTGCCAAGCAAAGCAAAAAACAAGCTGGCATAAAAAACAACAAACTCAATAAATCCGCTTTCAGTCGGATCAACATTAAAAATCAAAATAGTCCATCCAATCCAGCAAACCAGTGTAGCCATCGCCATAACAATCAAAAGTTGTTTTAAGGTCATATATAGTATTACGTTATATTCATTATAATAGATAAACGAAAAAAATAACATAAATAAATCCCGCCACGTGGGCGGGATTTCGAGAAGGCATTACTGACCTACTAAAGACTGCACTAAAAGAGAAATTGTCCTAAAATAATTTTTAGGAAAGTACAGTCCGAGATAAATCAGAATTAAATCCTTCCCTATTAAAAAATTATAGCACTACAAAAAATAAACACAATGACTTTTTGTGTTTTGATTGTGGATAAGTCGATAATTAATTTTTACTTTATTTAAAAAGTTTCTTCTTAAGAAAAATAATAATAACTTTAATAAAAAAATTCCTCCTAAATCAACAAGATTGTTATTGATTTAGGAGGGAGGAGGCGGACCATACGATAGGCTCTGGGGGGTTGCTATCATATTCCACTGGGGTGGGTGTGGTCCGCCTCTCATTAAGGGGCAATTGGAGTGCGAGAGAGACGTGGAGCAATGGCTCCTTCAAGGGGCGGGCAACCGCCTTGGGAGCGCCGCAATCCCGTCTCTCCCGCACGACGATACGAATCAGACTTAAGTGTGTTATGGCAGTTTGTATAATTTTTATGCCAACACTCTTAGCTGCTGACAACAGACAAGCATGCGCCTGGGTCGCATCGTTGTGCGGGAGAGATGTCTCTTCATTCCAAAAGCCTTATAGAGCGATAAGCTATAAAAAATTATATTACCGCTCCTATAAGGACTTTGGATTGTTTTTTAATGTACTTTATTATTAATATATAATTATAGCACACTTGTTTAAATTTGTCAAGAGACGATCAATATTTATAGTCATTTTTATAATAAAATTAGCTAAAATTAATTCAATAAAAAGGCCCACTTTCATCAAGTGAGCCAATATTTCCAGTATTTTATATTACAACAGACATTTTAGCCTCTTAACTAGATTGTTCCCCAATTCATTGTTCAATATACCAATAATTACCTCCTCCTTATCATAGATTGCCTTGGCCGCGTCTTCATTAAGACAAGCCACTATTAAATTTCCCCATTTCAAATACAGCGGACGCATTAAATCGGATAAGTCTTTTCCAAAATATATCTCTTTTATTTCTTCAAACTTAATCACAGCCATTTTTTCAAAAACCTGATCCTTTATCCCGTGGCGCGCCAAGCTTTTATTTAATAACTTTCCTATGTCGGTAAATGGCATATTTATTTTCTAAATTCACAAATAGAATTAAAGTCGCAATATTTGCAAAGCTCACTAGGATTTGCTGGAAAATAGCCTTTGCGAATTTCGTCAATAATTTTTATTACCTTTTCCTTGACTTTAGCAAGCTCTTTTTCCGTTCCTAAAAACGATTCTTCCCTGCCCTCTTCCAAATAGTAGAATGACAGCTCATTGACTTTTTTCTTCAGTACGGTTTCAGCGGCTATCTGATAAATCAAAAGCTGTTCTTTATCTTCTGATGTTAATTTATCTTTGGCCTTGCCGGTTTTATAATCAACAATTTTAATGCCCTCGCCTAATTTGTCAACCCTGTCCATTACTCCCCGCAAACCATAATCCCCTATCTTTAAATTAAAACCATATTCCAAATTAATGACGTCTGGCAGATTGGAAACATAATTCTCATAGAACATTTTTAAAGCAACTTTTCCTTTATTAAAATATTCTTCTTTTATTTGTTTGGTCGGATACCAATCATCAATAAAGCTTTCTTCATAAATTTTTATCAGCTCAGCCAGAGATGGCGCGCTTGCATTTTTTGATTCCTGTCCAAATAAATCTATCTGCTTGGAATTTTTACGGCTCAAGGCTAACGCGATGAATTTCTGAAGCGTTGAGTGCATCGTCTTGCCAAAGGAAAAAACCGGCTTGCCTGAAGTTGGGATTTTTAAAATATGCGCGAAACGGTATTGGTACGGGCAGCTTTCAAATGCCTTGATCTGAGTGAAAGAAAATTTCTGCGGTAGTAATTCTCTTTTTATTTCTTGGGCAGATTTATTAGTTATTTTTTCATATTCATTTTTATCACGCTTTGATTCTTTGGCCAAAGACAAACCCAACTCCTCTAATTCAATTAAAAAGCGGGATAATTTTTTATCCCTGGCTCCGCCATAATCTGTGGCTGAAGTAAAATATAAACCTCCTTTGGCTCTGGTCATTGCAACGTAAAACAACCTGCGCTCTTCCTGCAAATGAATATCGCCTTCCGGGATAATTTCCTTGACCAGTTTGGCGGGAAGTTCAATCGGCTCTGATCTTTCAATCGCCGGAAATCTTTTATCAACCATATTCACAATAAAAACATACTTAAACTCCAAGCCCTTTGCCGCATGGACTGTCATTATTTTAACAACGTTCGGACTGGAATCTTCTACATTCTGATTTATACTCCCCTCTTCTCCAGACTCAATTTCAAGATTGATCATTTCCATAAAAACCCGAAGCGAATTATCAGGGTTTTCTTTTTCAAATTCTTTTGTTTTTTTAAAAAATTGGTTTAAATAATTTATTTGCTCCAAATTATCAGCGCTATCAGTGGCTGTTAAAGATTTCAAATAGCCGCTGGAATTCAAAAATTCTTGCATTATTTCAGTTGCCTTTTTGCCCTCCCTAACCATTTGCGCTCCCCTTTTTAACTGGGCGAGAATTAAAGTTATTTTGGCTAAGCCATCGGCAGAAATATTTTTACACAAGCCCACTTCATTTAATACTTCAAATAATGACCAGCCCTTTCGATTGGCAAAATAATTCAAATTAACAATGTCCTGATGGCTTAATTGCCAAAGCGGCATTGAGACAATCCGATACATGGCGGGGCTTTCGTGATGATTATCGAGAAGTTTTAAATAGCAAAGCAAATTAATAATTATCTTTTTGGAATATAATCCTTTTGAGGCGCAAAAATTATACGGCACTTTGGCTTTTTCAAATGCATAAATAAAGTCTTCCGCGCCTGAATTTGCTCTGACTAAGATAGCAAAGTCCGACCATCTGGGATCCGGGTTTTTATTATATAATTCAATAATTTTATTGACCGTTAAATTAATCTCGTCTTGCAAATTATCACCATGCAGATGCGCAATTTCCGCCTGGTCTTTACTCGAGGCAAGCAGCCGCTTAGAAAGTGTCTTGCCGTTTTTGGCTAGCTTGACCTCAAGGCGGTTAGGGTTATTTTGACAGATAAATTTATATGATAAATCCAAAATTTCCTGCGCGCTGCGATAGTTTTGATTCAATAGAATTTCTTTTGACTCCGGAAAGTCATCCTTGAATTGCAAAATATTGGAAACCGAAGCGCCTCTAAATTTATAAACCGACTGATCATCATCACCGACAACTGTTATATTATTGACGGGAGCCGATAGCAATTTAATTAATTCATACTGAGCCAAATTTGTATCCTGAAATTCGTCAATTAAAATATATTTGAACTGGCTTCGATATTTAAGAAGCAAATTTTTCCGCGTTGAAAAAAGCTTTAAGCAATAATTTATTAAATCTCCAAAATCCAGCGCATTACTATCCAGCAACAGCTTTTGATAAACATGGTAAGCGTCGGCAATTTCTGATTGTTTTTTTATTTCAATGGCCGTAAGCTCTTCCAAATCCTCTTTCGATAATGCTTTAATTTCTTTTTCATTTAGCGATCCACTGATAAAATTACAATTATCATTATCTAATTTAAGGCTCTGCACATATTCTAAATATTCTGAGGCTGAAATATTTTCATCCTTGGCTCTTGAAAAATGCTTGAGCAAAGCATGGATAAATTTAGTCGGATTTCCTAGCGGCCTGTAATAATCTAAATCAAATTTATCTAAATTTTTCCTAATCAATAGCCATTGTTGTGTTGAATTTAATAATTTAAAATCATTGGGCAAGCCAATTTCCAGGCCATGTTCCTTTAATATTCTCTCCGCGAAACTATGAAAAGTAGAAATCCATAAATCAACATAGCCATACGGCAAAAGCCGGTCTACTCTTTCTTCCATTTCGCCTGCCGCCTTATCCGTAAAAGTTAATGCCAAAATCTCTTCCGAGTTGCATTTGCCCGAGTTAATCAGATAGGCAATCCTATGCGTTATTACAGTGGTTTTACCGGTACCGGCTCCCGCCACAATCAAAAGAGGCCCCTTATCATGAGAGACGGCCTCGGCTTGTTCTGTATTCAATTTTTCCAATAGTTGAGACATAAATATATTGTAACAAATATCCTTCTTAATTTTAAGTCCTCTGATTAATTGCGAAACTATTGATTTTTTCATCAATTTATGCTATATTATGACTATCTCCATTCGGAGTTTTTAAATTAAAAAAATTTACAATGCCAAAGAAAACAAAAAGAGATCCTAGAGTCAAGGTGCCAAAGTTGAAATGGCAACAACCAAAAGGCAAAAAGAAGTCCAAATAATTTTTTGGACCTTATTCGGGGATCGTCTAATGGTAGGACAGCGGCCTTTGAAGCCGTTAATCGGGGTTCGAGCCCCTGTCCCCGAGTTATAAATAAGAGACGCTATTTTTATAGCGTCTCTTATTTTGTTTGCAAAAATAATATAAAACTTTAAGCTCCAGCTCATTACGAGACGGTTGACAAATTTGCTTATTTTTAGTAGAATGTGGCCAGTACATACGATTTTAACAGTGGAAAATAACAACCGGAAAGGAGGCAGGCATGCCTACCAAGAGATCTATTCAATTGGTTCTGCTGCCGGCTCCTCCTACGCCGCTGGCAGTTCTCGCATTCACAGCATTTCGCCAACAGATGGCTCCGGACTTTACCGTTTGCTATCGGAAGTTTCGACCATCAGGCAATGGTTTGTTCTGGGGTAATGGCATGGTTTTAGACTTGACTGCCGTCACCTATGAACAGCTAATAGAGTCCTTGCCTGACAATCCTAACAAGTGGTATTTCCGCCGCTTGGCTTCTCTTTGTGTCAACTCTCACTCATTCCGCAACAAACTCAAGTGCTGGCTGCTGGAGTTGGGCAGAAAGCATAGCAATGATGGCAAAACGCTTTTGGAGGAAGCGACGCAATGGATTGTGGAACTGATTCAGGGCGAAATAGATCCCTGGAAAGTCAACCCGACTCCCCCCGAGATTTCCTCAATGCCTATCATAAGGACCCGTGAACTTCCAAGGCCAACCGATACAATATCCATGGACATTCCCGTGTTTAGAGAAGGTGTAAAACACAAAAGACCTGAGGATCAAACGGGATTTAGAAATGTTGTGCTAAAAAGAGGCAGGGTCTTGGAGTTGCTGGGAGAAAGTATCGTGTTGGCAGTAGTTGGTCCTCCCGGTAGCGGGAAAAGTACCTTAACGGCTTCAATGGCTAAGGCTCTACAAGGACTCCTGTATACTAATGAGTACGAGTACGAGGTCGAAGTAGTAAACATGGACCTGGCCACACCCACCGTCGAAGCAGTTATAGACGGTGTCGGCCAAGACAGAACCGCCCTAAGAGTACAAAAGACTGCCTGGACCCTTGATCTCGCGTTGGAAGCTGCACGAAGACTGTCCAAAAAGCGGCGCCCGGGCTGCTTGATAATTGCCGATATGCCAGGCAAGATCACTGACATTACAGAGGTCTTGCTTACTCAGGTCGATGCCGGCTTAATTATAACCGTGGACTGGGAAAAAAATATGAACCCATGGAGGATGCTACTTAAGGAGCTATCAATACCCATTCTAGTTGAGGCCAGCAGCCGCAAGCCGGATGAGGGTTTTGAGAGCATGATCTCAACCTTCAAAGAAAATGGAATTGCTGCCGGTCGAACAGTCAGTATGGATCGAACAAATCAATCCAATGACCTGTTTGTTAACTGGGCAAGCAAATTTCTACTGTTTAGCCTTTTGCCAACGCTAGTAGAGCGGCGGCAAGCGGTCTGGAATCCACGCAAGTAACAACCCTCGTCACGGAAAAACGAGGGTGTTTTATTTTTAAAAAAATTAAAATCTAAATATTAAAATACCGGCTATATTGTTTATGCCGGTATTTTAATTTTGAATATCAAATTTGAAAACCAAAAAATAAACTTAAGGGGTTGTTGAAGTCGGTACTGTTGAAGTTCCATACCAAGCCTTAAACCACTCTATCAACTTATTGCCCTCCGTTTTATTTCTATCAACAATCATCTGAGCAAAAGAACGCAAGTCGGCATTGTCAGATTTATCAACGGCAATTTGAGAAATCGCCATCTCCATTTGGTGATATAGCATCATTTGGACAAGATAGTCCTGATTAAATGTTGCACCAGTTTCATTTTGCAACGAATTTATTTGAGCCCGCGGATTAATTGTAGCCTCCTGAGTTTGGTTATTATTATTTGTCTGATTATTAATTTGAGCCGAAGAATAGTTAACCATAGTTATAACACCAAATGTTGCCACAATACCAACCACCAAACCTATAATTGCATATTTTAGTTTAGTCATTTTTTCCACCCCCTTACTAGTCTGATTAATATGACGGATGGAATTTAATTAATTGTATTTGCAAATTATTTAATTAAAACTTAACTATTTTAAAAAATAAAAACCCCATAATACGAGGTTTTTCTTTGACTTAACAGTTTAATAATTTCTAAGACTTAAACATTCAGATATTTTCCAATAGCCAAACTACTACTAATAATATTTACAACAATTATTCCTAAGAGTTCAAACCCAATAATTTTAATCAAATTGGCATTAAAATAGGAAATTAAATTAAAATTCATGTCCCCAAAAAACGAGCTTAATTGTGGTTGAACAAAGGAAACGAGCGGATAAACCAGAGCCAGAGCAATTGCACAGCCTATAACACCGGTCAAAACGCTCTCTATTATGAATGGAGACCTAACAAACCAATTTCCAGCTCCAACCAGTTTCATTATGGCAATTTCATTTTGGTGGGTGAAAATTGCAATACGAACCGTGTTAAATACAATTAAAATCGCTATAATGGCAAACATTATACTTACTGCCAAACAGCCCCTTTTTACATTGTCGGCAATCGTATTGATCCGATCAATTGCAGCACTATGATCTTCAAAGTTTTTTTCCTCAATAAGATCGGAATATGCCGGATTATCCAATGATTTTAATACATTTGGATAATCGGTCAGTTCTTTAGCCTTTACTATCAATGTTGCACCCAGTGGATTATTATTCAGTTCTTTTAACGTCTCTTGTATTTTTTCATCTGAAGCATGTCTTTCCTGAAATTCTTTTAAATTCAATTCTGGCGATTTATAAACTATATTTTTTATTTCAGCCATGGACGACAAATGATTTTTCATCTCCATAATCTTGGACTCACTGACGTCAGTTTTTATATAGACTGAAATATCCACTTTGTCCTGGACGGCAGCAATAGCTGATTGTGATATTCCATTAATAAGAACAAGAAAGTTTATTGAAACAAAAGCCAAAAAAATTATAAAAATTGTTGCAATTGATAGCCAAATGTTTCTGCCAAATGATTGTAAGGCAAACATGAAACTTCTGCCAATTGAATAAAGAAACATACTATTTTTAAATTAAATATTTACCGACTCTCTGATCTTGGGAAATTCTTCCGCCATCTAGCGTCACAACTCTCTTTTTTAAAGAATTTACAATATCCTTATCATGGGTCACCAAAACGACTGTTGTTCCAAACTCATTAATTTTTAACAACAAATCAATAATACCCTTTGAATTTAAAGCGTCCAAATTGCCAGTAGGCTCATCAGCCAACAAAACCTTTGGCCGATGTATTAATGCACGCGCAATAGCGACCCTTTGTTTTTCTCCTCCGGACAATTGTGCCGGATAACGATAGGCCTTATCCTTTAAATCTACAATATCCAAAACCTGCGGAACAATTGTTTTTATCCTGCTAGTTGGAGATCCCGCAACCTGAAGGGCAAATGCCACATTTTCAAAAACAGTTTTTTTATGGATTAATTTAAAATCTTGAAATACCACTCCGATTTGCCTCCTGAGGCATGGGATTTGGTTGCTTTTGATTTTGGTTATATCCCAGCCGCCAATTACTAGTTGGCCCTTGGTTGATGTTATTTCAGCTATTAACAACCTGACTATCGTCGTTTTTCCGGAACCGGAAAGGCCAACAATAGATACAAATTCTCCTGGCTCAATGTGCAAATTAATATTTTGCAATGCCAATGTTTTTGGAGGAAACTCCTTTGTGATGTCTAATAAATGAATCATTTTAATCAAACTTAGTTACTTTTACCTTAACAACGCCCTGAGATAAGCTTGCAATGGCCGCAAAAGCCTCTTTTGAGAGATCAACGACTCGATCAGGATGGATGTTGGGGTCGGGCCCATAATCCCTCACCACAACTACAACTTCTTTATTATTTGAAAGATTAGTTACTTTTAATTTTGTGCCATTAGGATACTGGGTGCTGGCCGCAATTAATTGCCCCCTATATTTAGGATGAACATACCAGGAGGCATTACCCTTAAACTCCGGCTCACCGAGAATTGCAAACATTAAAAAATGTTTTTCTTTCGGATAGTCAAAAGTAAAGGTTGAGCTTGCTAAATCTTGTTTGGCATCCATCTTTTCAAAACTTAACGTTGCCCAATTATAAAAATACAACTGGCTTGATTTATTTCCTTTGGGAAATTTAACGGTTACTGTTGACGTTTTTGCAAAAGTCATTTCATCTGCAAATCTAATAGAAAATAAATCGCTCTGTGCTCCCAAGTTTGCTGGAAAATTAAAATAACTCCCGATAAAATCTTGCGGAACAATATTGGTCATCTTTACCCAGGTGTCATTTGTTGACGTAGCAGATGGAACATTTAGCGTTACCTGGCTGGAAGAAAGCACTAGATCTGACGTACGATCCTTGGCAATAGGCTCGAGATAAAAAAAATCCTCCGCTTTTGCCTGAGAAACGCCTAATAGAGCAATAAACGAAAAAACCAGCATCACCAAGGATAATTTTATTTTAAAACTATTGATTTTTATCATAAATAATTTTATTATGGAGTATATCGCGGGTATGATTTAGTGGTAGAATGCAATCCGCCCATGGGCGAGATTAGTTAATCGGTTTAACGCTGCCTTCCCAAGGCAGTAAGACGGGTTCGATTCCCGTATCTCGCTAAACCTGGCGGATTGATGCACGGGTTCGATTCCCGTTACCCGCTTTTGCCGACCTGGCTCAATGGTAGAGCAACGGTATCGTAAACCGTAGGTTGTGGGTTCGATTCCCACGGTCGGCTCCATTATCTTACTTAATAAATCTTTTAACTTTTGAAGCAGAAATCAATTCTTGAATATATTTGTTTACGTCAATTTTTATAAAAATTTCCCTCAGCTTTATTGTGCTCGTAGCCGACTGGCCGTCGCCAACATGATTTTCAACATAAAAAATGTGATAGCCAGATCCATTTTTTACCACCTTATTATA
>Ga0172379_10003844_pt1 | contig 23247 bp, 17 predicted proteins | sample GrowelOW334metaG_FD_119756 | JGI IMG/M metagenome (GOLD analysis project Ga0172379, IMG submission 119756) | Groundwater microbial communities from an aquifer near a municipal landfill in Southern Ontario, Canada - Groundwater well OW334 metaG | ecosystem: Environmental > Aquatic > Deep... | reverse complement strand
GAAGGGGCGGTGATGGGGACCCGCTGTGGTGATATCGATCCGGCGATAATCCTGTTCATGATCGAAAAGGAAGGCTTTTATGCGGAAGAGATCGACACGATATTAAATAAAAAAAGTGGACTGCTTGGGATCACGGGTAAATATATGGACCGACGCGATATTGAAAAAGTGGCCGAGGCCGGCGATCATCGCGCAAAATTGGCTATCGAGATCGAATCTTATCGTTTAAGAAAATATATTGGAACTTATATTGCGGCGTTGGGAAAAGTGGATGCTATTGTTTTCACGGCCGGAGCAGGGGAACTGAATTGGAAATTAAGAGAAAAGACGCTGGAAGGACTTGAAAATCTGGGGATATCGATCGATAAGAAGAAAAATACGGCAGCGGTTAGCCGTGAAAAAGAGAACGAGATCTCAACCGAAGATTCAAAGATAAAAGTATTTGTTATTCCGACGGACGAGGAGATCGTTTTTATTGAAGACGTGATCGCTATCCTTGAGGGCCGTTACGATGTTCATACCAATTTCACTTATACTTTCGAAGACAAAAATTTTAAGAAAAAGGCCGATTAAATGATGAAGGAAAACTTCTATCCCCTGACTTACACCCGCGAGGTTGCAGACTTGCGCTGCGGGGCAAAAACATTAGCCGAGCACACTGAAAGAAAACCCGAGTATATATGGGATTTGATAGTAAGTTTAAAAGAGGATCTGGAAAAAGACATAGGGTCGAAGGGTCAAGGGGTCAAAGGGTCAATTCATCCTTCGGCGGTGATTTATTCTCCAGAAAACGTTGTGATAGAAGATGGGGCAGAGATAGAAGCTTGTGCCGTGCTGGATGCACGCAGCGGGCCGATCTATATCGGTAAAAATACGATCATTCGCCCGCAAAGTTATTTAAGAGGGCCGCTCTATATTGGCCCCGAATGCCGGATCGGCGGCGAAGTGACCCATTCGATCTTTCATGGTTATTCCAACAAAGCGCATTACGGCTTTATCGGCCATTCGTATATCGGGGAGTGGGTCAATCTTGGTGCAGGGACGACAAATTCTAACCTGAAAAATAATTATGGGACAGTAAAAGTTGCAAGTGTCGAAGGGTCGAAGGGGCAAGGGGTCATAGATACTGGTCAGCAGTTCCTGGGTTGTTTCATCGGGGATTATGCAAAAACCGGAATAGGAACCTTGATCAATACTGGTTCGGTGATCGGGGTGGGGGCGAATGTTTGGGGCGGAGGAGTGACGCCGAAATTTGTGCCTAATTTTGCGTGGGGAGATGTGGGGAAAGTGGAGATTGAAAAATTTATTGGGACTGTAAAGACGACAATGCAAAGGCGCGGGAAAATCCTTACCGAAAAAGAAGAACAGATTGTCAGAGAGCTTTATAAAACCGCGTAATTAAATTACTGTAACCGTAAAGTTACGGCCTTCCTCGGCGTCCCAGAATGGGCTGATCGATTCACGAACGGATTCGGAGATCTTTTTTTCGGTTGCCGAAGGGCTATCAATTCCGTGGACCTGAAAAACAAAAGAACCCGTGCTTTCTCCTTCCAATATGTTTCCTAGTTTTACCGAAACAAAACCTCCTTTTCTGAATGAAGCCTGCATTGCGGAGGTTATCTCGTGAATCGTGTTCCAGTTCGCAATGGGGGTTTTTGTAGAAAGGCCGACTTCGATCGTATAAAACACAGATGGATCATCCGCGGCATGGACCGGTGAAGCGAACAAGGGGTCGGATCCTAGATTATCAAGCTTTGCTTTTATTTGACCATATTGAACAAGCGTTCCTTTGGGTTTTGACAGAATGGTGATCTTTACAGGATTTACTCCTAAAGAGCGCGATTCCACATCAAGCGATAATTGCATGATATCAAATTGTTCTAATCCGCTCAATGTGGTTGGGATCAATTGCCGATGATTGGGGGCAGTTACTGTTGTCGTGTAAGTATTGTTGTTCCCGGCGCGATGTTCTTCTCTGGCATCGAAGATCGAAAGAAGCTCTTTGATTTTTGTCTCGCCAAGAAGATCAAGACCAATGGCTGCAAAGAGTTCTATTTCGTCTTTTAGCCCGAGCCTTGAGAGTGCTTCCTGGATCTTTTCTCGGCCGTTTTGAGCAGTGAGGAAATATCTTCTTGCCGCCGGATTTTGGATACCTACTTGTGAGAAGCTACCAATTACAACTTCGTGCGTCATTTGTACGCTTCCTCGGTTTCTTTTTCTTCTTTCAAGTTCAAGCCTGGCGAGAAAAACTGCTCGAAAGGAGCTGGATTTGTTATTCACGATCTCTGCGAGGTCTGCATCGCCAAGCGGTTTCCCTCCCGCCGGATCTTCCCTAATAATAACAAAAGCGTGCCTTGGGAGTTTTTCTTTAAAACCGCATCTGGCCTGTCCTTTTTTATATGGAGCAGCAACGATGCGTCCCTGTGTTTTGCTATACGAAAGGGTATATACCTCACAGATATGCGATTCGGTCATTAGATTTCCAAAAGAGCGAAAGGCTACCAGATCATATACCGGCGATTCCCTGCCAGGGCGCAAGATCGCCGGAGATCCTGCTGCAAAAAGGGACTGAATATCTTTTGGAGTTTCATCCCCAGCTTTGAGGGGGAGGACAAAAACCGTGTTATACTTTTGCGCTCTTTCCTGATCGACGCGATAATCTTCTGATGGGATACCAGAATACGCATCTGCTGGGACAGGATCAAAAAGCTGCTGTTTCCATCTTGCACCAAGCTCTTTAGCCCATTTTATTGAGGCCCGAACCGATTTGTAGAGCCAATGGCCGTATTCTCCCAAGCGGTCGGCTTTATCCATATCGGTGGTTAGTACTTGCAAAGAGGCAATTATCGGACCTTCAGAAATTCTATCTCTATCGGAGACATAGAAATAGCCGCGCCATCCCTTCCAGCCGGTTTTTCTGGGAGTTTCAAGATTATCTTCAACTCCTTTTGTTCCGGGTGGCAGATCAGCTTCCCCGACGGGGATAAGGTTATTTGATAGCCAGGCAGAGACCGCCTTTGCTTCGGCTAAAGTGCTGCAAATAAATCTTCCTCCAAAAAAGTCGCAAAATTCGGCTCTTTCTATGCTTTCCTTTTGCATGGCCGATGAGACCTCTTTTATTCTATATTTGACCGATATCGGAAACCCCAATTCTTTGACCATTCTTTTTTTAATTGAATCAACTGTTTGATGTAAGCGGCTCTTTGCCCTATCCAGCGGCATTTGGGCTAAAGTTTGGAGTTGGGCGGATGCGCGCTGGTATCCTTCAGGGTTTGCTTGGCGAGCCAGAAGGTCGCATGCTTCATCGTGTAAAAATGGGAACCCCCTCTTCTTAGCTTGTGGAGCAACGACCAGCTCCATGTCGAGCGCGACAGATTCAGGTATTTGTCCTCCCGTTTGTGAAAGTTTGACCATCCCTTCGTATTTTCTAGCGAGGACTAGAAGGTAAACGTCATAATTTAAGGAAGCATCGTAAAGAAAATAGAGAAAATTCTGCAGGCAGTGGGAAAAACCCGGTTTATATGGGAAAGGCAGATGCGTGAGCAGGTTTAATGCATCAAAGGATCTATCAAGAACTTCAATTTCAGCAGGAGTGAAGACCGTTCCTTTCCTTAATTGCGCCACTCCTTTTTTGTCTCCCAGGAGAGCCATAGTTATTGCATTGTCTCCTCCGCCCATGCCTCTAACTAATCGTGCCTCAGAAATATAGGCGTCAATTGAAGTGGGGGCATGCGCCAGATATCCGGCATTGAAAGCGACCCGCAATCTTTGATAGGTAGCGGCCTGGTCAGTTTCGGGGACGGAGTGCAATGCTTCTTGGGCAAAAATGTTAAATATTTCAAATCGATATGCTTGTTGATGTTCAGCAAGAATATTGATCTCTTGTCCTTCGTCTGTTCTTCCGAGAAGTATTTTTCCTTTTTCGACAAGAACCGGAATATCAGCTGCTTGGCAGAAGATGATCGTTGCTTTTTCCTTCTTGCCTGTAGATAGCAAAGCATATTCATCTTTATGGGTAAGCATATATAAAGGCGTGGCATAAAGCAGTTGTCCTTCAATTGTTAATACTTTATGCAGGGTTCCTTTTCGGCAATGAGCTTCAGCGTCTCCCCGATAGATCGCTGCAGAATGGTCTCCATCCTCAACAGAATAAGAAAGGGGACAGAGGACCCCTTCATTTGTCCATCTTTTTGCTAGGAATGACGCGCAAAACCGCGGTAAATCGTCTGTTCCCGGGAAAGTTCTTAATATTGACCCTTTTTCCATCATTCTTCCTAAAAAGAAACTAATATCCTCTGTAGATGCCTGAATTGCAGGGACTCCCTCTTCAACTGGGCTCGAGAGCTCAGCGTGGATCTGCCTTAAGCTTAATGGGCGATTAGCGTGATAAAATATTCTGTGCAAACTAATTTGTAAACTGGGTTGTGTTGCGTTTACTTCTATTTCAGGAACTGCTGCGGGGGCTTTGACTTCAACTTTTTCAAGCGTAAACTGGGCGCCGATGAAATGGATCTTGTATTCCGGAAATGAATCGGACCGATTAAAATAATATATAAATGTTCTTAATGTTTTTAGACGAAGGTCTTTTTTAATATGATAATGCTGAAGTTCTTCGGGAGAAAGAGAAGAAAATTTTGTCTGGATGACCCCGTTAACAAAGAGAAGGTGAATTAATTCTGACCGCTGTTCAAAAGTGAAACCTATTGCTAACTCGCGCAAGCTCCCGGCGACCGCTTTCCGGTTTGGATACGTTAATATGTGGCTCAACCCCCAGGTTACTGTGGGGGCTATAAGCCTTTGTACTAATGTTGGCCGCGGGCCAATTTGATTTACCATTCCGCTTATATTATCGTCAAAAAAGTGGAAAAATTTCAACAAAACGGATATACTAATTAATGACAAATGACCAATTACAAATGTCAAATGGATGTATGCTTTCAGCTTATATTTTTTATTAAATATTAATTCAATAATTTGTCATTTGTTCATTTGGAATTTGTTATTTGCACGAAGTGCGTTGGGGGATCGTCTAATGGTAGGACACCGCCCTTTGAAGGCGAGAATCGGGGTTCGAGCCCCTGTCCCCCAGCCAACTATTTTTTCGATTGACATAGCCTTGCCAGCTCCGTATAATTCACCTAGAAAATCTTACTGGAGGTACTACGATGCTCAAAAAAATATTATTCTCTTCGCTTGTTGCAATGCTTGTTATTTCCGCCGGAGTTTCATGTTTTGCCATTGTTAAAGAACTGGAAAAAGAAAAACAATCCCTTATTAAGATCGGCGAAAGTATTACTATCCCCGAAGGGTCCGTCGTTAAAACTGCCGTAGACGTTGGTGGATCTATTACCATCTATGGGCGGGTAGATGAGGATGTGGTTTGCGTTGGCGGGTCGGTTTTCTTAAAAGATTCTGCCATGGTCGGAGGGAGCGTTGTTTCGGTTGGCGGGAGGATAATGAAGGAACCAGGGGCAATATTGAAAGGAGATATAGTTGAGGTTTCGATCCCGGCGGTATCTCCAGTGGTTTCATTTTTCACCAAAGAAGGGTTCTTAACAGGGATCGCAATTTTTGAAGTGCTTAATTTTATCGGTTTTATTATCTTAACAATTATTCTCGTAGCCATATTTACAAAACAGATCGGAAAAGTTTCGGGGCGGATCGAAAAAGATGTGTTGGTCAGCTTTTTGATCGGAACGCTGTTGTTGGTCTTATTTATTCCAATAATTATCGTGTTGTTTATCTCTCTGGTCGGCATGCTTTTGGTGCCGGTCTGGATCATTTTGGCGATGTCGGCCGGTATTTTTGGCTATACGGCGGCGGCGCATCTCCTTGGCAAAAAAACATTTTATGCCTTCAGAATTAAAGGTCTTTCGTTGATGACCGAAACTTTGCTTGGCGTATTGCTTTTAAGCCTGGTTGGATTTATCCCCTTTGTAGGGTTCTTGGTTAAACTAATTGCCTGCCTTTGCGGATTAGGGGCGGTTTATACGACGAGGTTTGGGACGAAATAATTTAGTTTCTGTTTGCGGATATTTATAAAAGGGTTAGGAATGATTCCTAACCCTTTTTGTTTGTTTTCACAGTTAAAATAGGCTGAAATTATTTTTAATAAATGCTGATATTCATATGGAAATCAATCAAATATGCAATTATCACACATACAACAAATGGCGCGAAAACCAGAATATAGAGGGAGAGTATTAAGCAAAGAAATTATCACTCCGGCTGGCCGGCGCTGTCGTTTGGAAGATTTTGAGGCAGTAAAAAGAGCCATTAGAGAAAGAACTGTTTCCCCGGAAATTGCGATCGAAGTTCTGGACGATCAAGTTGGGGGAGTCCAACGAGTTTTAACGTTCTTTACAGATGCAATTCGAGATTGCATACAAGAGATCGAATTTCGCGACCTTGTTATTGATCGGGTTTCTGTCAGGGAAGGCAATGACAAATATGAGGTCGGTAAAGTTAAAGGCAAACTGTTGATTGAAATAGTCGATGCAATAAACTATGGGCACGATATCGGGATTTTTCCTCAAGGGATTGAAGCCAGGTTCACAAGCGCTGGTATGCGCGTAAGGGCGGATAGTCTTTATTTTCTTATTACGGCAATCAATAAACTTTTAAAAACTGGCGTAATGCTGCCGGAAGGCGCAATTATGCGGAAAGTTAATCCTGGCATGAGGATAAGATATGATTGGGAAGGAATGGGCGTTTATGTTGTTGAACCTTCCATAAACCCTGGAGTTCATGTCCTTACTCTTGATAATAATAGAAAACTAGTAATTAGTGGGACGGACTTGAAGCCAATAGCGGAAGGGAAAGATAGTCCTTATGCGGAATTAGTTGTTGCGAGAAGGATCATTGGTGCCGGAAGCGTGGCCTAAGGCAAGTCCCATTCGACTTTTTGCCAAACTGCTTTAACTTGGTCTTTTCCCCAAGGAATTGTCCCTAGGGTCAGTGTAACGGGCGTTAGCGGTGCTTCTTTCTTCATATGTGCGGTGAACGGGCTTGCGGTAACTTCTTTCCCCTTAATGAACTGCGTTGCTTCGACCGTGAAGATCCCGTTCGGATACGATACTTTTAGAAAGCCGGTGCTGTTTTTGTTAGATAGGATCGGGCCAAAAATGGTCGTTGTTTCAATTGTCCCTTTTGCGGTCGCCCGGCAGCTGACAAATTTTATTTCATCCGGCGTGTTATTGATGACGGTGATCTTCTCCTCGATCATAGTGCCGGGGGTTGCTTGGTTTTTATTAACAAAATAATATCCTATGAGGATCGCAGAAATAATAATTACTACGATAAGGGATATTTTTATTAATTTCATTCTATTAGCCCATCACCACTTCAATATTATATTCTTTTTTCCCTTTTACAGTAGGGATTATGTTCGAATTTGCCGGTTTTCCGTCAATCGTTACAGATTTTATCCCTTTGCTGACGCCATTCGGGTTTCTTACGGTGATCAAATAATCCGCTCCGCGGAAAGTTCTCTTAGCCGAAAAACCTTTCCAGGCTTTAGGGATGCAAGGATCGATCTTTAATCCCGAATATTCAGGTTTGATCCCCAAAATATGTTGGGAAACCGCAACGAAGTTCCAGCAGGCTGATCCTGTTAACCAGGAATTCTTTCCTTCGCCAAAATCTTTGTGAAATTTACCGGCGATCATCTGGCAATAAACATACGGTTCGGTTTTGTGCAGATCCGCAATATCATTTCTTGCCGCCGGCAAAATTGAACGATAATATTCGTAAGCCCTGTCGCCGTTACCGAGCATACATTCCGCGACCATGGCCCACGGATTAGGATGGCAGAAGATCGCTCCGTTCTCTTTTAATCCCGGAGGATAAACGCCGATCGATCCGTATTGATAATAGAATTTGGAGTAGGGTGGGGTCATAACTTGAATACCGTGTTCGGTGGCAAGATGTTTGTGGACCGAATTCATGCACTGTTTCCCGCGCTTTTCATCGGCCGTTCCGGAAAGGACTGCCCAAGCCTGGGTTTCAAGATAGATCTTACCCTCTTTACATTTTTTTGAACCGACCGGTTCCATGTCGTCGGTAAAAGCCCGGATGTACCACTCGCCATCCCAGCCTTTTTTGTTAACTTCGACCTTAACTTTATCACCAATTTTATTATATTTGGTAATATCCGCTTTTTTACCAAGGAGCTTCGCGATCTTGGCCATTTCATAGGCGGCGCCGACCAGCATTTGGGCGACCATGACCGATTCGGCCTTCCCTTTACCCTGATCAAGGTTCAGACAATCGTTCCAATCGGCAAAAAGGATCTTGGGGAGCCCGCGTCCGCCGATATTTTTTACTGCAAAATTAATTGCCCGAGCCATATGCTCGTACATTGTTCCAGTTCCTTTGCCCGCGAACGTTACTTTTTCTTTAAGGAATGCGATATCCCCTGTTTCTTTAACGTAGCTGGCAATAGAATAGATAAGCCAGAGATGGTCGTCTCCGTACTTGTGGTCGGAAGGATTAGCTTTTTTGCTTAACGGCGAATACTGATGATAAGCGCTGCCGTCTGGGAGCTGGGTAGCGGCCAGGTCCATGATCCTTCCCTTAACTTTCTCCGGGATCATATGAACAAAGCCGAGCGTGTCCTGATTTGAATCGCGGAAGCCCATTCCCCGGCCAATTCCCGATTCATAATAGGAAGCGGAACGAGACCAGTTGAAGGTCGTTCGGCACTGATACTGGTTCCAAGTATTCGCCATAAGGTTTAGTTCGGCGTCGGGTGTCTGAACTGAAAATTTATTTAGGTTTTCTTCCCAATAGGCGGCGAGTTTTTTCAATTCTTTTTCAATTAGGGCTTTGTCGGAATATTTTTTTACCTTTTTTGCCGGTTCTTTAATATCTTCGGAAAATCCGAGGACAAAAATGAAAGTCTTGGTCTCGCCGGCTTTAAGTTTACAGGGGACTTTTAGGGCGCCGACCGGTGACCAGCCGCAGGCGATCGAATTATTCATCTTTCCTTCGATAACTGCGCGCGGATTTGAGAAATCGCCGTAGGTCCCCATGAAATCGCGGCGCTGGGTGTCATAGCCTTCGGGCGTTGCATTGGTGCAGGCCAAGAAGCCGACCACATCTTGAGTTACGCGATAGCGGGAAATATGATAAATAATATCGTCTTTATATTCGGTTTGCCCGATATTCAGGTTGTATTGATAATCGGTCATATCATTTAATGCGTCCCAGAGACAGAATTCAACAAAAGGATAAAGGGAGAGATCTTTATCTTCTTCGGCGCTGACTTCAAGCATCCAGATCTCCAGATTTTCGCCTAGCGGGACAAAATAGGTGGTCTTGGTTTTTACGCCGGCGTATTCTGCAGCGATGGTTGTATAGCCTATCCCATGGCGGCATTCATATTTGTCGAGTTTCATAACCGGCTGCCAGGAGACGGACCAATAATCTTTGCTGTCGTTGTCGCGGGCATAAATATAGCGGCCGCCGCGGTCCATCGGGACATTGTTATAGCGATAGCGAGTGATTCTCCGTTCTTTAGGATCGCGATAGAAGCTATAGCCGCCGGCTGTATTGGACATTAGCGCGCAATATTCTTCTGCGCCGAGGTAGTTGATCCATGGAAGGGGAGTATCGGGCCGAGTGATCACATATTCCTTATTATCTTTATCGAAATAACCGTATTTAGACATTGTATTTTTTATCCTTTCAGTAGTAAAAGCTATTATTTATAATTTTAGCATAAAAAAGAAAGAAGGCAAAATTAGCGAATTAAACGGTTTTTTTGATGAATTGCAATAGCTTTTTGTTGCCGTTTTTGATCTCTAAAAATAAACTAAAGTTAGCGTAGATCGCTTTCCCCTTGCCGATCTTTTTAGTGATAATTTGTGGTTTTTTTGCCTGCCTGCCGGTAGGCAGGTTTTTCTCTTTAATCCCGTCAAAAAAGCCTTTTGGCGTTGGGATAGTATATTCATGCGTTACTCCCATGAGATCCTCGAGAAGGGGGTTAGGGTAAAGATGTCCGTTTTCATTTTTTAAGCCGAAACGGGCCTCTGTAATTAAAGTCCCACCGGCTGCGATCCATTTTTTTAAGTTGGCATACTGTTTCTCGGATAAGAGGTATGGGTTTGGAAGCAGGATCGTTTTGTATTGAAGATTTACCGAATCAAGATCTCTTTCAAAGATAAAATCGATCGGAGTTCCTTTGAAAACCGCATTATAAGCCCCCTGCATCGACATAAGCGAGTGCATAACGCCGATATCGGAGCGGACGGGCTCCCATTGGCCAACGATCGCTCTAGGCGGCCCCTGTTCTTGGTAGGTTTGGACTTCGGAGCTTCTCAGATACGCAATCGCGACTTTAGAATTTAGATTTTTAGATTTGTTTAGAGTTTCGTATTTCGGATTTAGTATTTCTTTTGCAAGCTTAGTAACTACTTCCAGCCGCTTGGTCGATGATCCATCAGTTTTTAGTATCCCAAACCCTCCCGTTTCCGCCCCAAACAAGGGCGGTCTCCATGCATGATACAAAATGGCTTTAGCGCCGTGTTTAAGGGCGGTTTTGGTCCAACCTTCTATCTCCGGTCCCTCTACATAATTTGGCGATCCCCAGCGGACGTTTTGCCCGCCCTGGAGTTCTGTAATATGGAATTCTGCAGAAGTCCCGCGGGTGAAGCTTCTCCATAGATCGAGCGCGAAAGAATAATCGAGGGGGGTCATGCTGTTCCCTTTGGGATAGACGTCCAGGCCGTACCAGTCTAAATTGGCCGGGACAAGATCGTGTTCCGGGGTTCGCGTGCAGATCCCAATAAATCCATTGGTCCCGACTTTATGTTCGGGATCGATCTCTTTTACGATCTTTGCCAGATGGCTTACCCATTCGGTGATCCGGTCGGATTTAAATCTGAACCAATCCAGAAAGACATGCGGCGAAACGGCTTCCCAAACGCCGCCTTTGGGCGTCCTAATATCTTCAAAAGAGGAAAGGGTATTGGTCCAGAATTTTGACCCCCAGGCTTCGTTTACCTTTTCAATACAGCCGTATTTTTTCTTAACCCAGACGATAAACGCCAGGCGGCTGTCTTCGCAATGGCAAAAGTCGTTACTGGTGGTATGGTCAAGCGGCGGATAGACCGGTTCGTTATCAACCTGCCACATATAAAGAGCCGGATGTTTGCGGTAGCGAGAGGCGATGTTTTTTGCCAGATTCTCAGCAAGGATCCTGTAATTGCGGTTATCTTTGCAGACGTTTGGCCGGGGGCCGTATTCCGGATAGAGCGTCCCGTCTTGGGCTACCGGACGGCTTCCGCCAAATTTCTTGTGGAACCAGGGTGGAACTTGAGAGGTTGGGATGCCAAGGAGGACTTTTAAGCCATGTTTATGGCAGGCATCCATGGCGGCGTCAAATACCGAGAAATCAAATTTTCCAAGGGTCGGTTCAAAAAGGTCCCAGCTCATCTCGCCGAAGCGGATAATGTTGAACCCGGCCGCTTTTATCTCCTTGAGATTCTTATCCCAAGTATCTTGCGGCCACTGGTCCGGATAAAACGTTACGCCAAAGGGGAACATAATAGAGGCATTATAGCAAATATATTAGATAAAAACCTGCTGGATTAATTTGTCTATTGTGCGTATATATTCGGAGGATTCTTTTGTAGGTATTCCTAAATATTCAGGCGAAGAGCAGGGCAAGATTCGGTGTAATTGTATGCCGTTTACCGTTAAAAATTCTTTCAGAGCGAGAAGCTCTTTTTCGATCTCGGCGGGCTGCATGTGATACGGTCTACCGGTCCAGGCTTCTTTAGCATAGTTGCCCTCGTATTTATTAGCGGGTGCCCGAAGCGAGAAAGAATCATCGTCAATGGTTAGCCAGATTTCGGAGATATCTTCGCCCTGAAGGATTAATTGGACTTCTTCAAGGATTGAACGGCGGCGGCTTTCGGTATTCCAGTTGTTTTCCTGTCTTTCCGCCGGTGGAAGGGCATAGTTTGCATTTCTAAAATATGACGGAAGATGGACTACGCGCGCAAACCCATCCCTTTCGGCCCAGCCGGCCCAATTACCGCAACTTAAAGTAGAGAGGTTCTCATTTCCATACCCAAAATCGTGATGTGCGTCCAAGTTAAGGATCAATACTTTATTATTCTTTGAGGGATGAAAATGGGTTAATGCAGTATAAACTTCTTTGTGGTCGGACATTGTTTCATGAATAATGGGACGCTCCGGGTGTATTGGGAGTACTGGCAGATGGGGCGACGGGTGGGAGATAATATTCCAATCTAAATTTGGTAAAAATAAAGAGTCGAAGGGGAGCTCTCTGCTTTCGATGTCTGACCAGGAAAATAGAAAACATCTTAGATATCCGGCAATGTTTCGCGGCTCGCCGCCATTGTCACCCTGTCCCGGCGCTGGTCTTGCGAAATAAGGGACCTTGATCATAAACGAGCTGGCAAGGGGAATTTTGTTCTTTACGACAGCACGCGCATAGCAGGTTGTATAATGGTTCCATTCATAATCGGGACCTTTCTGGACAGGCTGATCTAAGGCAGCCCACTCAACCACGAGCTTGCGCTCTTCTACGTAACGATCGCTTTCGGAACTATTTTCCGGCTCGCAAGCAACAATACTGATGCCAACCGGGGAGACAAAATAACTGACCCCGGGATCGACCCGAAAGATGGATAAATAGCTTTCCATAGTTGCTGTTCTTGCCGTTACTCTAATATTTGTTCCATGAAGGTTAGTAAAAGGTTCAACTGGTAATAATTCCTTAGGGTCGAGAGCTATTTTTTGAGCTATTCGCCTGAGATTCCCTAGGGTTACTCGCGTGTTAACAGGTGGCTTAATTAAAGTTACTGATGCAGTACTCATGTCCAATTATCGTAAAAAATAGGTCAAAATTTCATAGAACGGGAGGTGGATTATGAAAGAAGAACAACGATCTTTTTAACTTTTCTTTCTCGGATCTGGCTTGCATGCGGTTCGTGGATAATAGGTGAACTAATTTCTACTTCTTCATCGGTATCTAGGGTTAATTTGTAGGATATCGGCGATACGCCGCCATCGAAAGTGTTTTTCTTCTTCGGGTTTTTGTAGGTTACATCAATTGTGCTAAGCAGTTTGAAGGACAATTCTCCGTTTTTAAATAGCCAAGCCGGAAGGGTAGGGGTAAGCTTAAATATGAGTTGACCCTTTTCATCGAGAGAAAAGAGTTTTTTGCCGGCCATCATTATGATCCACATATCGATAAATTCGGCGGCGCCGCCGGAGAGTCGGGCAATAAATCCACGGCCATGATTCTCCTTATTTGGGTTTGCGCTACTAACGATAAAAGAAGAGTTTTCCAAGGTGCTTCGTTTGTATTGATTCGCGTCCATGTAGGGAACTAGGACATTCTTGAAATCACCGAAAAATTCTTTGTGCATTCCGGCTTTTAATAATTCAAGGATATATTTGTATTCCATGTGCAGCCAGATCGATTCATTCTCCAGCCAGCCGGGAGTGAAGACCCTAGCGCGCCCGATCTCCATGGAAGTGTTGTTCAGCGATGAATTTACTTTGTACATCTTTAGCTTTTTATCGTACAGAGGGCTTTGCTTTACCATTTTCGGGATATTTTTGTCTTTCTCAACTTTAAGGGCATGAACAAAACCTTCCAGAAATAGAGGGAGGGGTTTTTGATTGAATTTCTTGATGATAATTTCTTTCGATGTGCTTAATTCAAAGTCTTCAACTTCATTGATGAAATAGGTGTAGTAGTTGTTATATTTTTCCAGGACTTTTTTGGCAGCCAGGTCGCATTTTGTGACTACATTGTTTAGGAATTCCGTTGCAGCGCTACTTGAAAGCGGTTTTTCTTCTCCGCCGATCCCAAGCCTCGTCTTATTTCGATAGGTTTCTTTTAGGTCATAGGCTGTTTTCCAATAAGCGAAGCTGTCGTTTGAAGTTATACTGCCCTTTAGACCTTCAATGAAATCGAGTAATTCTATTGGCAGCTGAATTTCATTTTCATGACCAAGATATTTAAGGGTGAACGCGCAGAGCCTTTTAAGCTCCAATGTTTCAGAAAGGGATGAGCCAAGAAGCCCGGGAAGGCCGTTCAGCGCATCATACCAGTCCGGTTTTTCCGCTTCCATCTCCAGTCCGATCCCCTCTGCGTCAAAGGAGGCCGCTTTGCTTGCGACAATACAGAGAATTTTAGCTATCAATGTTGTTCGGTAAATTTCTCCCTTGCCTTGCTCTTTCCTGGCAAGGTTTGGATGCGTTTCTCGGCCAACGATCAGCCGGTTTTTTTCATTATCGAGTTTGACGCTTTCATATTGTCGGACATTTCCTCCGACCAGGCGGTATTTCTCTTTTCGGTCTACGACAACATGGTCATTATCAAAAAAGGTAAAGATCTTTTTATCGAAAAATAGCTCTTTTACTTTTTCTGGATAGATCCCTTCAAAACTTTCCAGCAGGTCCGTATTGTAGGCGAAATGGTCGGTCCAGAAGCCTTCTCCATGCGAAGCTCCTTCCTCTATCTCGACCTTAGCCAGCAGGTCATTTATGAATTCTTCGCGGGAGGTTTTCCATTCAACGTCCCTTTTTTCCATTTCTTTTAATAAAATACCGAGAATAAAAGGGTTTGACATGATCTTGGCCCAGCCGTCTTTTATCTCTTTTACGTGGGTATCCAGCAGGCCTTTTGCGTCTTCTTTCGACTTTAAATAGAATTTACTGCCTATGACTACCAGCGGATTATAGCCGTCCAACTGGATCAGGTTATAAAATCGAATGATATTTTTATCGTTTATTTCCGGAAAGAAAAAGAGATCGTTCCTTCTGTTTTGGTTTACATCGCGGTAATTTCCGTTCCCCTGCGAGAAATAGGTCGGCATAAGCTTGAAATCGTTGTAGTCCCGTTCCATATCCCCATGCTTGCGATAATAAACATAGAGCGTGTTCTTGCCGGCTTTCACCGGAAGTCCGCCGCGCATTACATTGTCGAGGAAGGTTGTTTTAGAATATAGGTCGAAATTATGCGCCGCAGTTTGCGAATGGATCGAATCGCAGATAGAATCGATCAATCCCCGGTTTTCGGCGAGTTTTCCCCCCAAGTATTTTCGATTGGTGACCCGTTTTTTTATTTTATTCAGGGATTGAAGGTTTTCCGCTCTTCCCAGGATCGAGCAGATCTCAAAAGATCCTTTGCCGGGCAAAGAAGCCTTATTATATGAAAAAGCCGCCGGGGTGATCCCTTCGGTTTGTTGGTTTTTAGGAGGGAGAAAATTCTTGCTATCAATGAAACTTATCGGCAATTCAAGGCTGGTGTTTTGGCCAAAGATCGAGGTTCGGTTTATGATTATATCGGAAGAAACATCTTTTCCTTTTATATTTGCGAATGATACAAAAAAATTCCCTTGTTCGATATATTTAGTTTCGGAAGCGTCAGCCGGCATAACCTTTAGCTTGTAAAAAGGAGCGTTCTTTTCAATATTTTCTACAACGCACCAGGCTTCAATGGTCTGGCTTATCATTTTTAGGAGCGAATTGTTAAAACCAAAAGGGATCACGATCGGCAGACCGTCAATTACTTCGATCTTTCTTGCCTTTGCCGATAGATTGGTTATTTTGACGATCCGAGCCAGGGCGGGGAAGGCTTCATTCGGGACCGTAAAGTAGGTTATTTCGATCTCTATCTTAAGCGGGCTGTTCCTTTCCACGATCTTGAGGCTATCGGGATAAATGAACATTTCTCTTTTGTTCTGGTTCCTTTCACTGAAAGGCTCGTAATATTTCCCGTCCACCTTAATAAAGGTCCTGAACCCTTGAAGGGAGACGGTTCGATAGGCTTTGTTTGCGGCGTTAAATTCGATGATAGCGCCATTTTTATCTTCAACGCCGGCGGAGGTAATGCACTGGCCGCGGTTGGTATAAAAAACCCACATTGGAGAGCCAAAAATTCCCGCTATTCCCGGGAAAAAGCTTGAAAAAGTAGGGGCGCTGTTATAGTTTTCAATAACAAACGAACCGTCGCTATTTATATGGTATTTAGGCGTATCCATGGGATATCTTTATATCATTTTTTAAGGCGATAGTCAAAAGCGGCTATTCTACCGTAACAGACTTTGCAAGGTTTCTTGGCTGGTCGACATGACAGCCTCTTTTAACGGCAATATAATATGCCAGCATCTGTAGAGGGATGACCGCAAGGATAGGAGAGAGGGCGACGCTGGATGGCGGGACGAAGATCACTTCATCGACCCTGCCTGCGATATTTTTTTCGCCCGTGGTTGCAATGGCAATTACCTGCCCGCCGCGCGCTTTTACTTCTTCGATGTTTCCCAGGATCTTTTCAAATCTGCGGCCGGAAAGTGCAAGCACAACTACCGGCATGTTCTTGTCGATCAAGGCGATCGGTCCGTGTTTCATCTCTGCTGCCGGATAGCCTTCCGCATGGACATAGGCGACTTCCTTTAATTTTAGAGCCCCTTCAAGTGCGACCGGGAAGCCCTTCCCGCGTCCAAGATACAAGGCGTTGGTCGCATGGCTAAACTTTTCGGCTATTTCCTCAACATGTTTTTCTGTCAGGAGGACCTCTTCGATCTTTTGTGGAAGTTCGATAAGTTCATTAATTAGCTTAATTGATTCTGTTTCGCTGATCTTGCCGTGCCTCTTTCCAAAAAGAATGGCTAATAAATATACGATCGTGAGTTGAGTAGTAAAAGCCTTGGTTGATGCAACCCCGATCTCCGGGCCGGCATTGGTATAAACTACTCCGTCCGCTTCCCTGGCGACAGTTGAACCGACAACGTTGCAGATTGCGATCACTTTAGCATTTCTAGCCTTTGCTTCCCAAACGGCGGCGAGGGTGTCGGCGGTCTCTCCGGATTGGGTTATCGCGATCACGAGCGTATTTTCATCAATGATCGGGTTGCGGTATCGGAATTCGGCCGCATATTCGACTTCGGTCGGAAGCTTGGCATGCTGTTCGAATAAATATTCTCCAACCAGACCCGCGTGCCAAGACGTTCCGCAAGCGGTGAAGACGACCCGGTTCACTTTCTTGATCTCTTCATCGGTTAAATTTAATTCGTCAAAATGGATCTTATGATTTTCAGCTTCAACGCGGCCCTTGATGGTGTTTCTAATTGCGTTCGGCTGTTCATGGATCTCTTTGAGCATGAAATGGGAATAGCCCCCCTTTTCGGCGGATTCCGGGTCCCAGGAAATATAGGTGATCTCTTTTTCGATCGGTTTCCCGGCCATGGTGGAAAATTTTGCTTCTTTGGTCGTTATTTCCGCGATCTCTCCATTCTCAAGATGAACGACTTTGCTGGTATATTTTAAAATTGCCGGAATATCAGAAGAGAGAAAGATCTCCTCCTCTCCGTAGCCGACAATGAGCGGGCTGCCAAAGCGTGCTGCAATGATCTTGTCCGGGTTATTCTCGGAAATAACGGCAAGGGCATAGGAGCCGCGGATATGTGTAAGAGAGTTGCGAACAGCATCGAATAGGTCGCCTTCAAAATGTTCTTCGATAAGATGGGCGACAACTTCGGTATCGGTCGTTGATTTAAATATGTGGCCTCTTTCGATCAGTTCGGCGCGAAGATCAAGGAAGTTTTCAATGATCCCGTTATGGACGACGACCAGCTCGGATTTACAGTCTTCATGGGGATGGGAATTCGCGTGCGATGGCTGTCCGTGCGTTGCCCAGCGCGTGTGACCAATTCCGACGGAACCATTGATCGGTTTTTGTTCCAGTGTCCCTTCAAGCTCGGAGATCTTCCCGACGCACTTGGATACAAAAAGCTTTCCCATATGCAGAGTGGCGATACCGGCGGAGTCGTATCCCCGGTATTCAAGTTTTTTTAATCCCTCTACAATGAAAGGGACCGCTTCCTTATTGCCTATGTATCCAAATATCCCGCACATTTTGTATCCTTTAAGGCTACTTTTGCCTTAATATAGATTCGACTTCTTGCTTCGCTAATTTCAGTTGTTCTTTAAGTATTTCGGATTTGAGGTCTTGACCGCTGGAAACATAATCCCAAATAATACCGAACCGCCGGGTTAGGATAGGCTCAAGCAGTCCCCAGCTTGGAATCGAAGGATATGTTTTGCCATAGAAAACGGCCTCTTTGAAAACTCTGCGCTTTGGGTCTGCCGAAAAATATGGATCGTCAAAAGCGTCGGCTCTTGCCGGAAGAAAACCGGAAGCTTTCGCATAGTCGACTTGCGGCATCGTCGAGGTTAAATATTTTATTACTTCAAAGGCATCGGACTTATTCTTTGATTGTTTGAAAATTGCGAGCTGTGATCCTCCGACAAAAGTGATCCGTCCCTTGGGCCCTTTGGGATAGCCGGTTACAGCAAAATTCTTTGCAGCCGGAGAGCCTTGTGCTCCGCCTTCTTCGGCTGGCCTGGTTAAAGTTCTGACTTCATATGGTCCGTCAAAATACATGGAGACGGCGCTGCTGTTAAAGTTGCCGCTGACCTGGGCGGTATTTAATTCAAGATACTCTGTCGGGACGACCCCTTCTTTGACGAGGCCCATATAATAAGTTAATCCGTTGAAAACTTCGTCGCTGTCGAGGATACAGGTTTTTCTATCGGATGATAAAAAGTCTCCGCCCGCCATCCAGATCCAGGGAGCAAGCGAGTGAACAACGTTCCAGTCGTTTTTACCGGCGATGCCAAGCGGTGCCATAGATTGGCCGTTAAGGACGATATCTGCGTCAAATATTTTCTTTAATGAAGTTTTGAATGAATCCCAATTATCGAGGTCTTTTGCGGTTAATTTTGCTTTTTCCAGCGCATCGGTCCTGTAAAATAATGCTCTTGCATCAACGAACCATGGGACTGCGTTTGTTTTACCGGAATTTTCAACGCCGGTCGTTGACCAGGCAACAGGAACAAAGGCTTTTGATCCGCCGAGAGAGGCGATGGCTTCTTTCGAAAGCTCTTCAAGCGCGCCCATGGCGGCAATTGCCGAAACCCATGTCGATCCAAGTTGAGCGATATCCGGAACGTCGCCGGATGTAGCGGCAGTCGTGATTTTTGACCAGCCCGCACCCCAGTCGACCGAAGTTACTTTGACCTTGATCCCTGTTTTTGCCTCAAATGGCTTGAGGAGGGTCTCGATGTCACCAACAGGATTTAGCGAATTGGGCATGACCCAGAATTCAACTACTCTCTGATTGGATTTTTTGGTCGGACCGCAGCCGGAAAGAAAAACACCGCAGACTAGCGAAGCGATAACAAGGGACAGAACAAATACTTTACTTTTCACGAATATACCCCTTTCTAAAATATAAGAATTGGACAGGGTAAAATTGTAGCAAGAAATGGGGTGGAATTCAATTGTTTGGCGGAGTAAAAAGTGTCCCGATCCCGGCTCCGGATAATACCCTTTCGAGCGCACCGTTTTTGCGGCCGTTGATGATGGATGTATAGATGCCGGCGCCGGAACAGATCTCGGCCGCCTGGATCTTTGTCGTCATGCCGCCGGTCCCATGATGGGAGAGTGTCCCTCCGGCCGCATTTTTTACTTCTTGCGATATTTTTTCGATGGTTGGCACGACTTGTTCTTTGCCGTTTTCGTCTTGCATGTAAAATCCGTCGACATCGGTTAAGATCACCAGAATATCGGCGCCGATAAGCTTTGCGGTAAGGGCGGCTAAATTGTCGTTATCGCCGATCTTTATTTCATCGACGGCAACCGTATCATTTTCATTGATGATCGGGACAACTTTTTCGTTCAATAAAGTGAAGATGCAATTGCGGGTATTTGCCGCGCGTTCACTGTTTTGGATCTCTTCCTTTGTTAACAGGATCTGTGCAACGGAGATCTTGTGTTTTTCAAAGGCTTTTTCGTATTGCCGCATTAACAAGGATTGGCCAACGGCAGCGGCGGCCTGTTTTTCCGGGATGGTTGAAGGTTTTCCGAGTTTTAGCTTTTCCGCGCCTGCGGCGATCGCTCCGGAAGAGACAATTAGGACCCTTTTTCCCTGTTTAACAAGTTTTGCGGATTCATTTGCAATTCGTTTTAGGTTTTTAAGGTCTAATTTGCCCTGAGGGGTGGTTAAAGTGCTGGAGCCGAGCTTAATGATAACGGTGTTAAAAGGTTTTTTTGCCATTGTTTAGGCTGGCTGGACGTTTACGGTTTTCCCTTTGTATACAACAACGCCGGCTGCTTTTGCGAAAAGAGTATAATCCTTGCCGATTCCAACGTTAGATCCCGGGAAAAACCTGGTTCCGCGCTGGCGAACGATGATGCTTCCGGCCGGGACGGTCTGTCCGCCGAATACTTTCACTCCTAATCTTTGTGCGTTTGAATCTCTGCCGTTTCTAGACGTTCCGCCGCCCTTCTTATGCGCCATTTTTGATCTCCTCTATCTTTACACGGGTATATCTTTGTCTGTGTCCGATCGTTCGGTGGTAATTGGTCTTGTTTTTATACTTAAAAGTGGTAACTTTATCGTCTTTGATCATCGGGCTAAGGACCGTAGCGGAAACTTTGGCCCCTTTTACATAAGGCGTTCCGATCTCTACTTTGTCCCCATCCGCGAAGAGCAGGACATTGGTGAAAGTAACTTTTTCTTTTTCTTCGATCAATTCAACGTCCAGGATATCTCCTGGATAAACGACCTGTTGTTTTCCGCCGGTTTCAATTATTGCGTACATAGTAGATGTATTATACCAGAAAAGCCTCGAGGATTTCAAGTCCCGGCGGGAGAACGCGGTTTAAGCGCTCCATTAGCTCCAGCGGTTTAACGTGTCTTTCAAGATTGATCTCGGCAAATTCACCGGGAGAGGAGGCGCCGACTTTTAGCGCTTGCCCCCAGGAGATCTTGATGTGAGGATTAAAGCCCTGTGAAAAGGCGACGGGTATCTCAGCTCGCCGGATCGCGCGATGAAAGGCTCGCATTAGGTCGCGGTGGGAGATATATTTAACTTCTTCCCCCTTGCGGTATTTAATTTTTATTTTTAACATTAATTAAGGTTTCCTTTGAGACGCCGGTGTCGATAAAATCCCAGGGGAGGGGTTCTTCAATATTTCTGGCTTTCAGGTAATCGTTTGGATCGATCCCACACTCTGAAAACGCTTTGAGCCAGAGATCAAACTTGAAATGTTCCGACCAGGCGTCAAAGCGGGCGCCGAGCTCCCAGGCTTTTTCGATCACTTGCGATAATTTCCTGTCTCCTCGTGAAAAGACCCCTTCTAAAAAACTAGCTTCGGCTTGATGCCATCTGATCTCAATTCCTTTGACCTTAAGATTATCTTTAAGGAACCTTTGCTTATTAATGGTCTCTTCAATCGTAATTTGCCGCTCCCATTGGAAGGGAGTGTGCGATTTGGGGATAAAAGTAGATAGATTTACTGTTATCCTGGCGCGCCTTGAGTAGCTTTTACCCAAAAGCTGGATCTTTTTGGCTAACTCGCAGATCCCCATTAGATCTTCCTCGGTTTCTGTCGGCAGACCGATCATAAAATAGAGTTTTATCCCTTCGATCCCTTCCTGAAAGGCGGCTTTTAGGCTTTCAATAATATCTTCTTCGGTCATATTCTTTCCGAGTATGTCCCGAAGGCGCTGGGTCCCGGCTTCCGGAGCCAGAGTGATATTGCTAGGCCTAACCCTTGAGATCTCTTTGGCCAATTTAATGGAAAAATTGTTGGTTCGCGTTGAAGGGAGCGAAATATTAACTTTTTTGCTTTCGTATTTTTGGGCTAGAGTTTTTGCCATCTCTTCGATCTGTTTATGGTCGGAGCTGGAAAGGGAGACGAGCGATAATTCTTCATAGCCGGTATTTTTTATCAGCTCTTCCGCCATTTGATAGATGTTTTCTTTTGATCTTTCCCTGACCGGAAGGCCTGTCCAGCCGGCTTGGCAGAATTTACAGCCCCATTTGCAGCCCCGCATGATCTCGACCGCCGCTCGATCGTGGACCACTTCAACGAAGGGGACGATGGGGCACGGGGGGGAGGGCGCGCAATTGAGATCCTTTACAAAGCGCTTAGCTACCTTCAGGCTAATGCCTGGAACGTATACTCCCGGAATATTTGCCAGCTTTCCTAATTTAGATTGTCTATTTCCTGTTTTTGAGTTTCTAATTATTTCAATTATTTCCAAAATCGCTTCTTCCCCTTCGCCAATTAAGAAAAAATCAAAAAAATCGGCTACGGGTTCAGGGTTAAAGGTGCATGGTCCGCCGCCCATTATCAGCGGATCATTTTCGCCTCTCTCTGAACTCCTAACTCCGATGCCCGCCAGTTTTAGCATTGTGATTATATTTGTGTAAGTCAATTCATGGCCAAGGCTGAAGCCGATGAGATCGAATTCTTTAACTGGGTGGAAGGATTCGAGCGTTAGGAGCTCCGAGTTCGTAGATCGGAGTAAATTCTCCATATCCGGGAGAGGAGCAAAAAAGCGCTCGGCTAGAAGATCTTCCTGCTGGTTTATTATATGGTAGAGGATCTGGATCCCCATGTTCGACATGCCGATCTCATAGAGGTCGGGGTAGGCCAGGGCAACTCGGATCTTAGCCGCATCCCAGTCCTTATGGATGGAATTCAGCTCATTGCCGATGTACCGTGCCGGTTTCTGGACATTGGGGAGGATCTGTTCGTCAAAAACTTTCCGCATATATTCATTATAGCACCCGCTAGAAATATGTTAGAATATCCGCATGAAAATAAAAATATCGGTTATCTTCATTTTTCTGTCTTTCATCCTTGTCTTGAATTCTTTTGCCGCGACGACTGCCCTTGATGGCGTGAAAAAACTCTCCGATGGGGAGGCGAATGGCCGCCTGTTGAACGGTTCGGTGAAAATAATCGGCGGCGGACTGTTAACTGCTGGAGGCATTGCAGCTTTTAACGGAGTAGAAAATATTTGGGGAAAACTTGCTCTTTTGCCTTTTGCTTCGGTCGTTTCTGCTACCGGGCTTGTGACCGCAGTTTGGGGCGTTGGCGACCTGGTTTTTGGCCCGAGAGAATACGAAGATTCCTATAGCAGGATCAATAGGCTTCCGGACGATCAAAAAGAGACCGGAGCTTTTGAGTATCTGAAAACAAAAGCCGAAAAAGATAAAAAAGACCGCCAGCCGAGCTTCTGGAATTTATTCGGAGTATTATCCATGTTTGAAACGCCGGCCGAAAAAGAATATAACCAATATATGGATGGGCTTAAAACTAAAGAACGCGGGATCATATAATAATGAAATTATCTCCAATTTTTCGCACCTTGTTCATAATATATTGCCTGGCAACATTTATTG
>Ga0172379_10003843_pt1 | contig 23249 bp, 13 predicted proteins | sample GrowelOW334metaG_FD_119756 | JGI IMG/M metagenome (GOLD analysis project Ga0172379, IMG submission 119756) | Groundwater microbial communities from an aquifer near a municipal landfill in Southern Ontario, Canada - Groundwater well OW334 metaG | ecosystem: Environmental > Aquatic > Deep... | reverse complement strand
CATTGGCGTCAAAAACGGCAGCTTGGGTAATATCAACAACCTGATTGGTGGCGTCTATCCGTTTTCCAGCTCAACTTGCAAAATCCTCAATGGCGAGAGTGACGAATACTTGCCGGTTAACTATCCGGCAGTCATTCCTCCCGGTGCGACTGTGGCTGTGGCCCAAGTCCAAATTGAAGTGCTTGATTGCTTTCCGTCAAACGGTCAGCTTCAAGTGATGGCTCAGGGTGATGCCTACTGGGAATCAGTTGGCAGAGTCCAGTCAGTCAGCCTGGGTAATTTCCATCTTCCCTTTGGCTCGTTTGTTGATTTGAGCTTGAATTTGCCTGAGAATTTGGGTGAGTTTGCCTGCACCAAGCCCGTGCTTTGTCCGATCAATATCAGCAACAACGCTACGTCAGGCTCACCGGTTTGCCGACTGGAGATTTCAGTTGAAGGTAGCCTTTTGGTTTCAGTCCTTGTGCCCGAGTTGGGACCGGCTGAAACTTGGCAGACCAGTTTTTGCCTTGGCCGGTTTGACCTTGGCACTTACGCCGTTGATATTGCCATTGATCCGGAAAACCAAGTCGTTGAGGGCAAAAAAGACAATAACACCAAACAGTGTCAGTTCACTGTCAGTTTACCCACCTCGGCAAACCTGGCAGTTACTGACCTGAGGGTGTCTGTTGGCCAACCGTTTTTCCTTGCCGGCCAAAGTCTTTTCTTTGACGATTTCAATCGCACCGAACTGGGCTCTGACTGGGAAGCCTTTGCTCAATCCGGCAGTGTCAGTTTGCCAAATCAAATCTTGCGGTTTGACAATACCTCAGGTTACACCGGCATCAAGTTGGTCGACCCTGACTTTGCCAGCCTGCAGGACTTTACGGTTTCGTTTTTCTTTGAGAAAAACGACAACCCAACCAGAAACCAGGAAACCGAAGTTTTGTTTCGTAACGGTAACGGCCGTTGGGTTGTCCTAAATATCAAAGACAAAGAACTGTACTGGATTCGTTTGACTGACTCGGACGGCAATTCTGCGATTGGCTATGCCAATCTCTGCGCCGGGTACTACCAATTAACCGCTGCCGGCAATCAAATCCGGTTTAGCAACGTCGCCGGTTTTGGTACCCAGATTTTGCTGGAACTGGAAACAACGGTGGTCCAACCGGGTAGCCTGACTTTCCAAGCCAACGAAGAAACTGCGTTTTTTGACGATATCCAAGTTGAACTGACCGGACCGGTCATGCCGCCAGACGCCTTTCGCGTCGGTAACCAAGCTTACGTTGTTTGGACGGCAAGCAACTTGGGCCAGACTGATTCAGTTCCTTGCTTCCAAACTGTTGACTTGGGTAGCCAAGCAACAGTAATTGACTTGCCTGCCATTGCAGCCCAAACCAGCCAGGAGTTTTTTCTGCCGGTTTGTCTGACAGCGCTTGGCAGCCAAATTGCCAGCGTTACCGTTGACAGTGAAAACCTTCTCACTGAGCCAGACGAGCAAGACAACTACCAGGAAGTTTCAATCAATGTCTTGCCTTCGCTTTGGCCAAACCTCACAGTTGCCTTAGACAGTCTGCCAACAAAACTTTACGTTGGTAATAATGTCATTGTCTCAGGTACGGTTACCAATACCAACACCCAAGCAGCCCCTGCTTGCCAGCTGACTTTGACCTTGGGTGAGCAGTCAGTTGTTATTGACTTGCCCACAATCGAGCAAAGCCAAAGCTTTTCGCAGCAGTTTGAATTGACAAAAGCCGGTGACCAAACCGTCACAGTAGAAGTTGATTCAAACAATGCCATTGCCGAAACCAGTGAAACTGACAACAGTCAAAGTCAAACCGTGACGGTTTTACCGCCACCTTTACCCGACCTGACAGTTGCCGGTTTGACCCTGGCCAAAACCGAGTACCTGACCACGGAAAATCCCCAGCTAAACTTGGTAGTCTCCAATCAAGGCAACGCCGAGTCACCGGCTTGCCAACTGAGGGTTCAAACCCAGGCTCAAGTCCTTCTGGCTCAAGTTACAGTACCAGCTATTCCCATTGGCCAAAGCCAGACATTGACTGCCACATTGCCTAGCCTGGCAGCGGGCAGCCAAACCATTGTTGTCGTCGTTGATTTTGGTAACGCTATTGCCGAAAGTAACGAAAACAACAATACCAGCCAGATCCAAGTGACAGTTTCCGAACCGCCCCGACCAGACCTTCTGGTCAGCCAGACTGCTTGCCAGTCTTACCGTTGGTTTTTTGGCAAGGTAAACTTTACCGCCCAGGTCAAAAACAACGGCGAGCAAGCAAGTGGTTCAAGCCAAATCAGCATTGCCGTACCGGAAATGAAAAAGACTTACCAAAAAGCCATTGCCGGCTTAAACCCCGGCCAAACCGCGACGTTTGATCTGACCCTTTGGTCTACGCCCAAAGCCCTGACTTTCCAAGTTACCGCTGACAGCCAAAACCAAGTGGCAGAAACTAACGAGCAAAACAACTTCACCCAAGTGAAAAAGTCGTTTTAACGGCCTAGCCGTTAGCAAAACAATTTACCTGACAGTTTCATAGCGCGGGATTGTTGGGTATTTTTTTACTTGTAATTTAAGTCATTTTTTGCTACAATCATTTTATTAAATTACTGATTTAAATTGCCCCGCGGCCTGATTTTATTGGGTTTTTGACGGGGTCAAATTAATTTTTTTGGCTTTAAACTATGGCTAATAAATCGTTATTAAAAATTGTTGGTGTGATTTTTTGTCTGGTTTCAGTTTTAGGCAGTGGCTTTTTCAGCCAGCCGGCTTTGGCGGGATTTGAATTGGTCAAAACTAAAACTTCCGATCGGATCTATTATATTGACGGCCGCGGCAACCGCCATCCGTTTCCGGACAAAATTACTTATGAAAGCTGGTATGGCAAAGATTATTCTTTAATCGCTACGGTTGAGCCGGAAGTTTTGGCTAAATTTCCAATTGCCAAAAATATTACGATTCGACCGGGGACTTATTTGGTTAAAATTAAAACCGCGCCCCAAGTTTACGCCATTGAAACCGGTGGCGTTTTGCGAGAAATTGAAAACGAAGATATCGCCGAACAAATTTATGGCAAAAATTGGGCCAAACGGGTGGTTGATATTGAAGATATCTTTTTTCAAAATTATACTTTAGGCGAGCCAATCATTCATGATTACAGCATTCCGGACGGTTCGCTTTTTCAAGATAAAAAAACCAAAAAATACTATTACAAAAATAATGACATTATTCAGCCGTTTGATTTCGTTAAGGCGGTTTTAGCCAATCGGTTTGATCTGACAATGGCGGTTAATTCGCCCTGGAGCTATACGGTCAGAGAGCGGCCGATTGTCGGACTTGATCAAACCGTTTTTAATCCGGTGGCCAAGCCTTTGAATAAAATTCGTGATTGTGAAAATAAAAAATTAAAAGCGGCCGTGATTTTTTTGGCGGACAAAGATTTTAATAATGAAGAAATCGGCAAGGTTGAAACCATTAAAAAAGAAATTTCTGATCGATTTGCCTATGTCACCGGTGAGCTATCCAATATTGACGTGAGTTATCCGACCGTAATCATGACTGATGATGGCTATTTGATAAAAAAGCGAAATGATGGATTGGCTGAAGTAAAAAATGAAGTGATTAATACTTTCTACGACAAAAACGAAGATATTTTTGATTTTATTTTTGTTTGGACAAATTTTCGGCTGACCAATGAACAAACCAATGAAATCGCTCATTTTGTTCCTGTGACCAATCGGCTTGATGGGGTTGGCAAAGGCAATTTTGATTGGTCGCAAATGTATGGTAGCAGCGGCAAGCTTAAAGGAATTATTATGATGGGTAATGTCGCCAAATACCAACCAAAAACCCAGGCCGGTTTGGATGAAGCTTTAAATATTGTTATGCACGAAATTTTACATAACTGGGCAGCGTATATTAATTTCACTGACAGTTTGGGTCAACCCAGTCAGGCTTTATTGCGGCCGGATGATTTTAAACACTGGAGTTATTACGCCGGCTTTATTTCGCCCATTGGCGGTTCGGGCTGGATTGATAATGGCAATGGCACATTTACTTCCGGTTTATCTTTAATGGCAAATACCAATTTGCGCCAATACAGTCAGCTTGATTTGTATTTAATGGGTTTGATTCCGTCGCAGTTAGTTTCGCCGATAATGTATGTGAAGCCAAAATTTCTCAATGAAGTTGGTAATACGATTTCTGGTCAAGCTAAATATATTACCATTGATCAAATTATTGATTTAAATGGCAAGGTCCAGTGCAGTGCCAATTAAAAAAGTAATTAAATAATTATATGGCAAAAATTAATAAACATTTCAGTCAGGCCGAAACCAAAGTCCGAAAAGAAATTATTGATTTAATCAATAAAATTTTAGGCAAAAAATTCAGCGCCAAAGTAGTTGCGGTTGAGTACCCGCCGCAAAATCAAAATAATTTGGGCGATTTTACCGTCTCTTGTTTTTTGTTGGCCAAAAAATTAAAAAAATCACCGGTTGAAATCGCTTCCCAGGTTGCCGGCGGTTTTACGCCAACCGGTTTATTGGTAAAAGTTTTGGCCAGCGGGCCGTACTTGAATTTTTTTGTTAACCGGCAAATTTTTTCCAAATTGGTTTTGACCGAAATTTATAAAGCCAAAGCCAATTTTGGCAAAAGCAAAATCGGTAAAAACCAAAAAGTGATGGTAGAATATTTTTCACCAAATACCAATAAGCCTTTAACGATTGGTCATGTCAGAAATATTTGTTTGGGGCAAAGTATCGTGCGGCTGATGAAATTTTGCGGCTACAAAATTACTCAAACCACGCTTTATAATAACCGCGGCATTGCCATTGCCAAAGCGATTTTGGGCTATCAAAAATGGGGTGATAATCAAACGCCAAAATCCTCAGGACTCAAGCCCGATCATTTTGTCGGTAGTTTTTACGTTAAATTTTGTCAGGAAGCCAAAGACAATCCGGCTTTGGATGCTGAAGCCCAAAAAGTTTTACAAGCCTGGGAAGAAGAAAAAAGAGAGCCGATTGAAATTTGGGAAAAATTAATGGTTTGGGTGTTGGAAGGTTTCAAACAAACTTTGGAAAAACTTGGCGCGGAAAGATTTGACGAAGAATATTATGAAAGTGAATATTACCGCCAGGGTAAAGACGTAGTGGAAAAAGGGTTGAAACAGGGCGTTTTTGTCAAAGATAAAGATGGCGTGATTTTGGCGCCGCTGCAAAAATTCGGTTTACCGGACAAAATTGTTTTGCGACCAGATGACACCAGCCTTTATATTACTCAAGATTTATACTTGGCTTATTTGAAAGATAAATATCAGTTGGACAGCTCAATTTATGTTGTCGGTTCGGAGCAGGATTTATATTTTCAGCAGCTGTTTAAAATTTTGGAACTTTTGGGTTTTGTTAATGCTAAAAATTATCATCATTTGTCTTATGGGATGATTCGTCTGCCTTCTGGCAAAATTAAATCCCGTGAAGGTTTGATTAAAGGCACCGGCGCTGATGATTTGTTAGCCGAGCTTGAGGAGCTGGCCAAAGCCGAAGTTTCAAAGCGCGATTCCGGTTTGGCAGAAAAAGAAGTAGAACAACGGGCCAGTCAAATTGCTTTGGCGGCTTTAAGATTTTATATTTTGTCGGTTAACCCAAAAACCACCATGATTTTTGATCCGAAAAAATCAATTGCGTTTACCGGCAAAACCGGTCCGTATTTGCAATATGTCACGGCCAGAATCAGCAGCATTTTTGCCAAAGAAAAAATTAAAATCACTCACAAAGTTGATTATTCGGTTTTGGAAACTGACATTGAATTTAGTTTGATTAAACTTTTATCGCGATTTCCGAATTTTATTTCTCAAGCAGTGATTGATTTGGATCCGGCCTGCCTGGTTGATTATCTTTACGATTTAGCCAAAGCTTTCAGTCTGTTTTATGAAAAATTGCCGATTTTGCAATCTGATCAAAAAGTTAAACAGGCGCGGGTGCTTTTAATTTCTGATGTTAAAAATGTTTTGGCTTTAGGTTTAGAGCTTTTGGCTATTCCGGTACCGGAAAAAATGTAGCTGGTTTTAAAAATTGGCAGTTTTTGTTATAATTAATCTATTAAAGGCGAGATGAAAAATAAATAAGATTAGCTTGCTTGATATGGCTAAAAGAAAAATCAAAATATTGATTGTTGAAGATGACCCCGCCCTAAGCTAAAATGTCTATAAATTAAAATTAAATTTTTGTTTTTAAAATCGCCTGCGGCTTAGTCCTCTTAATCTTAAGCTCAATCTAAAACTTAGGTCGGGGCGAGACGAGAAATAGATAAGACTATTTTGTTTAATATGGCAAAGAAAAAGATCAAAATATTAATTGTTGAAGATGAAACCTTTTTACTTGATTTATATCATACTAAACTGGAGCAGTGCGGTTATGATGTGATCAAGGCCGGTAACGGCGAGGAAGGTGAATCTTTGGCCAAACTAGAAACGCCGGATTTGATTTTACTTGATATTTTAATGCCTCATGTTGACGGCTATGAAATGTTAAGACAGCTTAAATCTGATCCCAAAACTAAAGGTATATCGGTGATAATTTTTTCCAATTTGTCACAAAAAGAAGAAATTGAAAAAGGTTTAAAACTAGGCGCTAGCGATTTTATCATTAAAACCAGTTTGACACCGACTGAACTTGCCAATAAAGTTAAAGAACATTTTAATAATCATAAATAAAAAATTATGCCTAAACCAGTTGTCAATCAACAAACTTGCATCGGCTGCGGTACTTGTGAATCAATCTGCCCGGCAGTTTTCAAATTAAACGGTGGCGGTAAAGCCCAGGTTTTAGAGGCCGATTACGAAGCCAATAAAGCCGGTATTTCTGAAGCAATTGACGCTTGTCCGGTAACAGCAATTTCTTTGGGTGAATAAGCAAACCAAATAAGTCAAAAACGCCGATTAACTTTGGCGTTTTTGGTTTTTTAGATTGACTTTTTTAAAATAAAGTGTATAATAAGTAGTCTAGTCTTTGGCTGATTTTTAGCTTTAATTTTTATTGAAACTAAAAATCAGCCAAGCGGACTTGGTTGAGTAAAGGCAGAAGCGGAAACAAAGGGAGAGCGAACAAAAATGCAAGAAGAAGGGGTGGTCATTACTGAAGATGGGCTGATTGGGCATACGGATCTTTTGTTTAGAGTGGCGTTCACGCTGACCAAAGGAAACTCGGCCTTGGCGGAAGCTTTGGCTAAGCAGGCTTTGACCGAAGCCTGGCAAAAGCGTGATGAATGCCATGGGCGGATTAAGCCCTGGCTGCTGACGCTTTTGCGCCAGAAGTTTGTCTCTTGGCTGCAGACAAGCGCTGCTGCCGGGCAGGCCGCCTGCAATTAGCTCATTGAGTCGACACTTGCCGATTGGTAAGTGTCTTTTTTTATAAAAAAACACCTTAGTTTTTGGCTAAGGTGAAAAATGAGCTCTAGTGCTTGGGCAAACGGTCAAGCTCCGCCTGGGTAATTCCAAGCTTTTCCAGGATGCCGGGTTGTTCCTCAACTGCCCGGCGAATTACCTCGGCCAGACGTATTTTGGTCGCATCATCGCAGTTGCGCGACCGAATCGTTTCAAGGTACCTTTTCAGGTCCTCGATCGTGGTTGCTATCATCACTGTACCCTCCGGTTTGAGTGCGTTTTGGTTTTGGTATTTACATCTTTAATTAGGATCAACTATTTGTCAAGCTAAATTGACTAAATCGTTATTTTTGGATAAAATAAAGGGGTTATGGAATCAAAAATATCAGCCAAAGAAAAAGAGATTTTAAAATTTTGGCAGGACAATCAAATATTTGAAAAGACCTTAAAAAAAGATAGCCCCAAAGGCGATTATGTTTTTTATGATGGTCCGCCTTTTGCCACAGGCACGCCCCATTACGGCCATATCATTGGTTCGTTGATGAAAGACGTGGTGCCGCGGTTTTGGACCATGAACGGTTATCATGTTGCTCGGCGCTGGGGTTGGGATTGTCACGGTTTGCCAGTGGAAAATTTAATTGAAAAAGAATTAAAACTTGATACCAAAAGAGATATTGAAGAAAAAATCGGCGTTTGCGGTTTTAATGAAGCCTGTCAGCTCAGTGTTTTGCGCTACGCTGACGTTTGGCAAAAATTTATTCCCCGAATCGGTCGCTGGGTGGATATGGATGATGATTACAAAACCATGGATCCAAAATACATGGAAAGCATCTGGTGGGTTTTTAAAACTTTGTATGATAAAGGTTTGATTTATGAAGGCTACAAAGCTATGCACATTTGTCCCAGATGCGAAACCACTCTTTCCAATTTTGAGGTGACCCAAGGCTATAAAGATGTTAAGGATTTATCAACCACTTGGAAATTTAAAATCACCGAAAATAACGGCCGATTGGCTAATATTGAAAATACCTATTTGCTGGCTTGGACTACGGTTCCTTGGAGCACGGTTTCCACTATGGGTTTGGCTGTTGGTCCAAACTATACTTATTTGAAAGTTAAAGTCGGCAATGAATTTTTTATTTTCATTAAAGATCGGTTGGAAAAAGTCATGGCCGGCAAAGGAGATTATGAAATTGTTGGTGAGATAAAGGGCAGTGATTTGGCCGGCTTAGGTTATGAACCGGTATTTGGTTTTTACAAAGAGTTTCCCGAGATTAAAAATAATAAAAATGTTTATCATGTTTTTGCCACCGATTACGTTGAAACTACCGAGGGTACCGGAGTTGTTACCATCAATGGTGCTTACGGCGAAGTTGATTTAAATTCGGCAACCAAACTCGGCTTGCCGGTTTTAACCGATGTTGGTGTGGATGGCAAATTTAAAGAAATTGCCAATGGTTATGCCGGTATGTATGTTAAAAAAGCGGAAAAAAAATTAGTCGCCGATATGACCGAAAAAGGTTTAGTTTGGAGTACCGAAGAATACACTCACAGTTATCCTCATTGCTGGCGCTGTGATACACCGCTTTTGAATTATGCCACTTCGTCTTGGTTTGTGAAAGTGACTGAGATTAAAAAAGATTTAATTAAAAATAATCAAAAAATTCATTGGACGCCAAGTCACTTAAAAGAAGGCCGATTTGGTAAATGGTTGGAAGGCGCTACGGATTGGGCGATTTCACGCCAGCGCTATTGGGGCACGCCTTTGCCGGTTTGGAAATGCAGCTGCGGCCAAATCAAAGTGGCTGGATCAATTGCTGATTTGGAAAAATTAGCCAATCAAAAAGTGACTGATTTGCATAAACATATTGTGGACGAAATCAGAATCAAATGTGATAAATGCGGTAAGGAAATGAATCGGATCCCGGATGTTTTGGATTGTTGGTTTGAATCAGGTTCGATGCCTTACGCTCAAGTTCATTATCCGTTTGAAAATAAAGACTGGTTTGAGAAAAATTTTCCGGCCGAGTTTATTGCCGAAGGCATTGATCAAACTCGCGGCTGGTTTTATACCCTGATGGTTTTATCAACGGCTTTATTTAATAAACCGGCTTTTGAAAATGTAATTGTTAATGGGATTGTTTTGGCACCTGACGGTCAAAAAATGTCCAAGCGCTTAAAAAATTATCCTGAGCCGGATTTGATTGTTGATCAATATGGTGCTGACGCTTTGCGCTACTATATGCTGACTTCACCGGTGGTGGAAGCGGAAAATTTTAATTTTTCCGAGGTGGGAGTCAAAGAAGCTTTGCAAAAAAATATCATGCTGGTTGGCAATATTTTGAGTTTTTATCTGATGTACCAAAAAGAAAGTTTGGTAACTGACCGCAAAAAAATAAAACCCAAAAATATTTTGGATGATTGGATTTTAGCCAAACTGAATTTGCTTAATTTGGAAATTACCGAAAAACTTAAAGACTACGATTTACTCAGGGCGACTAGACCGATTGCCGGTTTTATCAATGAACTTTCGACTTGGTATTTGCGCCGGTCCCGTGATCGATTTAAACAAGGCGATCAAATAGGCATTAATACTTTAGGGTTTGTTTTGCTGGAATTTTGTAAATTAATTGCGCCGTTTATGCCGTTTTTGGCCGAAGATATTTATCATCAGGTTGGCGGCCCTAAAGAATCGGTTCATTTGGCAGATTGGCCAAAACTTGATAAAAAATCAATTGATCAAAATTTAGTTAGTGAGATGGATTTGGTTTTGCAAATTGTGGAAAAAGGTTTGGCGGCTCGGGCGGCTGCCGGTATAAAAATTCGCCAACCGTTAGCGAGCTATTCTACTGCTGCGGCAAAAAAAATGGATAAACAACTGATTGAATTGGTTAAAGATGAATTGAACGTTAAAGAATTGATTTTTGACGTGGCCGATGGTTTGGATACCGAAATTACCAAAGAGCTAAAGCTTGAAGGCCAGGCGCGCGAGCTAATCAGGCAAATTAATCAATTGCGAAAAGATGCCGGACTGACAATTTCTGACAAAGTAAATATTACCTATGACGGTTTGGACGAAGTGTTTGCTAAATTTGGATCGGAAATTAAAAAATCAACCTTAGCGGAAAATATCCAAAAAGCTCAGACGGATAATCTGAAAGCAGTTGAAGGTGGAAAAATTGGGATTAATAAAATTTAATAATTAGTTTGTCATCCTGAATTTATTTCAGGATCATGGCAAGATGCTGAAACAGGTTCAGCATGACAGAACAATAAAAATATGAAGACCAAACAAATTTACGATTTAGCGATTAAGCTTGGTATTGAAAATGATTTACGGCCGCAAGCTCAGATTAAAAAAATTCTAGCCAAAGCCAAAGAGCGCTACGAAAAAAGAAGTGTGGAAGATAAAAAAGTTTACGACCAGGAAAAATTTACCAATCCTTATGCCGATTCGCGCGTTTTATTTGATTCAGGCAAAGAAGTCAAAAAAGTCATGGTGGGTATTGATATTCAGCCGGCCGAATTAATAATTGCCAAACAGCTTGGAGTTGATTTGGTTATCGGTCATCATCCATTGGGTGCGGCTTTGGCTGATTTGGGTGACGTGATGCATTTGCAGTCTGATGTTTTGGCTATGTACGGCGTGCCGATTAATGTGGCTGAGTCTTTAACCAAAGAAAGAATTTCGGAAGTGGCGCGTGGGGTATCGGCGGCCAATCATTTTCGAACCGTTGATGCGGCGAGGCTTTTAAACATCAGTTTGATTTGTGTTCATACGCCTTGTGATAATATGGCAGCGACTTTTTTGGATAATTTGATCAAAAAAAATAAACCAGAAACGGTTGGTGAAATTATCAAATTGTTAAAAACTGTCCCCGAATATCAAGAAGCGATGATTAGAAAAACCGGCCCAAAGATTTTTGTGGGTTCTACAGAAAATTCGGCCGGAAAAATCGTGGTAACGGAAATTACTGGCGGCACCGAAGGCGCAGTTGGGATTTACGAAAAAATGGCGCAAGCGGGAATTGGTACGGTTATTGGTATGCACATGGACGAAGAGCGTAAAAAAGAGGCGGCCAAGCACCACATTAATGTTGTTATCGCCGGTCACATTTCCTCAGATTCTTTGGGGGTTAATCACTTCTTAGATCAACTAGAAAAAAAAGGCATTGAAATTATTCCATGCTCCGGTTTAATTCGCGTTTCCCGAAACAAAAAATCAAAAAAATAATTCAGGTCTCAATAAAAATAAGAGTCAAAGATTTGGTTTTAGCGTTTGGAAATAATTTAAAACCATGATTGCCTCATTAAACGGTACAATTATTTACAAAACCTCAGAGTTGCGCAAAGACTCCTATTTTGTCGTGGATGTTTCGGGGGTTGGCTATAAAGTCTATTCGCCAGCCAGCAATTTAAAAAAAGTCACTGAAGGCGAAAAAGTGACGGTTTATACTTATTTAGCAGTTTCGGAACGCGCTTTGGATTTATACGGTTTTTTAAACCCCGCGGACAAAACTTTTTTTACTTTGCTTTTGGAAGTGCCAGGGATTGGCCCAAAATCGGCAATTGGAATTTTAGCCAAAACCACCATGGCGGAAGTTCAACAGGCAATTTTGGAAAATAATCCGACTACTTTGACTAAAATGTCTGGCCTGGGTCAAAAGACAGCCGAAAAAATCATTTTGGCTTTAAAAGATAAAGTTGAAAGTCTGACTGTTCGATCCAAAGTGGCCGGTGAAAAAAATGATTCCAGTTTGGAATCAGATATTTTTGACGCTTTGGTTGGTTTTGGCTATTCGACAGCCGAAGCAAAAAACGCAATTTCTCAGCTGGATAAAAAAACCACTGATGCCAGTCAAGGTGTCAGACAAGCCTTAAAAATTTTAGGCAACAAGAAGTAAAGTCTAAGCCAGAAATTCTTCATGCCAAAGGCAGATCCGCCCTGCCTACCGGTAGGCAGGCTCTGGCGGAAAATTCTAAACAAACCGGTTCCAAATTTTAAATCATAAATTACAAACAATTTGTGATTTGAGGATTGTGATTTAAATATTGTTTAGAAATTAGATATTATAATTTAGGATTTTCTATGTTAAACCGTCTTAAGCAAATTATTCCTAGTCCACTACTTAAGCTATACCATTATTTACTCGCCGTAGCCGCTGATTTTTTTTACGGTAGTCCGTCGGATAAAATGATTGTGATTGGCGTGACTGGCACTTCGGGCAAATCAACGGTAGTTTATTTATTAGCCAAAATGTTGGAAAAAGCCGGTTTTAAAGTCGGCGCCGCTTCCACGATTTTTTTCAAAGTTGATAAAAAAGAATGGCTCAATGATAAAAAGATGACCATGATTGGCCGGTTTGCTTTGCAAAAGTTGATCAAACAAATGGCCAAAACCAATTGTCAGTATGCAATTATTGAAACCACTTCTCAGGGCATCGAGCAGTTTCGTCATTTGGGAATCAATTATGATATTTTAGTTTTTACCAATTTGTATCCGGAGCACATTGAGGCTCATGGCAATTTTGAAAATTACAAAAAAGCCAAATTAAAACTTTTCGCCAAACTTAAAGACGACGAGCCTAAAGTTTTTGCCGGCCAAAAAATCCAAAAAACTATTATTGCCAATTTGGATGATGAAAATGCCAAAGATTTTTTGGCTAATTGGGCCGAAGTTAAAAGTGGTTTTACTTTAACCAGCCAGTCAAGTGATTTGGCCAGAGTAATCAGAGCGGAAAACGAATCAATCTCTGGTGCGGGTATAAATTTTACCATTCAAAATCAGTTATTTAAATCAAAACTTTTTGGTCAGCATAATATTTATAATTTATTAGCCGTAGTTGCCGTTGGTTTGACACAGGGTTTGAGCCTTTCAAAAATATCTGAAATATTGTCAGAAATTAAAAATGTTCCCGGCCGAATTGAATTTATTGAGCAAAATCAACCTTTCAAAATTATTGTTGATTATGCTTATGAACCAAAAGCGACAATGGCACTTTACGAAATCGTTAAAACCATTTTGCATCAAAAAGTGATTGCGGTTTTGGGTTCTTGCGGTGGTGGCCGCGATGTTTGGCGTCGGCCGGTTTTGGGTGAAATTGCCGCCAAAAATGCCGACTATGTTATCATTACCAATGAAGATCCCTACGATGAAGATCCTTTGGCAATTATCAATCAGGTTGCCGATGGTGCGATTAAGGCGGGAAAAATTATTGATCAGAATTTATTTATAATTTTAGACCGCCGCCAGGCAATTGCCAAAGCTTTAAGTTTGGCTAAAACCAATGATTTAGTTTTGGTTACCGGCAAGGGCTCGGAGCAGGCAATGGCTTTGGCTAACGGCAAATTAATTTTTTGGGATGATCGGCAAGTGGTCAGAGAAGAATTGGCAAAATTAAATAAAGCTTAAAATATTTTTTATTTAAATTTTTATTTTAACCATATGGATTCTGACACGAGAATGATTTTGGCTGTCATTGCCGGTGTGGGAGTAGCGCTAGTGATAAATTATTTTTTTGGTGATTTATTTTTTTGGATTGCGGTTTGCTCAGTTATATCTTTGGGTACGGAAGTGGCTTTGAGAACCGGCAAAACTCCCAAAAATAATAATGTTAGTCAGCCAAAAAATGACGATATTTTGCTGAAGCAGGATAAGTATCCACCGGAAAAACCACCAAAACCAAATTTCTAATAACCTGTGGATAACTGTTTTTTGTGTTTTAGTTTTTCTCTAATTTAAGCCATTTTTAAATACTTGACTTATCCACGTTTTTTTTATATTGACAAATTTATTATATTTTGCTAATATTTGTAGGTTAAATCAATTCCTTGATATTGATTTTTTAACTTCCCGCTATTGTTAGGCAAAGTCTAATTCATGTCTCATTTTTTAAAAAATAGGTAGTGGGCTTCTTTTTTTCTAAAACTTAACCGGAAAAATTTTTAAACTCGCATCCTGCAACAGAGGTTGGGAGCAATTTTTTGTTGTATACGGCAAAATTCGATTGACATATTTATCATTATAATAATCATTTAGTTTAATTACATAATATCTATGGCTTCAAAAAATCCAAACCGACAAGTTTTTACCACTCTTAAAGAAGCAGTGCCGATTCCGGATCTGATTGAAGCACAAAAAGATTCTTATAAATGGTTTTTGGAACACGGTTTGTCCGAACTATTTGAAGAGGTCTCGCCGATTAAAGATTTTATCGGCCGTGATTTTGAATTATTTTTTGGTAAATACTATTTGGATGAACCGAAATTTGATGAAGTCACCAGCCGGATCAAGAATTTGAGCTATGAAGCCCCGCTTCGGGTAACGGCCAAATTGGTTAACCGAAAATTGAATAAAAAACTTGAGCAAGAAGTTTACCTTGGCGATTTTCCTTTGATGACTGATCGTGGTACTTTTATTATCAATGGAATTGAAAGAGTTGTGGTTTCCCAGCTGATTAGATCAGCCGGGATTTTCTTTACCTCCGAAGTTTACGGTGAAAAGCGTTATTATGGCGCCAAAATTATTCCTAACCGCGGTTCTTGGTTGGAATTTGAAACCGATATCAATAATGTCATTTGGGTAAAAATTGACCGCAAAAGAAAAATTGCGGCTACCGCTTTATTTAGAATTTTTGGTTACCCAACCGATGATGAAATTGCTGAAATTTTTAAAGATGTCGATACTCATCCGGAAATTTCTTACATTAAAAATACTTTAGCCAAAGATGCTTCCGACAATGAAGCCGAAGGCTTAATTGAAGTTTATAAAAGAATTCGGCCCGGTGATTTGGCCACTTCCGACAACGCCAAGTCTTTGATTTATGCCATGTTTTTCAATTTTGAGCGCTATGATTTTGGCAAAGTCGGCCGCTATAAAATTAACCAGCGTTTTAATTATGATCTGCCGATCATTAAAGAAAATAGAGTTTTGTTAGTTCAAGACTTAATTGACGTGGTTTCTGAAATTATTCGGTTAAATATTTCACAAAAAGATCCTGACGATATTGATCATTTGGGCAATCGCCGCGTCCGCGCGATTGGTGAATTGGTTCAAAATAAATTCCGCATCGGTTTGGCTCGGATGGAACGTATTGCCAAAGACCGGATGAGTACTTTGGATATTGCTGAAATTACTCCAAATCGTTTGATTAACGCCAGACCGGTCATTGGTTCGGTCAAAGAATTTTTCATGTCTTCTCAGCTGTCTCAGTTTATGGATCAGACCAATCCTTTGGCCGAGCTTGAACACAAGCGTCGTTTATCGGCTATGGGTCCTGGCGGTCTTTCTCGTGAACGCGCCGGGTTTGATGTCCGCGACGTGCACCCGACTCACTACGGCCGAATTTGTCCAATTGCCACGCCGGAAGGTCCAAACATCGGTTTGGTTGGTCATTTGGCTTGTTATGCCAGAATCAATGAATATGGTTTTATTGAAACGCCTTTCCGTAAAGTAAAGCATGATATTTTAAATAAAGCTTCAGAAACCGAAGGCGAAATTGCCAGAATCGATATTGTTAATCCAGCCAATAAACAAGTTGTGGTTAAAGCCGGAAAAACTATTTCGGAAAAAGATGCCAAAGACTTGGAAAAAATTACTGAGCTGAAAAAAATTCCGGTCAAACCAAGAGTAACTCCGGATGTGGTGTATTTAACCGCTTTCCAAAGTGAAAATTCCGTCACTACCGCCGCGACTACGCCAATTGATGAAAATGGTTACTTTTTGGTTGATCGGGCGGAAGTGAGAAAATACGGCGAACCGGAAATTGAACATGTTGAATTAGTTGATTATATGGATGTGGCGCCAAATCAAATTGTTTCAGTCGCCACTTCTTTGATTCCATTTTTGGAACACGACGATGCCGTCCGCGCTTTGATGGGATCAAACATGCAACGGCAGGCAGTCCCGGTGGTTAAACCAAGTTCACCGATTGTCGGTACGGGTTTGGAAGCTAAATCCGCTCAGGATTCCGGCCACGTAATTGTTTGTAAAAATGAAGGTAAGGTAGCCGAAGTTCAATCCGATCGCATTGATATTTTGGAAAAAAGCGGTGAAACTCGCAGTTATCGTTTGAATAAATTTGTCCGATCAAATGCTTCCACCTGTATTAATCAGCGACCGATTGTGGAAAAAGGTGAAACCGTCAAAAAGGGCGATGTGCTTGCCGATGGTCCGGCAACGGACAAAGGTGAATTGGCTTTGGGGCAAAATATTTTGGTGGCTTTTACTCCTTGGGAAGGTTACAACTATGAAGACGCCATTATTTTGTCCGAGAGAGTCGTTCAAAAAGATTTATTTACTTCTATCTATATTGAAGATTTTCAAGTCGAAGTTCGCGATACTAAATTAGGACCGGAAATTGTTACTTCCGATATCCCAAATATCGGTGAAGAAAAATTAAAAGATTTGGATTCTGAAGGTGTGGTCCGTATCGGCGCCTCGGTTTCTTCGGGTGATATTTTGGTTGGTAAAATTACGCCAAAAGGCGAGACCGAACTTTCGGCTGAAGAAAAATTGTTACGCGCTATTTTTGGTGAAAAAGCCAGAGATGTTCGCGACAGTTCACTTTATTTGGAACATGGTGAAAAAGGCAAAGTGGTTGATGTTAAATTATTTTCTCGCGAAAACGGTGATAAACTTTCTTCCGGGGTGATAAAAATGTATCAAGTTTCAATTGCTAATTTGAGAAAAATTCAGGTTGGCGATAAAATGGCCGGCCGCCACGGTAACAAAGGTGTGGTTTCAATTGTTTTACCGGTTGAAGACATGCCGTTTTTGGCTGATGGCACGCCGGTTGATATCATTTTAAGTCCTTTGGGCGTGGTTTCTCGTATGAACTTAGGCCAGATTTTGGAAACCCATTTGGGTTTGGCCGCAGGCAAACTCGGCTACAAAGTCATGAGTCCGGTTTTAAATGGTGTTTCGGAAGAAACCATTAAGTCCGAACTTAAACGTGCCGGCTATGCCACTGACGGTAAAATGACAGTGTTTGACGGCCGAACCGGTGATGCTTTTGAACAGCGAGTAACGGTTGGTCAAATTTACATGATGAAATTAAACCACATGGTTGAAGATAAAATTCATCAACGCTCCATCGGTCCTTACTCTCTAATCACTCAGCAGCCATTGGGCGGTAAAGCTCAGTTTGGCGGCCAGCGGTTTGGTGAAATGGAAGTTTGGGCACTTGAAGCTTATGGTGCTGCCAATATGCTGCAGGAAATTTTGACAATTAAATCCGACGACGTTTCCGGCCGTTCCAAAGCTTACGAATCAATTATCAAGGGTGAATCAATCAAAAAATTAAATATTCCTGAATCATTTAATGTCTTATTGCGCGAACTTAACGGCTTGTGCCTAAATATCGATTTAATCCAGGCCAGCCGACCGGAAGACGCTAAAGTCGTGTCTTTGCCAAAAGAGCAATCAGACGAAACTGATAATCAGTAAAATAATTTTTTATCTTATTCAATACTTAACCAATTCTAAATAATATGGTTGAAGAAAAAAGTATAATTGATTTTGACGCCCTAAAGCTTAGCCTGGCTTCGCCAGAAGTTATTCATGAGTGGTCTCATGGCGAAGTGACCAAACCGGAAACTATTAATTATCGGACGCAAAAGCCCGAGAAAGATGGTTTGTTTTGTGAAAGAATTTTTGGTCCTTCAAAGGATTGGGAATGTTATTGCGGTAAATATAAAAAAATTCGTTATAAAGGCATTGTCTGTGATAAGTGCGGCGTGGAAGTTACCCGCTCAATTGTTCGCCGCGAAAGAATGGGCCATATTGATTTGGCTTCACCCGCCTCACACATTTGGTTTCTGCGCGGTGTGCCGTCAAAGATTGGTTTGATTTTGGATTTGTCGCCTATGGCTTTGGAAAAAGTGATTTATTTTGCCGATTTTATAATCATTAGAGTTGACGAAGATTTGAAACGTGAAACTTTGGAACAAATTAAATTGGAATTTAAAGCTAAAAAGAAAAAAATTGAAAGTGATTTTGCCAACCAGCTTAATTTGACCAAAACCAGAATCGGCCAGACCAAAAAAGATATCAAGCCTGAAGAATTGGAAGCATTGATTGCCAAAGAAGCTTTGACTTTGGAAAATTTAAAAGCGGAAAAAATTAAAGAGCTGGAACAAATTTTACGGTTGGCCGAACAAGAATTGAAAGATTTGAAACCGTTAAGAATAATTTCCGAACACGTTTATCATGATTTATCTTTGAAGTACGGTCATATTTTTGATGCTGATATCGGTGCCGAGGGTATTCGCAGTCTTTTGGAAAAAATTAATTTGGATAAACTAGCTGCTGAATTGGAGCAGGAGGTTAAAATTAATGTTAATCCGACTCAGAAAGAAAAATTAATCAAACGCTTAAAATTAGTTAAGAATTTTCAAAAAAATAAAATCCGACCGGAATGGATGATTTTAACCACCGTGCCGGTTATCCCGCCGGACTTGCGGCCGATGGTGCCTTTGGACGGTGGTCGGTTTGCCACTTCTGATTTAAATGATTTGTATCGCCGCATTATCAATCGAAATAATCGTTTGAAACAGCTTAAAGATTTGAACGCGCCGGAAGTCATTACACGAAATGAAAAAAGAATGTTGCAGGAAGCAGTTGATGCCTTGATTGATAACAGCGCCAGACACGGTAAAACCGTTGTCGCTTCAACCGGTCAAAAACGGATGCTTAAATCTTTGGCTGATATTTTGAAAGGTAAACAGGGTCGTTTTCGCCAAAACTTATTAGGTAAAAGAATTGACTACTCGGGCCGTAGCGTAATTGTCGTTGGTCCGAAATTAAGACTTGACCAATGCGGTTTACCCAAACGCATGGCTTTGGAATTATTCAAACCGTTTGTAATTAGCCAATTGATTAAACGAGAATATGTTCATAATGTTCGCTCGGCCAATCGGTTCATTGAAACCGGTCGCAACGAAGTTTGGGATATTTTAGAAGAAATTGTTAAAGACGCACACGTTTTGCTAAACCGGGCGCCAACCTTGCATCGTTTGGGTATTCAGGCTTTTAAACCGATTTTGATTGAAGGTAAAGCGATTCAAATTCATCCGATGGTTTGCGAAGCTTTTAACGCTGACTTTGACGGCGACCAGATGGCCGTTCACGTGCCGTTAACCGAACAAGCCAAATGGGAAGCGGCTAATTTGATGATTGCTTCTCGCAATATTTTAAAACCAGCCACCGGTGACCCGGTTGCCAGACCTACCAAAGATATGGTTTGGGGTTGTTATTATATAACCATTCTTCGAGAAGAAAAGGATCAAAAAATTAAAGTCTTCACTGACTGTCAAGAAGCGATTTTGGCTTACAATCTAAACCAACTTAAAATTCAGCAAAAAATTAAAGTTAGAGCTGATGCCTGGTTGGCCCCAAAATTAAAAGCCGCTGGAGTCAAAGATAAAATTTATGAAACTTCGGTTGGCCGGATAATTTTTAATCAGGTTTTGCCGGACGATTATCCATTCCAAAATAGAATTGTTGACAGTAAAATTTTGCGCCAATTAGTTTCTGATTTTTTGGAACGCTATGATGAAATTGAAGTGGCCAAGCTTTTGGACGCGATTAAAAATTTAGGTTTCAGATATTTGACTAAATCCGGCTATTCCTGGGGTATGGACGACGTGCCAAAAATTGAAAATAAAAAAGAAGTTATTTTGGAAGGTGAACAAGAAGTGGAAGAAGTGGAAAATCAGTATAATTTTGGTTTACTTACTGACAGCGAACGTAAAATTAAAATCATTGAAATTTGGATGGGTGTCAAAGATAAAATCGTCAAACTCAGTCAAAACACCATTGATCCTCTCGGCCCGATTTACACCATGGTTGAATCCGGCGCCCGCGGTAGCTGGAGTCAGTTGATTCAGATTATCGGTATCAAAGGTTTGGTGACTAACCCGGCCGGTGACATTATTGAATTGCCGGTTAAAGGTAACTTCAAAGAAGGTTTTGACGTTTTGGAATACTTTATTTCCACTCACGGTGCGCGTAAAGGTTTGTCCGATACGGCCTTGAGAACCGCTAACGCCGGTTATTTGACCAGAAGATTGGTTGATGTTTCTCAGGATATGGTAGTTAATGAAATTGATTGTGGCGATAAAGACGGTGTAGTCATTACCAAAAAAGCCAGCGAAATTATGGGTTTGAATTTGATTGATCGGGTGAAGGGCCGCTACAGTTTGGAAAAAATTGTTGATCCAAAAACTAAAAAAACCGTTTTAGACGTTGATGATATAATTAATTCCGAAAAAGCCGCTTTGCTTAAGGAATTAGATTTACCTCAGATTCATGTCCATTCGGTGATGAATTGTAAAACTCGCCGCGGCGTTTGCCAAAAATGTTACGGCTGGGATTTAGCCCATAATAAAGCGGTAGCTTTGGGAACTTCGGTTGGTATTATTGCCGCTCAAAGTATTGGTGAACCGGGCACGCAGCTGACGATGAGAACTTTCCATACTGGCGGTGTAGCCGGATTAGATATTACTCAAGGTTTACCGCGGGTGGAAGAAATTTTTGAAGCCCGACCGCCAAAACATCGCGCCTTTGTTTCCGAAGTTGACGGTTTGGTAAAAATTGAAGAATCAAAACGTGAAGGTGCCAAACTTGGCCGGTTGAATGTGGTAAAAGTTTTGCATGAAGATTTGGATCAAGATATTTATCCTTTGGTCACTGGTGATAAGAAAGAAAAATCAAAGCAAAAAATTGAAGTTAAAGACGACCAAAAGATTAAAAAAGGCGATTTAGTCATGATTAATAAAGACGGTGAAGAAGTTTTGGCTGCCAGACCGGGTATTGTCAAAGTGGAAAAAGAAAAAATTGTGGTTTTGGCCAAAGAACAAAAAGCTGAAATCTATCAAATTCCGCCGGAGTTTCATTTATTGGTTAAAGACGGCGAATTAGTGACTAAGGGTCAAGCTTTGACTAATGGTAGTTTAGACTTACGCCAGCTTTATCATTTGAAAGGCAAGCAAGAAACCCAGCGTTATGTCGTTGATGAAATTCAATTGATTTATTCTTCCCAGGGTCAGAAATTGGATAACCGTCATATTGAATTGATTGTTAAACAAATGTTCTCCCGCGTTTTGATTAAAACTACCGGTGATACTGAATTATTGGCCAGCCAGAAAATGGAAAAAGATGAAATGCTTGACGTTAATGATCGAATTAGACAAACCGGCGGCGCCGAAGCGGAATTTGAAGAATTGCTTTTGGGTATTTCCAAAGTTTCATTATCCACTTCAAGCTTTCTATCAGCTGCATCCTTCCAGGAAACCTCCAGAGTTTTGATCAATGCGGCAGTTGAAGGCCGGATCGATTATCTTAGAGGTCTGAAAGAAAATGTGATTATTGGTCGGTTGATTCCAGCCGGTACCGGATTTGTTCAAAAAGACACTAAGGATTAATTAGTCCAATTAGAAAATTAGAATAATCAACATAGCGTCCGCCTTTGGCGGGCGCTTTGCTTTGGCCAATTTAGGCTAATTTTAGGGTCAATTGGGGGACACAAAAATAGTTTACGGCCATCTAGTTTTATGGTAAAATATATGAGTTAATTGTTAATTTTAAAGGTTAAAATGGCCAGACATAAAAAACGATTTAATAAAATGAACGGCATTAGGGACCTCAATTTTTCCGGGCCAAAATTTGAGCTTTCGCCAGGAGCAAAGCGAATCATTATTATCATTTTTTTGCTAACTTTTGGTATTATTACCTTTTTAAGTTTGGTAAATTTGGCCGGGACTTTGGGTGAATATCTTAATAGTTTTTTGAAGCTCGGTTTTGGGGTTAACCGTTGGTGTGTGCCAATTATTTTTTTGGTGGTTGGTTATTTTATGTTGCGGCCAAGCAAACACGGGTTTAAACTCTCAAATTTTTTAGGTGTAGTAATTTTTGTTTTAAGTTTTAACGGCTTGCTCCACGTTATTTTTCATCAAGCTGATCTACTAGCAGCGGCTAAGCTTGGTTTGGGCGGCGGTTATTTGGGCTTGGTTTTGGCTTTTTTGTTTTTGAAAATAATGGGCTTTTGGGCATCAGTGGTAGTTTTGTTAGCGTTAGCCGTGATTGGGTTGCTTTTGCTTTTTGAAACTTCAATTTTAAATTGGACCGAATCAATGCCTCAAAAATCAGAGCAGGTAAAATCTTGGTGGGGTAAATTTGGCGATTTAAAATCTCAGCGTAAAATTAAAAAAATTCAAGCCAAGCGCGATAAAACCGCAACTGAAGAAATCATAATTGTTGAGCCGGAACCGGAGTTTTTACAAAAAAACGTTCAAGTCGAACAAGCCGGCGGCAAATATAATACCAAAGCTTCTTTGGCCGAAAAAGCCGAGATTAAAGAAGAAAGTGAAGAAAAAAGACAAGCCAAGCAGTTTGATTTGGGAGTTGATAAATTTAAACAAACCAAAATCGATTTACCATTGGATCTTTTAGATGGTAAAGCCACTGCGCCTAAAGGCGGCGATATTAAAGAAAATAAATTAATCATTCAAAAAACTTTTGAAAATTTCGGCATTAACGTTGAAATGGGTGATGCTCAAGTCGGGCCAACAGTCACTCAGTACACTTTAAAACCGGCTGAAGGAGTCAAGCTTTCGCGGATTACGACTTTAAATGATAATTTATCTTTAGCTTTAGCCGCTCATCCGATCAGAATTGAAGCGCCAATTCCGGGCCGATCGTTGGTTGGGATTGAAGTGCCAAATCAAGCCACTTCCATTGTACCTTTGGCTGATATTTTAAGTAGCGAACAATTTAAATCACGCAAATCAAATTTGGCCGTAGCTTTGGGCAAGGACGTTATGGGCCGACCGTGGCTAGCTGAATTGGATCGGATGCCTCATTTGTTAATTGCCGGT
>Ga0172379_10003842_pt1 | contig 23251 bp, 20 predicted proteins | sample GrowelOW334metaG_FD_119756 | JGI IMG/M metagenome (GOLD analysis project Ga0172379, IMG submission 119756) | Groundwater microbial communities from an aquifer near a municipal landfill in Southern Ontario, Canada - Groundwater well OW334 metaG | ecosystem: Environmental > Aquatic > Deep... | reverse complement strand
GTACCTCTTGCTGCCGGGGTGCTCTATCCCTTCACCGGCATGTTGCTGTCGCCTTTGATAGCCGCCGCGGCGATGAGCGTGAGTTCGCTATCGGTGGTGACCAATGCACTGCGTTTGAGAAGCGCCAAAGTATGACAATTCCCGGTAGGAAGGCCGATTGATAGCCTTGCACCGGGCCGGTTACCCGAGACTCCTTCCTGAATAGTTGGCAGGCAACTGCCAAACGGAAGATGACAGGAATGTCATCTTGGCGTCACGGTACTGCAAGTGTCCCCGGCCCACACTGGGCGAAATCACCTGGCAGGGCTGCGAAATGGAGCTTTCTTTGGGAACGTGATCTACGACATAAATCCGACTTGAATACCTACTAAGAAAATCGTCCGGAGGCGACCATGAAGATACTGATTGTTGAAGACGAGGTAAAGTCAGGAGATTTTCTCAAGCAAGGTTTGAACGAGGCCGGCTTTGTCGTAGACCTGGCCCGTGACGGCATCGCTGGACTGCACCTTGGATTGAGCGAAGCCTACGATCTCGTGGTACTCGATGTCATGTTGCCGGTACTTGACGGGTGGCAGGTTTTGGAGGCGCTACGCCGGGCCGACAAGGACATGCCAGTGCTGTTCCTTACTGCGTGCGATCAAGTGAATGACCGCGTCAAGGGCCTGGAAAGAGGCGCTGACGATTACCTGGTAAAGCCATTTGCATTTTCCGAGCTACTGGCGCGGGTACGCACGTTGCTGCGTCGGAACAACGCGAAAGCGCCGGAACTACTTCAAGTCGCAGATCTCGAGCTGGATCTGTCGCGCCATCGCGTTTCGCGTGGTCGCCAACGCATCGATCTCACTGCAAAGGAATTCTGTCTGCTTGAACTGCTGATGCGCCGGCATGGCGAAGTGTTGCCACGCTCCTTGATAGCATCTCAGGTATGGGACATGAATTTCGATAGTGACACCAACGTCATTGAGGTGGCGGTGCGCCGCCTGCGCGCCAAAATGGATGACGAATTCGAACCCAAGCTGATTCGCACCGTGCGTGGCATGGGCTACGTTCTTGAAGCCCCAGAGCTCGCCTCATGTTGATCTTCCCGATGTCTTCATTCGGCATCCTTGTAGAGGGGATTCGGCGTCGAGTCGAGAGGCCCGGATCCGAATCATTACCGAGTTGTAATCTTCGGGTCACCTTCCTGTCGGAATTGTTCTGCCAGACTGCACATCGTTCCAGTAACCACGAAGAGGCCAAAAAATGAAGTTTCAGCGTGTTGTCGTTCCCTTTCTTTGCGCCACCGTGTCGGCTCTCGCCGTGACCGCGGCAGTCGCAGACGATCATGCCAGCCATATGTCCGCTCAGGCGTCGCCGTCTGCCGCGACGAAGATGGTGGCGGGTACGGTCAAAAAGGTCAACCAGACCACGGGCAAAGTCACTCTCGCGCATGGACCTCTCGCCAATCTCGGCATGCCCGCGATGACCATGGTCTTCCGGGTCAAGGATAACGCCTGGCTCAGTCAGATGAAGGACGGAGACAAGATCAACTTCATCGCGGAAAAGGTCAATGGAGCGCTGACCGTTACCCAATTCGAGCTCGCCAAGTAATTCCATTGTTGCGTGCCGGTCCGCGAATTCCAGGATTCAGTATGTTGGCCATGCAGTTCAAACCCTATCGATCAATTCTGTACGCCACAATGAAAAAGGCCATCGCATGGATTGTTGGACTTCTGATTGCGCTCCCCGCCCATACACAGACTATCGCTGAAGCTACCGCGCATGCATGGTCCCGACATCCGCAAGCGGCGGCCGTCGTCGCGCGGGAAGCGGAGGCCCAAGCGCGCGTCGAGCTGGCAGCGGGAATCACCGCAGGGCCTGCATCGATTTCGCTCTCGATCCTGAACGATCGCCTGAATGGAAAGGCCGGCAAGCAGGAATGGGAAGTCGAACTGGCAGCCCCACTGTGGCTGCCAGGGCAGAGGTCGGCGCGCGCGGCCGAGGCGGAAAGCACCGTGTCGGAAGTCGCGACACGCCGCGTCGCGCTGCGACTCCAAATCGCGGGCGAAGTGCGCGAGGCATGGTGGGCTGTAGCCGGCGCTCGCAATGCCCGCGACTTGGCCGGGCGCCGAAGTGCCACTGCCCGTGCGTTGGAAGCCGACGTGTTGCGCCGCTTCAAGGCCGGAGATCTTGCCCGGATCGATGCCAATCTTGCGCAAAACGAGCGACTCGCAGCAGAAGCGGAATTGCTCGAGGCTGAGGTCACCCTCCGGCAGGTCGAACAGACCTATCGCGGCATCACCGGAGACGCCGCCCCGTTAGCCCTGATCGCTGAGAGCAGGGCACCGGGCCACGAGCCGGCGGCAGGTCATTCGCAGCTCGCTGCCGCCGCTGCTTCAGCGCGCACGGCACGTGCCAAGCTTAGGGTTACCGAAGAAAGCCGCCGTGACGCTCCGGAATTGGCGGTACGCGTGGTCCGGGACCGCGCCGACTTCCACGAACCCTACGCCAACACTATTGGCTTGAAGCTGACTATCCCCTTCTCTTCAGGTGCGCGCGTGCGCCAGGAAAGTTCCTCCGCCCGCGCCGAGGTGTCTCAGGCCGATGCCGAATTACAGCTCGTCCAGCAGAAGCTGAAGCACGATGCAGAACGGGCGCGTCTCGATTTCGATGTTGCCGTTCGCCAGCTTGACATGGCTTCGGCACGGCGCGACCTTACCGAGGACAACCTGCGCCTTGCCGAGAAGTCATTCTCTCTCGGCGAATCCGACCTGGCGACGTTGCTGCGCATCCGCGCTGCCGCGCTGGACGCCGAGGCGTTGCTAGCTCGTCAGCGCGTTGCCCGAGATGCTGCCATATCGCGTGTGAATCAAGCCTTGGGAGTGTTGCCGTGAGACGTGCCTTTGCCATTCTGCTGTTCACAACGGCGCTTGCCGCATTCGGCCACGGTGGCGAGGATCACGACGCGCCGCCACCTCCCGTCAGCCGGGACGTCGCCCCCCGTGCGGTGGCCGTCACCGAGGAATTCGAAGTGGTTGCAGTGCTCGAAGGCAGACAACTGGTGCTGTATATCGACCGGTTTGCATCCAATGAACCGGTCACCGGTGCCAAGGTGGAGGTCGAGTCCCCCGGACTGAAGGGGCTCGCCAACGAGATCGCACAGGGCACCTACGTGATGAAACTCGCGGCGGCACTGCCGCCGGCCAAGCATGACCTGACTATCAGCATCGAGGCGGGTGATACCACTGACCTGCTCACGGCAACGCTGGACACGTCGGTTCCATCGGCCGCCCCCGGGCATGCAGTTGACTGGACCAAATGGATCTTCGGGACCGTTGTCGCCCTTGTGATATTGGTCAGCGGCATCCGGCTGGTCGCTCGGCACTACAGAGAAAAGGCCAAAGGAATCTCAAGATGAAAGCACTGAAGCTCCGGCTCCTGGTAGCCGCGATCTCACTGGGCTTTGCCGCGAACAGCGCGCTGGCCCATGGCGGCGAAGACCATAGTGAGGACGCCAAGAAATCTGTTCCAGCCGCGGCGACCGGTGCGGTGCCGGGTGCGGCGAGCGCCCCTGCCGCACTACAGCGGCTGTCGGACGGCAGTCTGTTCGTTCCCAAGTCGGTACAGCGCCAGTTAGGGTTGCGGACCCAGCCGGCGCGGATCGGTGATCTCGCCGCGACGGTTGAGCTCAACGGCAAGGTGATTCCCGACCCGGAGACCGGTGGCCGGGTCCAGGCAACATTCGCCGGCAGCCTCATGCCCGGCCCCAAGGGCATGCCCACGCCGGGACGGAAGGTCGCAAAGGGCGAGGTACTCGCCTATCTGCGGCCCGTCGGTGGCGCCATCGAACGCGGCAATCAAAAGGCTCAACTGGCCGAGCTGGTCGCTCAGCTTGCGATTGCCGACGGACGCGTCAAGCGTCTCGAGCAGCTTGAAGGCGCCATACCCCAAAAGGAGATCGAAGCGGCACGCATCGAGCGGGACGCATTGCAAAAGCGGCGTACCTTTGTCAGTGCCAGTATCGATTCTGCCGAACCGCTCGTGGCACCAGCCGCGGGGGTGATCAGTGCGACAAACATGGTGGCCGGCCAGGTGGTCGATGCCAAGGAGATTTTGTTCGAGATCGTCGACCCGACCCGCATGTCTGTGGAGGCGCTCTCCTACGATGCAGGCATCGCCGCGACCCTGGTTTCAGCCAGTGCAACATCAGAGCAAACGGCGTTCGAGCTCAAGTTCATTGGCGCCGGCCGGCAGTTGCGCGAGCAAGCGCTGCCCTTGCTCTTTCGCATTGTCGGCGTCAACTCGATGGTCGCCGTTGGCCAACCGGTCAAGGTGATCGTGCGCACGGCGCAGGAAGTCAAGGGAGCCGCAGTACCGCGCTCAGCGCTCACCAAAATCGGCACCGGCGAAACGGCGGTGTGGGTGCATGCCGGGGCCGAGCGCTTCGTCGCGCGCCGGGTGACTCAACAGTCGCTGGACGCCAATAACGTCGCGATCACCGATGGCCTGCATGAAGGCGACCGCCTGGTGATCCATGGGGCCGACCTGTTGTCCCAGGTCCGCTGAAATGTTTGACTACATAATTCACGTCAGCCTCAGACAGCGGCTGCTGGTCCTTGGCGCCGCGATGTTGCTGATAATCTATGGCGCAATCACCTTGCGCCAAATGCCGGTCGACGTCTTCCCCGACCTCAACAAGCCAACCGTGACGCTGATGACTGAAGCAGGCGGCATGGCGCCGGAAGAGGTTGAACAACTGGTTACGTTGCCGATCGAGTCCGGTATGAATGGCATGCCCGGCGTGACGCGCGTGCGCTCGGTCTCCGGCATCGGACTGTCGATCGTATACGTCGAATTCGCTTGGGGCACCGAGATCTACCGCAATCGGCAGCAGATCGTCGAACGGCTGAACCTGGTGCGTGAGCAGTTGCCCCCCGGCATCGTGCCGCAAATGGGTCCTATTGCCTCGATCATGGGTGAGATTCTGCTGATTGCCATCCCGGCGGATCCGGCCCAGGTCAGCCCAATGGCTGTGCGCGAATACGCGGAATGGGTGATGCGGCCGCGCCTCCTGACGATTCCTGGCGTCGCCCAGGTGATCGCCATCGGCGGCGAAGTACGACAGTACCGAGTCGAATTGCGCCCCGCCCAACTTCAGTCTCTCGGTATCGAGCGCGAGAAGCTGGAGGCGGCGTTGCGTGATTTCGGCGCCAACACGAGTGGCGGCTTTCTCGAAGCTCAGGGTCGCGAATACCTGATCCGCCAGATCGGCCGAAGCTCGCGCATCGAGGATTTGCAAGACCTGGTGGTGACGGTAAAGAACGGACAGCCCATCCTGCTCAAGCAACTCGCCGACGTCAAACTGGCACCCGCGATCAAGCGTGGTGACGGCAGCTACAAAGGCAAGCCGGCGGTGATCCTGTCGGTGCAGAAGCAGCCGGCCGCCGACAGCGTGAGTCTTACCCACGACGTGGAGAAAGCCATCGCAGAGCTCGGCAAAAGCCTGCCCAAGGGAATCGATGCACCATCCTTCCTCTTCAAGCAAGCCGATTTCATCGAGAACTCAGTCGGGAATGTCACCGAGGCGCTGCGTGATGGCGCGATCCTGGTGGCGGTTGTCCTTTTCCTATTCTTGCTCAACATCCGCACCACGATCATTTCGCTGATGGCGATCCCCGTATCCTTGCTGGCGACTGCCCTGGTATTCCACTACTTCGGCCTCTCTATCAACACCATGACACTAGGCGGGCTGGCGATCGCCATTGGCGAATTGGTGGACGATGCCGTGGTTGGGGTGGAGAACGTTTTGCGTCGTCTCAAACTGAACCGCACCGCGGCTGTGCCGCGGCCGGTGGTCGACGTCATCGCCGCAGCGACACTGGAGGTGCGTTCCGCCATCGTCTATGCCACGGTGATCATCGTTCTGGTATTCGTGCCGCTGTTTGTCCTGCCGGGTATCGAGGGGCGGCTATTCACGCCCCTCGGTGTGGCCTACATCGTCTCCATCTTGGCCAGCATGATCGTCTCGGTGACGCTGACGCCGGTGATGGCCTACTACCTTCTGCCGAAGATGAAACAACTGCATGCGGGCGACAGCCCGCTGGTGACCTGGCTCAAGCGCTGGGACGCAAGACTGCTGCACTGGTCCTTCGGCCACGCACGCACTCTCCTGGCCGGCGCCCTGCTGTTAGTGCTGATTGTGGCGGCGAGCGTGCCCTTCTTCCCGCGTTCTTTCCTGCCACCCTTCAACGAAGGCACGCTGACCGTGAACGTATTGCTCAACCCCGGCACTTCGCTGACCGAAGCCAATCGTATCGGCACCCTTGCCGAACAGCTGGTGGGGCAGGTGCCCGAAGTGACGCAGATGGGACGTCGCACCGGCCGCGCCGAACTGGACGATCACGCCGAGGGCGTGCATTACACCGAGATGGAAGTAGACCTGAAAGCATCGGCACGCAGTCGGGAGGAAATCATCGCCGACATTCGACAACGTTTGTCCGCGCTACCGGGGAGTTCCAGCATCGGCCAGCCAATCTCGCACCGGCTCGATCACCTGCTCTCCGGTGTGCGCGCCCAGATCGCGCTGAAAATCTACGGTGACGACCTAGACACCTTGCGCGGTCTGGCTGCGGATCTGCGCGAGCGCCTGGCGAAAATTCCGGGTGTGGCGGATCTACAGATCGAGAAGCAAGTGCTGGTCCCGCAGGTAAAGATTCGCCTTGATTACGAGAAGGCTGCTCGTTATGGTGTCGCTCCCGGCAATATTCTGCGCAGCCTCGAGCAGATGATCGAAGGGGAGCGCATCACCCAGATCGTCGAAGGCAATCGTCGCTTCGACCTGATGGTACGTCTGCCGGAAAGCGCACGCGGTCCGCAGGCCTTGGATGATCTCCTGATCGAAACGCCGGGTGGGCATGTACCGCTGTCGAAAATTGCCACGGTGGAAGACAGCGACGGCCCCAACCAGGTCAGCCGTGAGAATTCGCGCCGCCGTATCGTGCTTTCCGCCAACACCGATGGCCGCGACATGTCGAAAGTCATCGCCGACATCCGGGCCGAACTTGCCGCCAGACCGATGCCGGATGGCTATTTCACCGCGCTCGAAGGCCAGTTCCAGGCGCAGGAGCAGGCGGCGAGACTGATTGCCTTGCTCGCCGCCGTGTCGCTGACCATGATATTCATGGTCCTCTACAGCCGCTACCGCTCTTCGGCCCTGGCCTTCATCATCATGGGCAACATCCCGCTGGCCCTGATTGGCAGCGTAATCTCACTGTGGATCTCCGGCCAGCCGTTGTCGGTTGCGGCGCTGGTCGGTTTCATCACGCTGACTGGCATCGCCACGCGCAACGGCATTCTGAAGATCAGCCACTACATCAACCTCTGTGCCTTCGAGGGCGAGTCCTTCGGACGGCAAATGATCGTGCGCGGCTCACTGGAGCGGCTGACACCGGTACTGATGACGGCGCTGGTGGCCGCGTTCGCCCTGCTGCCGCTGATGCTCTCGGCCGACGCACCGGGCAAGGAAGTGCTGTATCCCGTGGCAGTCGTGATTTTCGGCGGCCTGGTCAGTTCGACCCTGCTCGACACCCTGCTCACGCCCTTGATGTTCAGCCTGTGGGGTGAAAAGCCGTTGCGGCGTTTGCTGGAAGCCAGAGAAACCGAGAGCTTTTGATATTCGACCCGAAAGGAATGTACATGAAGAAGCCACTGTATGCACTGATCCTCGCGGCCGGCGTATCCCCCAGTACGCTCCTGTTGGCACACGACCATGGCCAACACGCTCCCAACGGCGGCCAACTGCGCCAGGCCGGTCCCTATGACTATGAATTGGTGGTGGAGAAGGTCAGCCAGGATGTGAAGGAATACCCGGTCGTCGTGTATCTCACCATCCATGATGGCGCCAAAGTGCCGACGGCTGGCGCGACCGGCAGCGCCACGATACTTGCAGGGAAGCACAAGACGACCTCGGTACTCAAACCGGATGGCGACAATCGTATGAAGGGATTGGCGACGTACTCGGCTGCCCCCGACATGAAGGTCATAGTGTCGATTACCGCGAATGGCAAGACGGCAGAACAGGCGCGTTTTACGCCGCTCGCGAAGTCCGCTCAGTGAGAGCCGCGTCTGCCACCCCAAACTGAGCACGATTGATAACCAGGAGCAAACTTCCAATGAGCAAACACATCCGCCTTGCTTGGCTACGAAGCGTGGTGAAACAACTCCTCGTCTCCACTTTGCTGCTCTTCGCTCTGGGATGGGGCGGTCAGGTTTATGCGCACGGTGACGAGGCAGTCCCCACGGTAGGCGAAGAACATCACCCAAACGCAACTTCACCCGCTGCGGCACCGTCCGCCGGGGTCACCGTCGGCGGCGAAGCCGCTGTCAGCGCGGGTCAGGCCGATCGCTCCGCTGGTGATGACGGCGCCGACGTTCAGCCCGCGGATGAGGACGAGCCCATGGTCATGCTGCACCCTGGCTTGCCCGAGCCCTGGGTCATTGGCACTGCCGTAACGATCCTGGTCATTGCACTGTGGTCCCTGTTTTCCCGCCTGCCTTCAGAAGCACCCGCCCGAACAGTCAATCTGGCAACCCTGCCGTTGATCGGCGGCTTCGTTCGTTTCGTGAACAACAGTCCCTATCCGCTGCTAATCGTTAAGGTGGTCTCGGTTTCTGGGTTTATCCTCGTAGTAGTCGCCGGCCTGTTCGGGACGGCGTTCCCAGAACGCAATCTCGCGACCACCTTTGTATGGAACTTGTGGTGGCCACTGGTTGTTGTGTCGGTGTTGTTTCTTGGCACCAGCTGGTGCGCCATTTGTCCTTGGGATACGCTCGCCAGCTGGATTGTGCGGCTGCGGCTATGGCGGCGGTCCGACCCACATCCCGGGCTGCAACGCAAAGTTCCACGCTATATGCAGAACGTCTGGCTTGCATTGATGCTGTTCGTCGGGTTGGCATGGCTGGAAGTCGGGATCGGTGTGACAGCCAAGCCGTACGCCACCGCCTTGATGGCGGTGGCGATGCTGATTCTTTCCATAAGCTACCTGCTGGTCTTCGAGCGCAAGGCCTTTTGCCGCTATGCTTGCCCGATAGGACGAACTCTGGGTTTCTATTCGCGTCTTGCGCCGATCTCCGTGCGCCCCGTGAATCAGGATACTTGCGCCACCTGCAAGACCCTCGAATGTTACAACGGCTCGAAGGATATCGAGCCATGTCCGACCAGTCTGGTCGTGGGCCGTTTCAGCCAGAACACCAACTGCCTATCGTGCGGCAACTGCATGCAAAGCTGCCCCCACCAGAACGTCTCGTGGCGCCTGCGCCCGCTGGGCAGCGAGGCCATTGACCAGGGCCAGGCAAGGCCGCAGTGGGACGGTGCGTGGTTCATGCTGCTGCTCCTGGGGATTACCACTTTTCACGGTCTCACCATGATGCCGTTCTGGGGCGAATGGATCCTGACGATCGCCCGTACCATTGGCGAGACCGGCAAGTCCTTGGTGAGTTTCACTCTAGCCATGTTCGGCAGTTTCGGTTTGCCGGTACTGATTTATGCCGTGGCCGTGGGACTGACCTATCTGGCGGATCGAGGCAAAACCTCCTACAAGGCACTCTTTGCGGCTTTTTCTTTCACCGCGCTACCCTTGGCATTCGTCTATCATCTGTCCCACAATCTCGATCATTTGTCGCGTGAAAGCGTCAATGTGTTCGCCATGCTGCTCAATCCTCTCGGGACCGGGCTTGCCGCCATGTCGCCCATGGAGAGGCATGATCGAATGATGTCCCCGATATTTCCCGATGTGGTGATGTTCGCCGCGCAGGCCAGCTTGATGGTGCTTGGGTTCTGGCTGGCGGTTCAGATCATTCGCCACCGCGGCCGGGATAAGCTGGACGGCGGAACCAGCTTGAGAGGTTGGCGCCTGCTGCCGATGCTGGCATTCGTCGGCGCAATTACTGCGATGAACTTGTGGTTGATGGCCCAGGAAATGGAGATGCGCTTCTAGCCCACGCGACATCTCAAGCAAATCAGCGCTGGGATCGGTCCACCCAAATTACCCCGCTTGCCCGACAATAATGCTCACGGCATCGGCTATCCCAGTCTTTGACGGCATGCCAGTTCCGCCACGCCCGCCGCATGGCTTCAGTGGAACATCTGATATTGAACGAGATAGGTACCGGCGCCAGCGAAATACCCAACCAGCGCCAGACCGCTGATCCTCTTGACGTACCAGAAGAAATGAATCTTCTCCAATCCCATCGCTGCCACGCCTGCCGCCGAGCCGATAATGAGGATGGATCCGCCAGTACCAGCGCAATAGGCGAGAAACTCCCATAGGAAATGGTTAGTCGGGTAATCGGTCAGGCTGTACATGCCCATGGAGGCGGCCACCAACGGGACGTTATCGACGATCGCACTGGCAATGCCGATGATGAGCACGATGACGTCTTGCCTGCCGACCACTTGGTCAAGCCACCGTGCAAGAGAAGTCAGGATGTGCGTGTGTTCGAGCACAGCTACCGACAATAGAATCCCGATGAAAAATACCAGCGAACCCATGTCGATTCTGCTCAGGGCACGGACCAAGGTGAGATGTTGCTTGGCGTCGTGTTCCGCTTGGCGGTGCACAAGATCGCCCACCAACCAGAGGATGCCGAGCCCAAACAAGACGCCCATGAACGGCGGCAGATGGGTGATGGTCTTGAATGCCGGTACCGCGACCAGAACCGCAAGACCCGTGAAGAACATCAGATTGCGCGCAAATACTGTCGTTGACAGGGCAGGCGCGTTGGCCACTTTCTTCGGCGAGACCGCATCGCGGCCACGCAGCACGTAAGCCGTGATGCCCAATGGAACGATCATGCTGACCAATGCCGGCAACAGCACTCCCTTGACGATGGCAAGGCTAGTGATCTGACCGCCGATCCAGAGCATCGTTGTTGTAACGTCGCCGATCGGCGACCAGGCACCACCCGAGTTTGCCGCGATGACGACGATGCCGGCAAAGAAAAGGCGATCTTCTTGCTTGGACAGGAGCTTCCGCATCAACGAAATCATGACAATCGTGGTCGTCAGGTTGTCGAGGATTGCGCTGAGGAAGAAGGTGACGAACCCCACCAGCCACATCAACGTCGACAATTTGGACGTCTTGATGCGAGACGTGATGATGTCGAAACCATTGTGTGCATCCACGACTTCGACGATCGTCATTGCGCCCATCAGGAAGAAAACGATTTGTGCAGTGGTCATCAGCGACTCACCGAGTTGTTCATTCACCTTGTGTTGATCGCCAAGCGAAATTGCGTAGATGGTCCAGAGCAGTCCGGCTCCGATCAGGGCTGACGCAGATTTGTTGATCTTGATGGGATGTTCAAGTGCAATCGCGGCGTATGCGATCACGAAGACGATGACAACGGCAGTCAACATGTCAGTGGCTTCCGGGCAGTTCGTTCAACCGAATAGGCATGGTCGAAGCCAGTCGCCATTGACCATGGCGGTGCCCATTTGGGGTACCTTGAGACTCGCGACGGCGAAGTGTGCAGCGAAGGCTGCGGGAGTATGCAAGAATGGCTCATGGGTGAACTCGGTGAATGTGCGGCGGCCCGACCGGCACGAAAACCTGTCCACACCCCTACACTTTCCAGTAGCGCAAACACCCGAAAACCATCATACACATGTCAAGCATGATACTCAATCGGCTATTCGCCCCAACCGCCCCAGAAAGTTGCAGGTGGAGAACGCGCGAGTCACGCAACAGGACCAAGCAGGATGCGCCGTTTTTGACGCTTGGAGCTGGGTGACCCAAGATCCAGGGCATGCTTAGTCTACTCCGCGAAGATGTCGCTCCAACCTCGCCGCCCCAAAAAAACGAGGGGCAATTGCCCCCCGAAGCTCCTCCTCAGAAGCCATTGGTCAAACTGATCGATCAGCAGGTGAATTTACGATGTTACTTGCTGCCGGGAGATTTTTTGTACTCAAAGTCGACGCGTCGAGTTTTGGCCCAGCATTTTTCCTCACGGCAGATAGCGCGCGGCTTCTCCTTGCCGTAACTGATTGCCTCGACCTGCGACTCAGGCAATCCCAGCAACTTCAAGCTGCGCTTGACCGCCTCTGCGCGATGTTGTCCCAGCGCCAGGTTGTACTCGACGCTGCCACGCTCGCCCGCATTGCCTTCGAGGATTAGGGTACGCATCGAGTAACGTCATCCGAAACACATTGCAAGAAGATTAATTGAGATAAATGTAAAATGCAACCGTGATTTGGTGGTCATGGCAGTGAAATTCAGGCTATAACCGCGCAGATGGGAGTTGATCAATTGAGCAAACTAGCCAACCGGAAGTTGTCGCTGCAAGTTTTGAAGAAGTTTCGCCTGATCTATGGTGCTGTGCGCCACCATTTCCGGGAAGTCGAGCAAAGTACTGGAATCTCGGGATCTCAACTGTGGATTTTGCGGGAAGTTGGAAACATCCCGGAGATAGGCATTTCTCAATTGGCCGAGCGATTGTCCATACACCAGTCGACATGCAGTCTTCTCGTGGAAAAGCTCGTCGCACGTGGTTTGATCAGGAAGGAGCGGAGCCAACAGGATCAGCGCCGCGTCGGATTGAATTTGTTGCCGCAAGCGGAACTTCTGCTTGCACATGCCCCCGGCCCCGCGGAAGGTGTGTTGCCGAAGGCTTTGTTGATCCTTTCGGAGGATTCCTTGCAGGCGCTTGATGAATCTCTGTCCAAAGTGATTCAGCAGTTGAATATCAGCGATCACAGCCATGCCGACAAGCCGTTGGCCGACCTGTAATGTTCATACCGCCGCGTCGCTATCAGGTTCTTAGGATTACCATCTTCGCAGGCGGGATGTTCTTGTCGGCTTGCGCAGTGCCACCCGTTGCGGACATTTCCCTGCCACCCGCAACTGTTGCGACAACGCCGCGCTTGCCAGAGAAGAAGGTTGAGCCGCCAACGGCACCCGCGCTCCAGCTAGCCCCTCAGATCCTCCATCGCCCGGAGCCATTAGCGATCGAGCAACCCGTTGCGAATCCGGATCATTCGACAAACATCTATTTTCCACTCGGATCTTCGGAGTTCGGCAGTGATGCGTCCTCTACGATTGACCGTATCGCTGAACAGCTGAAAGGCAACAACCAGCGGCGAGTCCGTTTGTTCGCATTTACGGACGACCTGGGCAGCAAAGCGTATTGCGTCGCGCTAGCCGCGCAACGCGCGATTGCAACAACTGCTGAGTTGGTCAAGCGCGGGGTGCGGGTCGGGCAGATTCGCCGACGCATCATTGGATGCGAGACCACAGCGAGGGCACCCTGCGTTTCGGACAAGTGTCGCCGATCGAGGAACCGCGTTGAGTTCCGGTTTGATAAGTAGGCTGACCAGTTTCGCAATTTGCATATTCGCAGGTTTGAATGTCGAAACAGCAGCGTCTCCCGTCGATCACCGAGCACTTTCCGGTTTGGAATATATTGCGTGTGTTGTTTGGGACTCGAAACTCGGCATACGCTGGACTCTGTCTGTTAGAGTGACTCTATGAGACTATCCTTGCGCTTCGTCCTGCCCCTGATACTGGTTCTGGCAGGTATCGCCTATGCCATCGCCCCGCTGGTCGACCAGATGACCCTGCGCTGGTTTGTGCGCGATCTCGACATCCGCGCGTCGCTGATCGCCAACACCATCCAGGAACCGTTGCAGGAGCAACTGGTGGCCGGCAAGAAGGTCAAGATCAGGGAATTCTTCAACCGCATCAGCCAGGATGAGCGGGTGTATGCCATCGGCTACTGCGCCACGGCGGCGGGACCGGCACTGGTCAGCCGTCCGCTTCCACCCGAAATCCGCTGCGCCGAACTGGAACGCTGGGAAGGCGCCAGCGATCATTTGTTGCCCAGCACTCACGGGCCGCTGCACGTAACGGTGCAGCCGATGCCCAGTGAGGCCGCGCCCACAGGGCGGCTGGTCCTGGTCCACGACATGAGTTTCGTCACCCGGCGCAGCGAGGAAACCAAGCGCTACGTCTTCTACTTCTTCATGGGACTGGCGGCAGTGGTCTCGTTGATCACGGTGATCATCGCGCAACTCTCATGGCGCGGCTGGATGGCCGGCATGCAGGCGCTGTTGCGCGGCGAAGGCCTGCTGCGCCAGCCCGGCTCGCCACCCAGTCTGCCGGAGTTCAAACCGATCGCCCGTGACCTGCAGCGGCTCATTCGCGAACTCGAATCCGACGCGCGTTCCAGAGATGAAGACCAGATTACCTGGACGCCGGAATCCCTGCGCGCCATCCTTCAAGGCGAATTGCGCGGCGAGGATGTGATCGTGGTTTCCAATCGCGAGCCCTATATCCACCAGCGACGCGGTGAGCAGATCGAGGTGCAGCGGCCGGCCAGTGGCCTAGTGACGGCACTCGAACCGATCATGCGCGCCTGCCGGGGCACCTGGATCGCCCATGGCAGCGGCTCGGCCGACCGCGAGGTGGTCGACAGGCATGACCGCATCGCGGTGCCGCCCGCCAACCCGGCCTATCAGATCCGCCGCGTCTGGCTGACCGCCGAGGAAGAGGCCGGTTACTACTATGGCTTCGCCAACGAGGGCCTCTGGCCGCTGTGCCACATCGCCCATGTGCGACCCACTTTCCGCTCCGGCGACTGGGCCCAGTATGTTGCCGTCAACCGCAAGTTCGCCAAAGCAGTGGCGAGCGAGGCCAAGACCAAGGCTCCGATCGTCCTTGTGCAGGACTACCATTTCGCCCTGCTGCCGAAGATGATCCGCGACGAGTTGCCGGATGCCACGATCATCACTTTCTGGCACATCCCCTGGCCCAACCCGGAGTCCTTTGCCATCTGCCCCTGGCGCGACGAAGTGTTGGCGGGGATGCTGGGGAGCAGCATTCTCGGGTTTCATACCCAGTTCCATTGCAACAATTTCGTCGATACGGTGGACCGCTTTCTTGAAGCGCGGGTTGACCGTGAGTCGTTTACCGTCACGCTGGGCGGCAAACATACCGCCGTGCGCCGTTACCCGATTTCCATCGCCTGGCCACCCGAACCGGAGATGATCGGCAAGCCCGTGGCGGACTGCCGCAACGACATCCGGCAACTCAATGGCCTCCCACCCGAACACCGCCTCGGTGTCGGTGTCGACCGGCTCGACTACACAAAGGGCATCCTGGAACGCTTCCGTGCCATCGAACGCCTCCTGGAGCTCAAGCCGGAGTGGGTCGGCCGCTTCAGCTTTGTCCAGATTGCCGCACCGACGCGCTCCGGCATCGACGAATATCAGCATCACGAAGCGCAGGTGCGGGCCACCGCGGAAAGGATCAACGAGCGCTTTGGGCAACAGGGTCCGCCACCCATCGTGCTCAAGGTCGAGCATCACGAGGCGCGCGAGGTCTACGAGTATTTCCGGGCGGCCGATCTGTGCTTCGTCAGCAGTCTGCACGACGGCATGAACCTGGTTGCCAAGGAGTTCGTCGCCGCCCGCGACGACGAGCGCGGGGTCCTGATTCTTTCCCAATTCACCGGTGCCGCGCGGGAGTTGCCGGAGGCCTTGATCGTCAATCCTTACGATGCCGACCAGTGCGCCGCCGCACTGCACCTGGCGCTGAGCATGCCGGCGACGGAGCAGCGCGACCGCATGCGCCTGATGCGCGGACTGGTGGCCGAATTCAATGTCTTCCGCTGGGCCGGGCGCATGCTGCTCGACGCGGCGGCCATGCGCCGGCGCGGGCGGCTGATCGACAAGGGCAAGACGGCGGGGTGACCATGGGGCGTAACGGTTTTCCGCCGACACCATCCATCGAATGGGCATTCTTTCTCGACGTCGATGGTACTCTGCTGGACATTGCCGACACGCCGGACGCGATCCAGGTCGATACGGCCTTGCTCGAACTGATCGGGCAGCTTCACCGGGCCAGCGGCGGCGCCATGGCGCTTGTCAGCGGCCGCTCGCTGTCGGACCTCGAAGGCTTGCTGGGCATGCCGCGCCTGCCGATGGCCGGCCAGCACGGTTTGGAACGGCGCGATGCGGCGGGACGCCTGTGGATTCACGCCGCGCCGCCGGCGACCAAGTGCGCCATCAAGGAGGCGTTGTTGCCGGTGACGGCTCGTCATCCGGGCCTGCTGCTGGAGGACAAGGGGCTGACGCTGGCGTTGCATTACCGGCTGGCGCCGCATCTGGCGGCATATGCCCATCGCTTGATGAACCGCCTGATGATGGAAGCCGGCGAGGGTCTCGAAATACAAAAGGGCAAGCGCGTGGTCGAGATCAAGCCGGCCGGCATCGACAAGGGCGCGGCGGTGGCGGAATTCATGGCAGAGTCGCCGTTTCGAGGACGACGCCCGGTCTTTATCGGTGACGACCTCAACGACGAACGCGGTTTCGCCGAGGTGAACAAGCTGGGAGGGCTCTCGATCAAAGTGGGCGCGGGCGGCAGTTGCGCCGGTTTTCGCCTGCCCGACGTGACAGCGGTCCGGCGCTGGCTACGCGAGACCCTGAAGGGAAGACAATGCACGACCTAGACTTGGCTCTGATCGGCAACTGCACCGTCGGCGCCCTGGTCGACGCGCGCGCCAACATCACCTGGGGCTGCTTCCCTCGGTTCGATGGCGATCCGGTGTTCTGCGCCTTGCTCAGGGACTCGGATGACTTTGGATTTTTTGCCGTCGAGCTCGCCGATTGCGAAAGGCACGAACAGCGCTACCTGGAGAACACGGCGATCCTGGTGACGCGCCTCTACGATTGCCACGGCGGCGCCGTCGAAGTCACCGATTTCGCGCCGCGCTTCGGCCAGTACGGGCGCCTGTTTCGCCCGATGATGCTGGTTCGCCGGGTCAAGCGACTTGCCGGAAGCCCGCGCCTGACAGTGCGTCTTCGTCCCGCCTGCGACGACGGCGCCGGACGTCCGGCTGTCACCATGGGCAGCAATCACATCCGCTATGTGTCGGACAGTCTCACGCTCAGGCTGACAACCGATGTCTCGCGGACCGCGATCCAACAGGAAATCCCGTTCTTCCTGGAGGACTCCGTCACTTTGCTGCTTGGGGCGGATGAAACTGTACATGAGGCGGTCGACGAAGTCGGCCGCCGCTTCTTCGAAGAAACTGTCCAGTATTGGCGCGAATGGGTGCGTTTCCTGAGCATCCCGTATGAATGGCAAGAGGCGGTGATACGTGCCGCCATCACGCTCAAGCTCAACGCTTACGACGACACCGGTGCCGTCATTGCCGCCATGACCACGTCGATTCCCGAGGCCGCCGGCAGCGAGAGGAACTGGGACTACCGCTACTGCTGGCTGCGCGACGGCTATTTCGTGGTGAACGCCTTGAATCGGCTGGGGGCGACCCGCACCATGGAGCGTTATCTCGGCTACATCGTCAATGTTGCCGCCAGTACCGAAGGGCGGCCATTGCAGCCGGTGTACGGCATCGACGGCCGGGCGGCCCTGGACGAAAGGGAAGTGCCGGCGCTGGCCGGATACCGCGGCATGGGGCCGGTGCGCATCGGCAACCTGGCCTACCGCCAGGTGCAGCATGACGTCTATGGCTCGGCCATCCTTGCCGCCACGCACATCTTTTTCGACGAGCGCCTGACGCGGCGTGGCGACGAAGCCCTGTTTCGCCGCCTCGAACTCCTGGGCGAGCAGGCGCGGCGCTGCTATGACCAGCCGGACGCCGGTCTGTGGGAACTGCGCGGCAGTGCCCGCGTGCATACGTTCTCCGCCGTGATGTGCTGGGCCGCCTGCGATCGCCTGGCGAGGATCGCCGAGCGGCTGGGTCTGACCGAGCGCGCCGGCTATTGGCGCGGGTGGTCGCGGGAGATCCACGAGACGATCTGCCGACGGGCCTGGAACAAGGGGCGCAAGGTATTCGTCTCGACCTTCGAGGGCCGGGCAATGGACGCGAGCCTGCTCCTGCTGGCCGAAGTCGGCTTCCTCGATGCGGCCGACCCGCGCTTCGCCGCCACGGTCAAGGCCGTGGAGAAGGACTTGCGCCGCGGCGATTTCATCTTCCGCTACGTCGAGACGGATGACTTCGGTGAGCCGGAGAACGCGTTTCTCGTTTGCACGTTCTGGTACGTCAATGCCCTGGCCGCCCTGGACCGCCGCGACGAGGCGCGCGAACTTTTCGAGAAACTGCTGGCCTGCCGCAACCGCCATGGCTTGCTGGCCGAGCACATCGATCCCCGCAGCGGCGAGCAGTGGGGCAACTTCGCGCAAACCTACAGCATGGTCGGGCTGATCACCGCGGCGATTCGGCTGTCGATACGCTGGGATCAGGCGTTCTGATGCAGAAACTGATTGATCGCTTTCTCGACTGGCTGCCGGGAAACCTGGACAAGCCGGCACGCATCCTGCTGATCCTGCTGTTGGCGTGGATCGCTTTGCAGGCCATCCATCGCATTCTTCCGTACCTGCGGGAGGCCGCCGCCGCCCGTAAAGACAGCCGCGAGGACGGTCAGCGCATCCGGACTCTCGCGCGCGTCATCCGCTATGTCCTGACCGTGATCGTGGCGGTGGTCACCGGTTTGCTGGTGCTGGGAGAATTCGGCGTTTCTGTCGCCCCGATTCTGGGTGCGGCGGGTGTCGTCGGCATTGCCGTAGGTTTCGGCGCGCAGAGTCTGGTCAAGGACTACTTCGCGGGTTTCTTCCTGTTGCTGGAGAACCAGATCCGCATCGGCGACGTCGTCGAAGCCGGCGGCAAGGCCGGCGTGGTGGAGGAACTGACGTTACGCTACCTGCGGCTGAGGGATTATTCGGGCAACGTCCATTACGTCCCCAACGGAAATATTTCCGTGGTGACGAATATGAGTCTCGGTCATGCCTACGCCGTGATCGATGCCGGCGTCGCTTACGGAGAGGACGTGGACCGGGTCATCTCGGTGATGCGTGCGGTGGGCGACGAGCTGCGCGGCGACACCGCATTCGCCGAGAAGATTCTCGACGCCATCGAAATGGCCGGTGTCGATCGATGGGCCGACTCTGCGGTGGTGATCCGCTGCCGCATCCGGGTTGTGCCGCTGGAGCAGTGGAATGTCCGCCGCGAGTACCTGCGGCGCCTCAAATATGCGTTTGACAAGGAGTGCATCGAAATACCGTTCCCCCATGTTAAGGTGGTGCACTCGCCATCCGGCGCCTGAAGGAGAACCGATGCCAGAATCGATTTCCGCAATGCTGCATCAAACCGCCTGGCCAGTCGCATTGGCGCTGGCGTGGGTCGCGGGGGAATTCGGCCATCGCTGGCTGTCGCTGCCGCGCATCGCCAGCTACGGCGTTCTTGGTTTCCTGCTGGGTTCGGCGCAGGGCGGCTTCTTGCCGGAATCGGACGGTGGGCCGGCGACCTTGCTGGCGAATATTGCCTTCGGCCTGATTCTCTTCGAACTCGGCTACCGCATCAACCTGCGCTGGGTGCGTGCAAACCCCTGGCTGGGCCTTACCAGCGTGGTCGAAGCCTGCGGCAGCTTCGCCGCCGTGTTCTTCATCGCCGACTGGTATGCCGTTCCGCTGGTGCCGGCGCTGCTGCTGGCGGCGATCGCCATGTCCACCTCGCCTGCGGCGGTGCTGCGCGTGGCGAATGAATTGCGCAGTTCCGGCCAGGTCACGGAAAGGATCCTGCACCTGTCCGCATTCAACTGTGTACTGGCCGTCGTCGCGTTCAAGTTCGTGGTGGGCTACTGGGTACTTTCAGGGAGCGGCAGCGTCTTCCAGGCTTTCTGGAGCAGCCTGGTGGTGCTGCTGGTATCCGCCGGACTCGGGGCACTGTTCGGCGTGGCCGTGCCGGCGCTGCTACGCGCGCTCGGCGGCGTCGACCGGAATGCGACGGCGGCCTTTGCGATTGCAGTGGTTACCCTGACGGTGCTCACCCATACCCTCAAGTTTTCGCCGCTGCTGGCGACGCTTGCCTTCGGCCTGGTCGCGCGCCATCGGCGCATCGCCCTGTCGCAAGCGCAGCGGAACTTCGGTGCGCTCGGCGACCTGCTGACCGTATTGCTGTTCGTGTTCGTCGCGGCGGCACTGGATTGGCGAAAGGTGGCTTCGGGATGGGAACTGGCGCTGATCGTGGTCGCCGCGCGCATGGCCGTCAAGGTCGCGGTGACGACCGTGTTCGCCCGCCTCGGCGGCATCAGCTGGCGCAAAGGCGCCCTCACCGGAATGGCGCTGACGCCGCTGTCGGTGTTCGCGATCCTGCTGCTGGAGCAGTCGCGCCATCTCGGCCTGGATCTCCTCGACGAATTGGCCGCGATCGCCGCGATCGTCCTGCTGCTGGAGGTCATTGGGCCGCTGGTCACTCAGCGCGCCTTGATATGGGCGGGTGAGACATCCAGGGAAGGGGGGGGCGAACATGGCGCTTGAACCCTTCAAGACCTCAGAGGCGTTGACCATGGGGGTTGAACTGGAACTGCAACTGGTCAACCCGACCGATCTTGATTTATCGGCCTCGGCTTCGGACCTGCTCCATCTGCTCGAACGGAAGGCCTTCCCGGGGGACGTCAAGCCCGAGATTACCGAGAGCATGATCGAGGTTGCCACCGACGTGCACACCCGCCACGGCGAACTCCTTGCCCAGCTGCGGCAGATGCGCGACACCCTCGTCGCGGCGGGCGACCGGCTGAACATCGGCATCTGCGGAGGCGGGACGCATCCCTTCCAGCGCTGGTTCGACCAGAGAATATTTTCCAAGCCGCGCTTCAAGGAGATTTCGCTGCTCTACGGCTACCTGGCCAAACAGTTCACTATTTTCGGGCAGCACGTGCATATCGGCTGCGGCTCGCCAGACGAAGGGCTGTTCCTGCTGCACTCGCTGAATCGCTACCTGCCGCATTTCATCGCGCTGTCGGCGTCATCTCCCTATTCGCAGGGGGTCGACACGCTGTTCGACAGCGCCCGCCTGAATTCGGTTTTCGCGTTTCCGCTGAGCGGCCGTGCGCCGTTTCTGCTCAACTGGACGGATTTCGAGACCGGCTATTTTTCCAAGATGGAGAAGACCGGCGTCGTCAAGAGCATGAAGGATTTCTACTGGGACATCCGGCCCAAGCCGGAGTTCGGCACCATCGAATTACGGGTTTGCGATACTCCCCTGACTGTCGAGCGTGCCGCCGCGCTGGCCTGTTATCTCCAGGCCCTCTGCCGCATGTTGCTGACGCGCGAGGATACAGCGCCGACGGAAGACGATTATCTCGTCTACAACTACAACCGCTTCCAGGCTTGCCGCTTCGGCCTGGACGGAACCATCGTCCATCCCAAGAGCAACGAGAGCCTCTCGCTGCGCGAGGACATCCTGGCCACCCTGCGCCGCCTGGAGCCGCATGCCGCGGCACTCGGCGGCCAGGCGGCGCTCGACGAACTTTACGGCGTCGCGGCGAGCGAGGGCAATCATGCCGGCTTCCTGCGCAGCCAGTATGCGAACGAGGGAGGCATCGAGGGCGTGGTCGATGCGGCCGTCCGGCGTTTTCGGGCAGGGAGCGGACTATGAGCTTCGGCCGCCGCCGCCCTCTCCGGATCGGACTGTCCGCGCGCATCTTCCATCCCGAGCAGGGGGCGAAGGGGATCCGCGCCAAGACGCTCCAGTTACTGGAGCAGTCGGCCGCCCAGTGGGTGATGGCGCGTGACGTGATGGTGCTGATGGTGCCGTCGGTGGTCCAGGACGGGGAGTTGTTGCGCAGCAACATCCGCCTGCGCGACTATGCGGAATACCTGGATGGTCTGTTGCTCCAGGGCGGCGCTGACCTAAGCCCCAGGGCCTACGGCGAAGAGCCGCTGAAACCGGAATGGGCGGGCGATCCGGTACGCGATGCCTACGAGCTGGAACTGCTGCACGAGTTCATGGAGGCGGGCAAACCGGTGCTCGGCGTCTGTAGAGGAATGCAACTCATCAATGTGGCCCTCGGCGGCACGCTCCACCAGGATTTGCCGACCCAATGCCCTGGCGCGACGGTCCATGAGAGCGGCGACTACGACCGCAACGACCACCCGGTATTGTTCACGGAAGGCGGACGGCTGGCGAACTGGTTTGGAGGCGTCGCCGGCGGCAGGGTGGTTTCCATTCACCATCAGGCGGTCAAGCGGCTCGGTCGCGACGTGGTGGTCGAGGCGCAGTCGGCAGACGCCATCGTCGAGGCGATCCGCTGGAATGGGCGCAGCTTCGTCTTCGGCGTTCAGTGGCACCCGGAGTTTCACGCCGCCGCGGGTGCGGAACTCCTCGACTGTGCGCCGATACTCGACGCCTTCCTCGCTGCCGCCCGAAAATAGGAACTCTTCATCCAGAGCGCGGTCCCGGTTCTTCGGGTGTCCCGCCGGTGCGGCCGATGATGAGGCTCTTCAGCCCGACATACGGCTGAGGCGCGGCCGCAACAACCGTTTCCGCCGGAATGTGGGCCTCCAGGTCGGCAATCCTGCCGCGTTGGTCTCCGCAGGTCTTCTCCAGCTCCTCGATACGGTGTTTCTGACGTGCCAGCCGCCACTGCGACCTCAGCGTCATCGGCGTGCTCAGTAACGCGACCGCGATCGCACCGATCGCCAGCGCCAGCAGCAACACCATCGCCAGGGAACTGTCGAAGCGCCACAACAGAAAATTCACGGTTACCGGGACGTTGTTTTGCATGGCGAAGGCGACGCCGACGATGGCGGCAAAGATTGCGGCAATGATCGCGAGTTGCATGGCGAACTCCGTTAAGGGCGATTCGGTACAGGAACTCTACTCAAGTCTGAAGCCCAGCAGCCGTCTAGGGCGAGTATACCTTCTGCAAAGTTACCTTGCGACCTGCCACGAGAGGATCCCCGGTGATGTGGGAATGGCCGGGACACTCGTCACTTAGGAAATGTGATCAATTTCGCTCCTCGGCAACTCCATCCTGGTTCTTCGCCCGCAATGACTTTATCAGACCTTCAACGCCGTTGTTTCGAATCTCATCGGCAAACGTGCGGCGGTAGTTGATCACCAAGCTGATGCCGCCGGCCTCTATGTCATAGACTTGCCAGCCCGTGGGAGTTTTCCCCAGGTAGTAATTCAACGAAACAGGCGCGACGCCACTCTGAACGACTCGGACACCGACCTTGACGTCGGTGGCCCCGCGATTCATTTTGAATGGCCTGTATTTCATAGTCTGATCGGAGAACCCTGTGAGCGCCTTGGCATAGGTACGTACCAGCAGGGTGTGGAACTCGTCGGCGATTTGCCTTCTCTGTACTTCATTTGCCTTCTTCCAATCTCGCCCCACAGCGAGCCGAGCCATACGCATAAAATCGAAGTGCTGTTGCACCTTGGTTTCAATAAGTTCGATGGCTTTCTGGTC
>Ga0172379_10003841_pt1 | contig 23259 bp, 14 predicted proteins | sample GrowelOW334metaG_FD_119756 | JGI IMG/M metagenome (GOLD analysis project Ga0172379, IMG submission 119756) | Groundwater microbial communities from an aquifer near a municipal landfill in Southern Ontario, Canada - Groundwater well OW334 metaG | ecosystem: Environmental > Aquatic > Deep... | reverse complement strand
CATTATAATGTATCCCTCCATCTGATAGGCCGCATGCTGTTCGTCGATCACCGGATAGGGGGATTGAAAATACTGCTTCACCCCGGAAGGAATCGGTTTCAATAAAATTGAATCTCTTGAAACGGTAACGCTGTCCATTATAATACCCTTTCTTTAAATATGGAATTTATTTTTTATTCGCCCGCAATGCCGCGTAAAACTGAAGCCAGTTTCTCTTTCATAAAAAGGTTGATATCCCAGAGATCGGAAAGCGGTTCCCGCGTAAAAGGGGTTGTCGCCATATAATTCGGCGGGCCGAATTCCGGGGTTACGATCAGCGACTCGAGCCCGTTTTCCTTCTGATACCGGGCAATTTTTCCCCACCATCCGCAATGGATATCTAGATGTTCTTTCCATTCGGGAGCGCGCGGATCGGAAACCTGCGGACCTTGTTCATGCCCTACTCTGGCGTGGATCTGAATGGATCTTTTCATCGCCAGATCGAGAGATTCGCGGTGATCCTGCAGCATCGATTCCGAAACGCAGCACCAATGTGAAAAATCGGCGGTCAGCTTCAGTTCTGGAATCCGGCTCAAATATTCCGCCGTCACGCCGGGATGATAAGCGAACCGGCCGCGGTGCGTTTCGTGCGTCAACGGCACATGGTATTCTTTCGCGAGCGCGTACGATTCTTGAATGAGTTCGGTATTGTCCGCCGTCGAAAAATAATCCCTTCCTGTATGGCAATTGATCAGGAGCGGACGGCATTGAATGTTCGCCAGAAACTGTTTCTTCAGACTCTCTTTCTGTTCCGCTGCAGACGCGCCGGCCGTCCATTGCTGGGCGACAAATTTCAAACCATATTTCGAGAGCAAATTTCCAAACGCATCCCGTTCGAACGCCTCTTCCGGAACGTTCATTTCAACTCCGTCATATCCCGCGCCGGAAATGCGCTTCAATTTTTCTTCCAGCGACAGCTCCGTCATTCCCCATGTGGATTTGATGAATACTATTTTCATACGCCGGAAATTACTTGTGGATTCGAATTTTTGATTTCAACGGTTCTTCCGAGACGGTCACGATATTTTTTGCTGAAGAGTAATCGTTATGATATAAATTGATATTGGCACTCTCCCCGCCGGCAGCCGAAAGAAATGCTCCGGTTGAACCGTGCGGCCGCACATGATCGATAAAGGCGTTTCTGACGTTGACGAATTTGAGAAACGATTCGGCTCCCGGACCGATCATCCCCTGGACACCGTCGAGATCCGCCTCCTCAATGTCATCCAGCATGACCGCCGGGCGATTGTCTCCGGAATTGCGTGTGAGTGTGATTCCCCGGAGGTGAACACCCGACGCGTGCCGGATAAAAAACCCGTACGCCGGCAGCGTTCCGAACATGCTGCTTTCGGGATATTCTTCTTCTTTTTCTTCGGGAATTTCCCGCACGGATTTCATCTCCCCGCCGGCATAGGCAAGAGAAATATTATCGAGGAAAATGTTTTCGATGCGGTGCCCGGGGATACCGTGAATCGACGAGCCGATATTTCCCGCGTTCACTGCGGTAATATTCGCCAGCCGGATATTGTTCATGACCCCCGCTGCCGGTTTCGGCATCCCTTCGCGAATCGTTCTTCCCCTGTTTCCTAACCGCATAAAAATCGGCGTTTGAACGCCGTTCATCGCCACATTCGAAATCGTCACCCCCTCCATTGTTCCGCCGTCGACAATTTCCAGGACGATACCGCCGATTCCCCCCGGTAGTCCGAATATTGTCTCCTTTTTCTCGGAAGGCTTAATGACGATGTTTGAGATTGAAATATTCTTAAACCCGCCGATCGTTTCTGTCCCGAATTTTATCCCGTTCACGTGGCTGCTCAGTACGCAGTTGGTGACGGTAATATTTTCGTTGATGAATCCGGAGGTGCTTTTCAACGTCAGCGCGTCGTCGTCGGTGTCGCCGAAACAATCGGAGATGATCACGTTTTTGCACCCGTCGATATCCATCATGTCGTTATTTTGATTTGCGTGATTATAGACGGTAATTCCTCTGATGGTGAGAAACTCGCACGCAAGGTAATGCTGCATCCACATCGCGGAATTTCTCATGCGGATATTTTCGATGAGAATGTTTGTGCAGCGGATAAACCTGATGCCGAAGGGACGATTCCTGTACCGGTCCGGTTTTACCTTTGTCGTCACCCGAAATGCGGCCCCCTGTCCGTCGATCGTTCCTTTGCCGGCAATGGAAATATTGGAGAGGTTGTCGCCGTAAATCAGGCTTTTCGACAGAAAAATATCGTTATAGGACTGCAGGTTCGAAATGGTATCGGGATAATCCCCGGGATGAGTACTGCCGAGCAGCACCGCTCCCTCCGCAATTTCGAGCGTCACATTGCTTTTCATAAAAATGGTGCCGGATAAAAAACGGCCTCCGGCTAACAACACTTTTCCTCCGGACACCGATGCATCGTTAATCGCCGATTGAATCGCCCTGGTATCCGCCGTTATGCCGTCCCCGTGTGCCCCGTAGTCCTTCACATCGAAAATGCGGAATGACTGCGACGAAAGCGGAGTGAAACAGGCCAGGAGCGCGGCGTAAAAGTACAGAGCGTATTTCATATATCATATTCCATTCAGGTGAAATATAGGGCGAAGTATTTTTCGGCTGATCAGCGCCCGCCCGCAGCCGTGACACGTGCCGCCGAATCGGAATCGAGATACAGGACGGCATCGCTGCAGGTGCGTAAAATCGACGCGGGACATCGGGTGCTGATTTCACCGTAGAGAGATTGAAACACCGCATTCGCCTTTCGTGAACCGGGAACAACGGCAGAAAGGTAGCGTGCGGAAAGAAGCGCCGGAATGGTCATGGTGATTGCACGCTTTGGAACACGATCGATCGAATCGAAACATCCGTCATTCACTTGCTGTTGCCGGCACGGCTCGTCAAGCTCGACGATCTTCACAAAAGCAGGATCGTTGAAATCCGCTGCAGGAGGATCGTTAAAGGCAAGATGGCCGTTCTCTCCGATTCCGAGACAGACGATATCGATCCGTTCCTGTTTGATCAACGCTTCGTATCGGACACATTCCGCGGCCGCATCCGGAGCCGTTGAATTGATGAAATTCACTTCCCGGCACGAAACATGAGAAAACAAATTTTCGCGCAGGTAATTGCCGAACAGCTGCGGCGCCTCCGGACCAAGCCCGATGTACTCGTCCATATGGAATGCGGTAATGTTATTCCACTCGATTTCTTCGTCGGACCGCAGATACCGTAAAAACTCGTTTTGCGACGGCGCCGCCGCAAAGACCATGCGAAGATGATTCTGTTCTTTCAAAATTTTTTTCATCAGGGAAGCCGTAGCCGCGGCGGCGTGCTTCCCCATCGCTTCCCGGCTCTTTTCCGTATGGACCGTTAATTTTTCGAGTGTAAGTTTCGTCATGCTCTCCGCGCCTTTTATTTTTGCCTGCTCATTTCGCCGCAGGCGGTAATGATCGCCCCTAATCCTCTCGGATCGTTAAGAAATTTTTCTCTCTCCGCATAATATCCGTTCGTCCTCCCCAGCCCTGTTCCGCGGCAGATATTTTTGACAACGCCGTCGTCGCTGATATTTTTTTGCAGTGCTCTCCAGGCCCTGTCAAGATTTGTTTTGTATTTCTGATCGATCCAGCGGTTCCGCACTCCCCGTGCCAGCGCAATCGTAAACATCGCCGTGGATGAGGATTCCTCGTACGTCGAAGGATCGTTGAGCACCTGATGCCACATCCCGCTTTCCCCCTGGCAGGAGGCTAACCCTGCAATATGCTGCTGGAATATTTTTTTGATCCGTTGATAATCTTTGTGCCGTTCCGGCAGATACAGCAGCGCTTCGGACATTGCCCACACCACCCAGCCGTTCGCCCTGGACCAAAAGACCTCCGACGGTTTTCCCGTCCGGACAAAATATCCGTGCGTATACAACCCGGTCTTCGGATTATATAAATATTTTTGAAAATTGATGATCTGCTTCGCTATCATATCATAAATACCCCCGTCGCGCGTGAGTGAGGCATACCGAAGGAGCAGCGGGACAGACATAAAAAGATCGTCCGCCCATATCGTATAGGCCTCCGGTTCGATCCGGCATAATGTCCCGTCGTCAAGTGTTGTCTGTCCATGCAGCACGTACAACGCCATCGAATCGACAAGGGGTTTGTAGTCCGCTGTTTTGGAATCGAGCAATAGTTGGACAAACGGGAGCGGCGGCGAGCCGGCATCGTCGAGCATGCTTTTGCGAAAGATGCGGTAATCGAATCCTCGAAAAGCATGGCGATCCTGTACCTGGGTACGGAACAAGGATAAATTCTTGACGGTAAAATCACAGTATTGTTTTACAAAATCGACATAGGCAGGTTTCCTCTGTTCTTTTCCGAATTGGAGAATGGAAAACATTAAAATCCCGTTGGGATAATTCCACTCGGAATACGGTTCCCGCTGATAGACGGCATGGCGCGAAGGCAAAGCGGTCATCAGGTATTTGGTCGCCGCATGTTTCCACGCATAGTCCGTAGAATGGAAGGAATAAGTCGGTGCATAGACCGAATCCGGTTCCAGCGGCTGATCAAGCGAATTCCCGGGAAGGAGTCCGAGAAAGAGCCATGGAGAGCTCTTTGTTGAATCATTCGCCGGAAGAAGCGAAAAAGAGGTAAGGGCGTCAGTTTCCGCTGGAGTAATTTCCCTGAGATACACTCTGCTGTTATTGTCCGTCACTCTTGTCTTCACCACGATTGTATTGTATCCCTTTTTGACAGAAATGCGGAGCGAATCGTTAAACTCAAAAACACCGTAGGCGGGCTCCCGGAAATAAAATGTTTTTTCGTTCTCCGTGCGGTACACAACAGCAGAATTAACGGAAATGGAGAGCGGGGAATGATGGCTCACCCCGAACAACAGTGTCGTATCGCTCGGGCTCGAAAGATAACTCAAGGCATACGCAATTCCGGTCCCGCAGTATTCCTCTGAAAAATCGAGAACCTGAATATCCAACGACGGCTTCTGTTCCGTATACGAAAGTTCGAACGAACAGTCCTGCATCACCCGGTTAATGACCGACGCCCCGATGGCGGCGGGATCTTTCGGTTGAGCGGATACCGCTGCCGTTACAATCAATTGAAGGCAGAATAAATATTTGATCATGTTAATTCTCGATTATTTTATATCGGTTTTTTTTGTTTCGGACGTTCGCATCGGGCAGCCGGAATGAAAATTTAAAATCACCTTCGGCAGAGCGTATTTTGAGCATCACATTATTCTTTCCCTTGACCAGCGGAAGCAAAAAAGAAAACTGATCTTCCGTAAACTTTCCCTGTTCTGCAGTTTTAAAGATGCTTTTCCCGTTGCAGATAACTTCGATTCCTCCCGCACAGCCGGCAAGAACGCTGGCCGATCGGTCTGCAGCTGATTCGATGGTTGCAAATGCGTAGACAACGCTCCGGTCGGCGTTCCCTTTGAATATTTCGCCGAGATTGACGACGTCGGGATACTCGCTGACGACTCTCCGCCAGCGGTATGTTGTGGAATCGTATCGATGTTCTTCCGATACTTTGGGAACCGCGTGCAGTTCTCCCCCCATCGCCGAAAGGTAATCGACGCTGGAAAGAACGCCGGCAGCCGGAATGGGATTGGTCATCAGCCATTCGCAAAAATATTTTCCCGGAAGCAGGGCGATATCGAGACGGACCTCGGCAATCGGGAGTATCCCGCCGCCGCTGTCGAACTGTCGAAGGGATGAAAACACACGGCGATGGATGTCATTCAATGTTTCAATTTCGCCGTCGAATTTTTGCGTTATTTTATCCAGCGCGTACGTGTGATTTTCCTGAAGCCACATCTGCTCGTACTCATTCCTGATGATTTCCTCCTGCACCGAAAGAGAATCGATCAGCGAAAGAACTTCGGCGACGGCGTTCCGCGCTTCAAATGGTTTTTCGGAAACCAGGCGCTCAGAAGTTTTATATCGCTCCGATGCCCTGAAGAGGATCAATCTCTTGTCGGCTAACCATTGGTAGAGCTTCGCGGTAAACAAAACGGCATCCCTGTCCGCGCCGTATTGCTGCTGTGAACTGTCGGTTAATTGCGCTGCAGCACGCACAGCCGCCGCTCTGACATTCTCCCAGTCTGACAACAGAATTCTCGACTGTTTCCCCGGTTCCGGGACGATTTTTTCAAAAAAAACTCTGTCGGTGAAATCATCCGTCGGCAGATAATTCTTGATGCGGTCAAGCGTGTGAAGCGCCGTCATAAGATCTTTCCCCTCCGATGCATAAATACCGGATGACAGACGGTGTTCAAAATTGTCGATACCCCCTTCCCTGGTATTCCAGCTTTGATCAGCCGCAAACGAAACGCCGTACCAATCGTTATTAAAGAATGCCGATCCCCCGTCGTCCCATACCGTTGTCAGAATTCCCGCCGCATCATTTTTCTTTCCGTCCCGCGCGAACCCGCGGATATTGTTGACCGCCTGGGGAAGATTTGGAAACAAGCGGTAGGAATTCAACACACCCGGGGTGACAAAAACATCCAATCCCGCTTGTGTAAAGGGAAGAATAAAATCATCAAACGAATCCAGTTCGTCGTACGTCCATGTGCCGATGACCATATCCTTTGGTAGTTTCTCGATCAATTGCGGGTATTTTAACAGAATATCTCCCCACACCATCGAACGTTTTCCGAAGTGCTTCACAATGTCATTCAATTTAAGGATATGATTTAAATAGACGTTCTCATACCCGATACTGTCGACAAGCTGTTTCGAAGCCCCTTTCCCCAGATCGAATGTTTCGTCGCAGTCAATGTGGAAAAACGGAGAATCGAATGCCGGAATCATCTCTGAATAAATATCCTTCAAAAAGGAATAACTTTCCGGGAACACCGGTGAAATGAGCGTGCCCGATTCGCCTAAGTGAGCATAGCGCGGTGTCATCAGAATATTATTGAAATGCCCGAAAGATTGAAAACCTCCGACGAACGTAATATGATACAGCGATGCATAGTCCGAAAGCTCTTTCAATTCCTCCATCGTGTATGATCCGTCCTCCGGGGCAAATTCAGGATGCTGTTTCGTCTTGACGATATGCTCCGTGTACTGCAGGAACATATTGATTTTCATCTCCGCCAGCCTGCGGATCTGATACTTGACGAAATCAAGGGTGGGAAGAGGCCCCCGGCTCACGTCGTCCATCACCGCGCGGTATTTGAGCGAAGGGAAATCGGTAATAGAAACGCACTCGATCGTTCCTTTGCTGCTTCCCCGGACCAGCTGCTTCAGTGTCTGCAATCCGTAGAAGATTCCCCGCGGACTGTTCGCGGCAATAATAATATTATTGCGGCCGATGTTCAGTGCGTACCCTTCATCGCCGAGCCTTCGATCTTCTTTGATATTGTTCGTGCGGCAAATAGCCTCAAACGTTTTGTCTTTTTGGAAAAGTCCGAGAATTAATTTTTTTCCGTTCTTCTTCTTCAGCGTACCGCCGCCGGATAAATTATTGATTTCATTGAGAATCAATGAAATCGATTTGTCCTCCGGAAGAAATGATTGAACCTGCAATCCCCCCTCTCGTACATTGATCAACCCGCGGAGGAATGTGTACTCCTGCGGAACCGGGACGACGCCCGGTTCCCCGGTTTGTCCCGCCAGGCAGCAGGAAATGAACAGCAAAAGAATGGATTTCATATAAAATTGTATTGTAAAATTTTTTCTTCGAGCCAACGGGCGGTATTTTTGTAGGACTCGTCGAGATGTGGAACGCGCGATTCGCTCCCTCCCACGTCGACGCCGAAATATCCCTTGTACCGAACGTTCTGCAGCGTTTCAAAAAAAACATCCCAGTCGATCGTGCCGTCGCCGATGGAAAGATGTTCAACCCGTTCGCCGCCGTTATCGGAGATATGAATATAGTCGATATGGTCGTGAAGGCGCAGCAGCGCAAGGGAAAGATTTTCCTTTACCGCAAATAAATTCGCCGCGTCGAAATTGAAACGCAAATTGTCCCGTTTCACGCTCTCAAAAAAATGAAGAAACCCGTCAGTTGTCGACGACAGCACACCGACCGCCGGATGGACCTGGTACGTCAGTCCGAAACGGGCGCTGATCTCACACACGGTCCGGAACGTGTCGGTCAGGATGTCCCAATACGCGTTCCACGAAAAGTTTTTCGGGAAAAAAGCGCGCCGCAGCGATTCCTCGCCGTAATGACGGACAACCGGAATATCGCCCGGAAACTGAAACGGCGGAAGAGGGGCATTATCCAGAATCCCTTTCGATCCGAAGAGCTTCGCCGCTTCACACCCCTTCTCAAAGAGGTCAAGATTGGCTTTCCTCACGTTTTCATCCGGAGACGATAACCCCGGAAGCACAGCGCAAAAATACGGTAATTCCAGATTCAATGTATCCAAAGTTTTCTTGATATCGAACCGCATATCGTAGACACGGAGCAAATGTTCTTTTCGGATCCCTTCGATTTCGACCGATCGAAAACCGAGAGCGTGCATTTCGTCGATATACTTCAGCGTATCCTCCGCCTTCGGAGGATATCCGTACTTCGTGATGGGATAGAGATAACAACAGACAATTCGTTGATGGAACACAGCAGCCTCGTAATTAGAATGAATCTTGTAATGCAAATGCACCCACGACGGACATGACGATGGTAAACAGGGTAATGATTCCGAGAACAATATTCATGCTCAGCGATATTTTATATTTCCCCATAAGACTCTCCCTGTTTAAAAGTATCTGTATCAATACTAAGACGAGCGGAGAGACTAATAACGTGACCGCCTGCGATGCAATCATCACAAAAACCGGACTTCCACCGAATATCGGAACGATAAGCCCGAGCGATGCATAGAAGGCCATAATGGCCCTGTTGCGCGGCAGCTGCAGATTCAGCTCCTCTTCCCGGTAATCGGAGAGCAGCATGGGGATCAGAAGGTAATGGGGATAGAGCGACGACAGCCCGGCACAGACAATCCCCGCCACAAAGATTGATATGGCAAATCGTCCGGCAAGGGGTTCCAGTAATTTTATCATGTCGATCGCATTGTTCACTTTCAATCCCTCCGGGAACAATGTCCCGGCCGCAGCGGCCATGACCGATGCGCTGAGGACGAACATTAACAAAGCCGAAACGAACGAATCCCTTTTTTCCAGTTTCAAATCGCCGGCTCTCCACCCTTTTTGTTTAACGACGATAGATCGTGTTAGGAAAATGACAGCTCCCATTGTTGTCCCGATCATTCCCGTCACGATAAGCGCCGCATTTGTTTCGTTGGGAATGCTGGGGATGAGTCCTTTGATGACGGTCGATGCATCGGGAATAACCATAAATGCTGTTAAGATGAAACTTATTCCCATCAATGTGACAAATACCGTGAGAATTTTTTCAATGAATCCGTATTTCCCCTGATACAATGTAAAAAGTGCCAGCACAACGATGACAAGAGAGATGATGATCGTGTTGAAGCCGTTTCCCGACGACGTAAGGGGCCTCGACCATTCCCGGATGACGTCGGCAACAATGGCCATCACACCGACACTGGAAACCATTTCGCTGAAGATGATCGTTAAAAAAACAAAGATGGCCACAGGTTTGCCGAAATATTTTTTATAACTGAGCAGTGCTGTTTCACCCGTGATCAGCGTATATCGCCCAAACGCAACGAACAGGATATAGGTAAAGACACACGATAAAAAAATTGCCCAGGCCAATGCCATATTGTACGCCGCACCTGCCGAGGCCATTGTGGTGACGCTTCCCGTTCCGATATTGTACCCGACAAGATATAAACCCGGGCCGATGGACGAGAGGAAAATTGCAAATTTCTTCCAGCGATTTTTCATAAAATCTTTCCGTGAGTTACCGATGAGTTATTTTTTTTGAATTTTTATCGTGGACGCCCAGGATGTCATTGGTTCGCCGTTCAGTCCGCGCGGACGTTTGCGAAATGCAATTGAAAGTCCCTCAGCGGGTAATTCTGATACCGCCGAAATCACCACCGAATAATTTCCTTCACATCGAAGTGAGGCAACGGGAATTTCTTTTCCACGGCTGTATAATGCCACTCCCGCTTTGGTCAGCGTGGTCGTATCGATGCCGTCCGAAAAATACAGGACGAGAGATTTTCCCCGAATCGAGTGGCGGCTGATCCTCGGTTTTTCCTGATACGGCAGGACTCCCCCGGGAGGAATTCTAAATCTGAACGGCGGGCCTTCCACGAGCTTCCCGTTTTCATACGCCCCGGCATCGGGGGCGGAACCGGCATAGGATTGACTCCATCCCAATTCAGGAAACTGCATCACCGTTCCCGCATCTATGCCCGGACTTGTCGGAAGCAGATGCAAATCCCGTTTGCGCGGATCGACATATCCGATGTCGGCAACTTTGCCGTGCTGTTCCTGATGATATTTTTTTATGTTGGAAGGAAATTCTTTGTTTGAAATATCGTAATCAAACCGTTCCGTTAAGGAATCCCAATCGTTTAATTCCCATTCGATCCCTTCGGACAGGAAATAGGCGTTATTGAAATGGGAAAAATGCTTTGGCGGTCCGAAAATCTGGACGAACGGCTGCCCGGTGCCGAAAAAGCTGTTGTTGAATGCGGTCAGAGGATAACTCAATTTTCTTTCGATACCGTACAATTTCCAGAATCCGTTGCATATTTCCCGCGTCCACGCATCTTCGTCCGTGGTTATCACATTGCCGTAATAATAGATATAGCCGCCGAGGACATTGTCGACGGAGAGCGTTTTGTGGATATTGTGGCTGATGTTGTGATAAATATGGAGGTTATACGTATAGTTTTCCGGTTCAAAATCATTATCACGCGCAAAGGAAATATCGTTCTCGTAAATTTCGATATTGGAATCCATATTTTCCTTCCCGACCCACCGGACCGCATTAAAAACATGCTGCATTTTATTCCGCCTGACGACGATGCTTCCGCTCGTTCCCCGGAAATCAATAATCGATCCGTTGAAATAAATTAATTTGCCGTGATGCATCGAATACCATGCACTGTCGCCGGTGTTGTCGTGCTTTAACGTCCAAAGATATTCTCCCCCTTGATCCCAAAAACAATTTTCAATTAACAGGTGATGGGTTCGGTCGCCGGTGGCATACACAACATGCCTTCCCCCGGTAAAACGGCAGTCAGCAACGGAGATATACGAAGAATTTTTCACCCGGATCGGATTGACCCACCCGTTCACAAAATTCAATCTGCCGATTTCCAGCCACTCCGAATTTTCAATTTCTATCCAATTATCGTGAGCCGTGTCCGACGGCGCCTTCGCTCCCCCGTCAATTGTCGGATACTCCGAAACATTTGTTGAATACCCCATAATATGGACGGGTGTATCGGCAATTCCTTTCTTATCCCGGATTTCAATAACCCCTTGGTAAACACCCGGCAAAATAAAAACGGTGTCGCCCGGCTGTGCACGCTGAATGGCGGTGTTGATCGATAGAAGCGGCTGTGAAATCATCGTTCCGGGATTATGATTATTCCCCTTGATGGAAACAAATAAATTGCCGGCGGTCAGGTTTTTGGAAACACACAAGAGTGCGAGAGCGATATATAATAGTTTTTTCATTCTCCTTCGGCCTTCTCCTAAATGGTGATCAACAGTAATGCAGCCGGAATCGACCTCTGCGCATTCCGGCTGCGGCGTTATTTTCTGATGCTTATTCGGTAACGGACTTCTTCAACAATGGTGTTTTTATCCGGATGAACGTCGATCGTAATCGGAAATCCTTGGAGCGATGGAAACGGCTGGCGGTAACGTTCGGCATTCGTCCCGAGCTGGACTTTAAATCTCTTATCGAGAACTTCAAATACGAATTCCCGTTTTCCATCGGTGATCCTGACCGTCTGATCGTCGAGTTTCTGAAAAACCGTGTTCGTATTTTGAATGAATGGTTCAATGATGCTGATAACCGGTTTCTGCCCGTGAAATCTCAGTTTAATTCTCTTCTCAATCGAATTATCGCCGATGATGTTGGTCAGGACATACGCGACACCCCCTTCCCATCGGTTTCGGTCTTTTAATTCTCCGATCGTTTCTACCTCGTATCCCTTCCCGGTTTTTTTTAATTCGATATGCCCGTCAAATTCGTAAAGATTCGTGTAATAGGCGTTCGTATCGGTAAATTCGATTCTCGGGGTGATCGACAGGGCATTCGGCGCATCCGGAAAATTTGTTTCCCATCGGTGATATTCCGTTTGACTCGAGGCCTGCAGAGATCCGTATCCGTCCACCCACAAATTCGTGATCGAACCGCCGGAGGGGCGGAACATATATTTGAAATCGGCCCCTCGTCTGATATCCTTGTATCGGTACGCCGTAACCGTCGCCATAAATTTTTTTGTGCGGACATGAACGACATCGAGCGTTTTATAATATTTCGCCCATCCGGTCTGCTGTGAGGGAAGTTTTTTTGCTGGACCCGCCGAGTGCTCCCCGAAAAGAATTGCCAGAGCTAAACTTTTTGCCCTGCAATACGTCGGATAAATACAGGGAGGAGTATTAAACATAGCGCTGTAATTTTGCCCGTAGGTCAATAAGCCGTTCTTCCTCAGCCTCATAAAACAGTTCATATTTTCAATCGCGGCAGTTCGGTATGCCCCGTCGTCGGCAGCATACATGCTGAACAACAATTGACACCCGTCGGCGGTAAAGCTTCCGTACGGCATCAATTTATTGGACCGCACCCCCCATGAATTATCGATTGAGCCGTCGGGATAGACAAAATTGACAGCCCGCTTGAGCGACTCCCTCACTTCATTCCCCGCTCTGCTGTCTCCCGAAAGTTTTGAATATAATCCCAGCCCCCAGAGCGACATATCCAAATTATAGCCGAGATCGATGCCGTATTTGGTTCCCCGGATTCTGTTTCCTTCCCCCGTCAAAAAATAATCTTCGTCGAATTTTGAAACGACAATATCAGCCAACTCGCGGGCTTTGATAACATACGCTGAATCCCCGATGATCTCGAAACTTGTCATCAGCGAGGCGGTCGACGTCGCGCAGTAATTGATGGTTGCAAAATCGTGATTCATATTTCTCACCAGCCAGTCGGCCCCCTTTTTAATGGCATGCATCCAGCGCTGCGACTGACGTTCGGAAAGATGATTTTTCAAAAGAGGGTACGTGGCCGATAATGCCAGCAGTTGATCGGTAGTCGTTCCTGTCCACTCGCTGGGGGTTTCAACCCAGGCTCCTGAATCCTGCTGCTGCCGAATCAACCAATCGGCGGTGCGGATTGCTGCCTGCAGGTATTTCCGGTCTCCGCTTTTGATGTACGCGACGGAAAACGGCAAAACGGATTCCGATGCCCGCGAATGATGATCATTGCATGATTGACAATAGAGCGATCCGAAAAATGGGCTTGTTGAATCAGCCTCTTGAATGGCGAGAAGATCGTCGCAAAGGATAATGAGATTTTTTTCGAACTGTTCGGCCAGCATCACCGTATTGTCTTTTCCCCACGCTGTATCGGGCAGGATAATGCCTGCACCGATCAGGAGAATCGATGAGCAACGAATTGCCGAACGCGAAATGCTGGAGAATATGTCATTCTTCATCGTCCGAATTCTACCCTATATGTGCAGTGAAAAAACCGATCCCTAAAATCACAAAGACAAAGAGGATCGACAGAGAGAGCCCGATAATGTCCGTTCTGTAGCGCGCAAATGAAAATTTTTTATGAAGGGAGAATAAATCGACAAGCAGCAGGCCGTTCCCGTTGTTCTCCATTTCGGAATTTTCTTCCTGTGCTTTCAGTTCGCTCTCCGTCAGAATTGCCGCAGAATGAGTTTCCTCAAGCCGTGATTCATCGCCGACCGGGGTGTGGAGAAGCAGATAAAACGAATGAACTTGTTTTTCCGGTTCGGCGGTTGTCAATAAACTCGCAATAAAGAAAGCGGCGATACCGGCTGGAAGATAGGCGACAATTTGGTATTCATACGCCCACCCCAGACTGAACGGAAGATAGGATCCGGTAATGAGTGTTACTGCAACGGCGGTCGTAATACTTGCCCATACGCCGTAACGGTTCGATCGTCGCCAAAAGATAGCGATCCAAAAACCAATGCCGAAATATGCTTCAATCTGCCACAAGAATTGAATCCCTTTAACGACGCTCGGAACGATCATCGCCACCGATACGCCGCCGATGACAATTGATATGGCCGCCCACCGGGCAATCTGGATTTCCCTTTTTTCTGTAAGGGTGTGCTCAAAAAATTTTTTATAAAAATTCCTGGTAAAAAGCGCTGACCCTGCAACCATATAGTTATGGCAGACCGCCAGAACTGCCGCCGCCATCGCGGCAATCATTAATCCCACAAGACCTGACGGCAGAAGATGCGAGACCGCTGTCCCGAATGCCAGCTCCCGGTCGTCGCCGATGAAACCGGGGAATAGTACTGCGGCAAACACGCCGACAAACGCCCACCCCAGCGTCGCGATCCGTTTCATAAAATTTCCGAATGTCCATCCCATTCGCGAACTCATTTCCGTTTTTCCCGATCCACCGACTGCCATGTGATGCGGCTGGACCACAATTCCGATCAAACCGTTGATGACGATCATGATGATAAAAAAAAGAGTGACTTCCTTGGGTGCGACAAAACTGAACATGTAGTCCGGCAGTTTTTCTTTGATCGCCGTGATTCCTCCTCCCGCCTCGAGAGCGAAAGGAATAAGCAAAAACGAAAGGATGAGAATGAACACCCCTTGAATGACATTGATATTGAGCGCCGAAACGAGTCCTCCCAATACGCTGTAGCCTAAGAAGAAAAGCGTTAAGACAATGACGATGACGGGAGACGATATCTGTCCCCCTGTTGCCGCTTCAATCGCTGTTCCCGTTCCTTTTAAGATCAAACCAAGATTAACCACAAAATAAAGAAATCCCATAATGGAGTACGCGGCGCCGACTTTTGCACCGTATCGGTGCTCGAAATAATCTCCCGTCGTGACAAAACGGACACGCCGGTAAATCGGCGCCAGCAGCCAGTAAAACGGTGTTGCAAAAAGATAGACCCACTGGTACCAAATTCCGGCAAGGCCGATGCTGTAGGTTGCCCCGGCAACGGCAATGGCCTGATCGGTGTGCGTTCCGGCTCCCAACGCATTCGCCACCATGACGATTTTATTCCCCTTCCGCCCCCCCATAAAATAATCTTCAGTCGAATGGACCTTTCGCTTCGCGCGCCATCCCAGATAAACAATAATGGCGATATAACACAGAATGATACCGACATCGAGGATTGAAAGTCCGAAGATCATTTTTTCTTCCACAGTTCTTTTAATGTGAATGCTGCCAATTTCGGTTCGCGGCTCCGCGTAAAGACCCCCTTCAGATTCATCACCACCCGGCGGAAATGCTGCGGTGTTCTGAAATCGGCAAAATTCCACACGTGTTCGCCGATGGTGTACGGTTTCGATTCAATCAATCGAATATACTCGGTAAGAAATTTCGACTGGTATTCTTCCGTAAACATTTGATCGGATGTCGAGTGAAGCCCGGTAACCGTATCGGCTCCGAATTCCGTAACGCAAAGAGGTTTTTTATATTTTTTATATATCGCATCCATTTCCCGTTCCATGAGTTCCATCGCCTTCTCCAACTGCCCCGGATTTTCATACCATCCGTAATACCGGTTGATCGTCAGGATATCGCTGAATTCAAAGACCGGGTCGTTGATTCCCGCCCGCTGGCAGTTCGGAACGGTCATCGGACGGGATTGATCGAGGGTGCGCGAATAATCGAACATTTCTTTCCAGTATTTTCTTCCGGAACCGTTGAAATATTCTTCGGCCCCGACCAGATTCGGTTCATTCCCGATTGCCCACATGATCACGCTGGGATGGTTGTAATCCCTCTCAATGAGACGCCGAATGCTTTCTTTATGATTTGCAATCGTTTCCTTGGTGACATAGCGGACATCAATGCTGACCGCCGGAACTTCATCGATAATCAGGATGCCGTGCCGGTCCGCATATTGGAGAACCTCGTCCGCATACGGATAATGGGATGTCCGAAACGAATTGGCATTGATCCATTGAAGCAGTTGAAAATCTTTGACGATCAGGGGAAGAAACAATCCTTTCCCGGCTGCCCAGAAATCTTCATGCTTGCCGAATCCTTTTAAAAACACCTTTTTACCGTTGATCAGGAGCGCATCATGGGTGGTTTTGATTTCTCGAATCCCGATGGGGAGAGTATATTCATCGACAAACGTTCCGCTGTTGAGGATGCGGATATCGAGGTCGTACAGGAAAGGATTCCCCGGTTCCCACAGGACGCACTCGTCGATCTCCAATTCAAACACCGTTTCATTTTTCGATATCGGAATTTCGTTGCTGATTGTAAATTTTTTCGACCGGATCGTCGCCCGTAAATGCCCGTGGGTGACATTGTGCGTTTCAACGGAAACGATGGCGGTCGCTTTCGTTCCTTTATGAATTTTCGTCGCGGCACGGATTCCCGAGATATATTGATTCGGTGTGGTAAATAAAACGACAGGACGGTGAATCCCTCCAAACGGTGAAAAATCAAAACGGGTCGGCGGATAGGTCTCTTCCCTGATTCTGTTTTCATCGGCATAGTAGTGCGGGAATATTCCCTGGGGAATGGATGAATCGTCCAGTTCGTTGTTGATTCGGATGACGATCGCAGCAACGGCGTCGGTCCTGACGTCGTTGGTAATATCAAATTGAAACGGCAGAAACCCGAGATGATTCTCGCCGATCTGTTTCCCGTTCACCCATACCGTCGAATGGTAATCGGCGGAGCCGACCCGGAGCCAGATTTTCTTTCCGGCAAATTCTTCGGGAATATAGACAGACGTCGAATACCATGCGCTCCCGGTATAGTGAAGCAAATTCAATTCTTCCAGTTGTTCATTCCAGCTCCCCGGAACGGCAATTTCCACATCCGATTCGAATCCGTTATACAATTTTTTTTGCATTCCGGAATTATCCCGGTCGATTTTGAATTTCCAGAAACCGTTGATTTCTATAAATTGTCGATATTTATTTCTGACTGGAATAAGCATGTGTGGTGGTCTTAGTAAGAAAATAGTATTTCACGCAGAGACGTTTTTTCTCCGTTTCGCTTTCAGTTTTGCTCCGCATGAATCCCTGATAATAAGCGATGGTTTAAGAATGGTCCTGTTGCCGATATCTTCGCCGTTCAACCTTTTTTCGATAATTTCAATCGCTCTTTTGCCGATTTGTTCGGCAGGTTGATGAACTGTTGTCAGCGGAATGTTGGCGTAACCGGAATAGACAATATCGTCAAATCCGACAATGGCCACGTCCTCCGGTATTCGTATTTTTTCTTCGAACGCTCCCTGAGCAAACCCGAGGGCGGTCAGGTCGCTGTAAAAGAAAAGTGCCGTCGGTCTTTTTACAAGGGAGGAAAACGACTTTCCGAATTTATACCCCAGTTTATATCTGTCGGTTTCGACGGATGCGTCCGTGAAAATCAATTTGGAATCGAACGGAATATCGTACTCGGTCAACGCACGGTAATAACCGTTTTTCCGCACCTCACTCAATAAATTCCCGGCACCGGCATGAATATACCCGATGGATTTGTGCCCTAGTTTAATCAAATGCTCTGTCGCAATGAAGCCTCCTACTTCGTGATCGCTGCCGATGTACCAGCAGTGCGGATCGTGAATATAGGAAACCATGATATACGGAAAATTTTCATCGTGCAGCCGTTGAATATACGGCGTGGCACGGTATTCCAGCGAGAGAGACGCAATGATAATTCCGTCAACGCCGATTTTTCTGAAACGTTGTATCTGACTTTCTTCTTTCTCAATTTTGTTGGAGGAACTTGACAGGAGCACATTATAACCAAGCTCGTACGCCCGTTCTTCTATCCCTTGAACAATTAAGGAGAAGAACGGATGTTTCATGTCGCGCAGAACAAGCCCGATCGTCCGGTGCTTCGAGAAATCGACTTTGGTCGTCTTCTGCTCTGCAACGTATGTCCCCTTCCCTACTCTGGTAAAAAGAATCTTCTCGGCAACCAAATTGGCAAGGGCTTTTTTAACCGTGATAAAACTGACCGAATATTCCCGGCACAATTCGTTCTGCGAACCGACAGAATCGCCTGGATGCAGGATTCCGTCGCGAATCTTTCGTTTGATATCTCTCTCGATCTGTTCATAGAGAGGAGTCGGGTCGTTGAAACTGATGCCGTTAGGCATGGTGTTCCTTTAGAATGAATAACCGTCAAAGGATGACCGGACCGCCGCAAGAAACGGCGGCCCGGGTCAGCAAAATAATTATTTTATCAGCAGCATTTTTCGCGTTTCGGTGAAACGATCGGAACTGAGCCGGTAGAAATAAAAGCCGCTTCCGACTTTCTGTCCTGCGTCATTTGTCCCGTTCCAACGAACCGAATTGGTACCGGAAGAACGGACGTCGTTCACGAGAACCTTTATTTCTTGTCCCAGCGAATTATAGATTGCCAGCCGTACCGGTGCGCTGTGAGAAAGCGTAAAACTAATCTGGGTTTCGGGGTTAAAGGGATTGGGGAAATTTTGCGACAATGAATATAATTCGGGAATGAAATTCGAATTCGAACTTCCTACACCCAGTGTCTGACCAAACCAGTTAACGGCGCCGAGAGGCTGTCCTGACATCGAACCTGAAAACGATGCATACGAATTGGCATAGGCAAAATTGAACTGCTCATGACCGGCGGTGTCCAATTCGACCTGCGTTCCGCTTGGATCCGCCCAGTAAGCCTGGATCGATGCCACCGGAGTTGCCGGCCCATTGGTAAATGTCAGCGCTTCCGAAATATTTGTACTGGCCCAACCCCCTGCAGTAATAAATGCGGTCGAAATCGAATCAAATGCCGTTGCCAATTTTACCGAATCGGGATAGGCATTGATCAATCCTGAATCGGTAAAAATATTGTTGTTCCGTATCACAGCAGTTTGAGTCACTCCCTGGGTTGTTGCCGCTTTGAGCGTTAATGCGGTGACGGCAACATTTGCTGTTCCGATAAAGACCGGATTGACAAACAGGTTATTGGTGAAAACGATGGTGTTTGCTTCTCCAATCTCGCAGCCTTTTTGTCCGATATTGACCATCGTATTGTGATCGAATTTTGCGTAATTAATCACCCCGCCGCCGTCACGAATAACTTTGCTCGTGATGTTATAGAATGTATTGTTGACGGCAATCAGACTGTCAATGGCGTTCCCGCGGTCGTCAAAAACTCTTCCGTTGTCGGGACTTGTCATTGAACCGATATTGCTGACAATGGAGTTCTTAATGATGAACGAGCTGTTCTTGGCATCGATTCGATAGGCAGCCTGCCCGGCAATGTCCAGAACACAGTCATTAATTTCCACATGGATACCGCTTGCCTGCGCACGGATGATACGCAGCCCGCTCCCGCCAAGTTCATCTTTTGCGGAAATATATAAACCCTTCGCATAAAAATTGGCGTACGGCCGAATCGCTTGATCCGGCGTCGTTCCGCCCGAAGGAACACCAAGAATAATTCTCGGACGTTCGCCGGAGCCGGTCGCGGCAAGAGATACCCGGAATTTGTTTGCCAATTCTCCGTCAAGAATATACAGTCCTCCCTTTTGAAGGAGATAGACTGTATTGGTATCGACCGGCAGACCTGCCGCCGTTGTATCGCCGAGGATCGCAGCATTTAACGTCCCGAATCCCGGATCGACATTGACAGTCCGTTGTGCGTAAAGATTGCTCATTGATAGTACGACAGCCAAAAACAAAGAAACGCGCAGAAACAATGAGGACCTCATGTGTACCTCCATCTATATTGTGAATGCATTAGTGAATTGTGAGACATATTTAATATTTAAATTTCAAACCGAGATCGACACTCCATCCGTAATATTCTGCATTGGTCGGGAAAGCTTTGGATCCTAGGAATGCACCGTCCGGTACGTTATTAATGTTATTGGCGTTCGCGTAAATGCTGATTCCGTCATAAATCGCCTGCGAAATGGATGCATCGTATCGGGTAAAAGCATCGGTGAATCCGTCAAGTTCGCTCCTTACCCCCACCACCTGTAAAATTTGGCCCTGGTGAACAGATGAAATTCTTCCCGAGAATCCCCCTTTTTCATAACCGAGCGTGATATTATAAATCCAATCCGCCTGCCCCGGCAGTCTCCCTTTCCGAAACGAGTTGATGATGATCGGTTTATATGGAGGTGTTTTGCTTCTCGGACCGATTTCAAAATAGGGAAAATACGTTTCCGAATAAATCCGCGAAACGTTGGCGCTGAGGATGATCCCGTCAAATGGTTCTGGCACGAACAGAAAATTTGCCTGCAAATCCAATTCAACCCCGTACACTTTTGCGTCCGGACTGTTCACCGGCGTGGTCCTGGTGTAGCCGTTAAATTGATCGTTACTTACCACTCTGAACGAAGAGATATAATCAATATTTTTCAATTTCTTATAATACGTCCCGGCGGTAAACAAACCGAACCGGTTATAGAACGATAAAAATAAATCGTAATTCGTGGATTTCGTGTGAAGAAGATTCGGATTCCCTTCAGCAACAGTCTGTTCAGCCTCTGAGATTTGTTGGTAGGGAACAAGGTTGAAATAATCGGGGCGGGACAACGATTTAGTGAACGCCAGGCGAACGTCAAATCCCTCGGTAACGAGATATTTAATATGAAACATCGGGAGGTACTCCTCATATGTTCTTCCGCCAAGCGAATCGCGGATCGTTCCGATCTGTCCTAAATTCCCTTTCAATTTGCCGAATTTCCCGTTATAATCATTGCTGGTTTTTTCATAACGGACACCGGGAATAATTGTTATCGCATTGAAGAGATTAATTTCCATCATCACGTAGGCAGCCGCTATTTTTTCCCCTGCAAAGTAGTCGTTGAGGTCGGTAAAAAAATTTTTTGTATAATAGGACGTATACGTCGAATGAAAGTCGTCGAGTTTGGATTGATTCAGGCCGGGGCCAAAGATGTATTTCCCTTCTAAAAAATTATCGGCGGAAAATGAGGGATCAAGGAAATTTGAAATCAGAATATGGTTTTGATACAAGGCATAATCATTTGGATGAGCGGCGGCGATCGAATCGGTAACGCCGAAATCGGTCCGGAACTCATCGACATTCCGCATCCGGTTTTTCTTTCGATATTTCCCACCGATTTTAAAATACCCGGAGACATCCTCGTTCACTGAAAACGGTATCTTCACATTCATCAGTGCCGTGACATCTTTATCGTCAACTCTGTCGGGATTAAAAGTTCCGTATTGAAACCATGTTGCCCCAAGGTCATTAATGGCATAGGGAGGAATTTTTTCGGGACCTTGATTGACGATCATTCCGTTGTTGAATGATCCTATCTCCTGGAACCGGCTGTAGTTTGAAAATGGGGTCTTTTGCAGAGACCGGGAATATGACGCCTGGCCATCCAATAATATTCCCCAAAAAGTATATTCACCGTGAAAAGAATTGCTGATCACGTTGCTTTTAATTTCCCTCCCGCGTAAATCATATTCGGTCCGGAAAGCATCCACACGGTACGCTTTTCTCCTTCTCACTTCGTTCCTGTCTGTTTCACTGAAAAAATTGTTGAACGTAATAAAACCGTCCCCCAAAGTGTAGTCTAAATTTATGCCGGCGCTGTACCGGTCGCGGATTTCATCCCGCGCAATAAGATAGAGATCGGAAATTTCAATTGTCGGTGCCGTACTTGTTCCTCCGATGTACGCGGCAGTGAGAACATCGGAACTTCTGTTTGCCCGCTGCGAATTTAAAGAAACTAAACCTCCGAGTTTTTCGTCAAAAAAACGATCGCTCGCTGTCAGAGAAAATTTGTACTGCCCTAATTTATCCACAAAACTGTTGTAGCCGTTCTGAGCCCGAATGTCCAGTCGAAAATCATTCGGCGCCTTTTTGGTAACAAGATTAATCGTCCCTCCGATGGCGTCACCGTCTTTGTCGGGGGTTAACGCCTTGAAAACCTCGATCCCCGCCAGAATATCCGACGAGATAATGCTGAGGTCAACCGACCGGTCGTTGGGATCGGTGGCGGGAATTCTCTCTCCGTTGATCGTAATCGAATTGAATTTCGGGGAGAGCCCGCGGACGACGACTTTTGATCCTTCGCCGGCATCACGTTGGATTGAAATTCCGGAAAGACGGCTGACGGATTCTGCAACGTTTGCATCCGGCAGAGCCTGGATTTTATCGGATGAAACGATATTGACAATGGTGTTCGAGTTTAACTGTTGATTAATGGCCGCCTGTTGTCCCTGCAGCTGAGCGGTAATGACCACTTCCTTCCCCTGAATGACATCGCTTTTCAGTTTCGAATTTACCGTCGCTGTCATCCCCCCTTTCACCTCAATCGTAATGCTGTCGGTAAGATAGCCGACGTAGCGGAACAGAATTGTCCTGGTTCCGGCCGGTACTGAGGGCAGGGTAAACTTTCCTTCAGCGTCAGAAATTGTTCCTACGGTCGTCCCCATAATAACCACATTGGTACCCCACAATGGCGATCCATCAGATGCATCGGCAACCTTTCCGGTGATAATTCCGGTTTGAGCGAAGGAGAGTGAGATGGAAAAAAATATCAAAACGAGAAGACGGATAAATTTATCCGGATAACGTGAGAATACCATTTTAAACCTTTCGTCAAACTTACTTAGTTATACTTGGTATACCAAGTCATAATAAATTTTTTTATCCCCTTTGTCAAGGATTAAATTGAGGGATTTAAATTGCGGCATTCGGAGACTTTGCATCTTGACTGATTCAATTTTTATTTGACTCACTTTAAAATATCGGCCTTCATTTTCCTGCTCGCCAACATGGCGGTCTCACTATATTCACCGATTAGCTTTGTTGAGATTTTCTCCCGCATTGTCTGTTTTGGAAAAATTCATCGGTATAAAAACCAATGAGGCATTGAATCCATTTTCCGGAGAGAGTTTCACTAACCATAAGGATTCACTGAATTCTATTTTCAAAAAGGATGGACAAGCTTGGTAGATATGGTGCATTATTTTTCATCCGAATTCCACAAACACCGATCGTTGTTTTTCAAAACATTATTTCATTGCAAAACAAAGCTGATTTTATTATCTTTATAAGTCTTTGAAAGCGGTATGAATATCACTTCAAGACATTTTTTAGCCGTTTCAACTCGGAGAGGTGGGTGAGTGGCTGAAACCAGCGGTT
>Ga0172379_10003840_pt1 | contig 23260 bp, 16 predicted proteins | sample GrowelOW334metaG_FD_119756 | JGI IMG/M metagenome (GOLD analysis project Ga0172379, IMG submission 119756) | Groundwater microbial communities from an aquifer near a municipal landfill in Southern Ontario, Canada - Groundwater well OW334 metaG | ecosystem: Environmental > Aquatic > Deep... | reverse complement strand
CGGTACGAAAAAGAGGATGTCTCATTCCTTGGGCTCGTACAGTTGGCCAGCGCCATTATTGTTTTTAATCGAATTTGTTCAGTATATCCGGTTTAAATGATTTTATTAGTAGATAAGCTCTTAGATACTTTCACTGTGATTTTATTTATAATCGACCATGCTTTGTCACCATAACCATAATAAAGTCCCCTGTCGTTAATAACTATCTGGAAAATCTTGTTTGTATTTTCCGGAGTAAAGAAGAGTTCAACCGTATTGTCCATATGAACCTTGTTATCTCCGAGCTTTCGCTCCGGGTCTGACGCACTTTTATCCATAAGCGGCTCTTCAAGAGTAATGTTCAGAAAAATATCCTTTTTATCAGCATTGATATTGAATTGTCCCTTTACCGGCGGTGTTAGCGACGTTACTACGAAAAGTGGCTTAAGCTGCTGCCAATTGCTATCGGGAACAGAATTCTCTGCGGCAGGAGCTGTTTTAACTTGAACTTGAGGCGGTCTGCCGCTTGGCCTCGCAATATTTCGTTCATGCTGCATAAACTTAAAAATATAATCGCGCAAAAGAGCTACCCGTTCCTTATATATTTTTTCCTGAGACGCGGCAACGCATTTTTCCGCATCCTTCAGCAAGTTGTCAAGAACCAGCATCTCCTTTTCGTCGTAGATATTTTTCCAGGTAAATTTCTGCCAATATTCCCGATTTGTGTGCAAATCTCCCAAGCCGATCAAGACGCCTGGCTTACCTTTTGCGGCAACAGCGTCCAGAATACGCCGCCAATTCAGTTCCAGCCGCGCAAAAAACTTTTTTGCAGGGCCGGCCGCCGGACCATAGAATTTGTTGAAATATTCATCAAGCAGCGTATCAACGTTCAAGGCTGGATCAAATAACAGTCTTGACTGTATATAAATATCCATATTCCTTGTAGTATGTGTCAGCGCATAAATCTCAACAAACATTCCGCTTGAATAGGGTTTGACATCTTGCAAAAAGCGGGAAAATGCATGCGGACAAGTTTCAACCGGCCCCGGCAATACTCTTGCGAAAACCGCATTGCAAAGATATATCCATAGAGGTATTTTCTTCCCGGTTGCGCCGTTCCATTGCCGGAGCAACTCAAGCGATTGGGAGTAAGGGACAGTAAATGATTCCTGGTCCGGGCCGACTATGCAAATACGGACAAGTAAATTCTTCGGAATGGCGGAGTCTTTAGGGAAAATCTGTTTGGGCGGATACACTAGAGTGGTAATATATTTATCAGGATATTTCAATGCTATTTTAGCCGCAATTTTATTGATTGCGGCAAACACCAATTCTCCCGCTCCAAGTTCCCCTCTGCCCGCTGCAAACTTCCGGCAGTCCGGACATTGGCAAAGATATTTTTCATAACAGTCCATCGGATCGATCATGAATTCGGATTTATACGGCTGCCCAATCCATTCTTTCAAAGGCAGTCCGACATCTGACGGCGATTTCCCGCTGAAATAGGCGTCTGCCAGCTTCTGCCAAAGTTCGATGACTGCCGGACTGCTCCAGCAAAGATATTGAAAATTCCGTGTTCCGTCCGGTTGCAGCGCGAAATATTCCGGATGGGTTTTAGAAAATGCTTCTTTAAGCTTAAAAAACTGTTCGGTATGACAGCCGGAGGCGGGCCCCTTGGCGGACAGTCTCAAACGCAAAGCCCATAAAGCAATATCATCAGGCGTTTTGCAGTAAATTGATGCATCAGGCATTTTTGAGAAAGTGCCATACCAAAAATTTCCGAATAGACGTTCTGCAAAATAGGGTTTTTCCAGCAGATTCGACTCTTTTGCAGTTAAACTGGCGCATTTAGGGATAAATTCGCCGATTTCGCCGGGAGCGAAAAAACGAATCCCGCAGAATTTTTCCAAAAACGCGTACACCCCGAACAAAGTGCCTTTATCCTGAGTATAAAATTGCAACTGCATCAGATTAATCCAACTGGTGCTTGCAACATCTTTTCCCGCAATAAACACCGCATCTTTGTCAACCTTGACTAAATACTGTTCCTGTTCGAAATCTTTAATTCCCGTCCGGCGCTGCAACGCATTGGTATTGCCTAAAAAAATGCCGTTTTCTCCTTTATGCTTTGATTCAATAACTACTTGAAAATCCGCGCCCGTAGATTTTTTAAGAAATTTTTTCAGTTCATCGGACGCAAACGTTGTCACATAACAAGCATTATCGGGAATGACAATATCCATACATGCCTTGCCGTTTTCCGCCAGCACAAGCTCTCTGACTTTGTCATTATTCTTTTCATCAGCCGCAAATAAAAAAAACGGCGACATCCACAATGCGAGTAACAATAATATTATTTTTTTCATAGATATCATTCTTTCTTTTTTTAAACTATTTTGTTGGTTCCAGACTTACACTATCCAAGTCACATAATCCCTGGAATTCAAAGCATATTCTAAAAATTAAATCTTTCTCAACCGGCAGATCGATGGAAAGCAATTTCCAGTCTTTTTCCATAATAAATCTATCGATGACTTGTTTTTTGGAGACGTAAGCGCCTGTTTTGTTATAAAAATATAATCGAAAAATAATTGCCGGGGGCTTTCCTTCAAACGGTTCTCCTCTTGCCATAAATGAGCATTTATAACTGTTTTCTCCCGGAAAAGTATCAATATAGAAAATATGTGTTGCTTCTTGAGTTTTCACTCTCAGAAATCTTTTACCATCCGGTGCATCCTTCCCCTCCACAAGTGAAATTACGGCAGGCTTCATCGCGCCATTAATGACCCAGTCCTTGGCCCATTGATCGTTTTCAAACTCGAATTGAAAACCTTTCTGGAGCAAATCATTAAAGTTGTTCAATTTGGCTTCTGCTTCAAAAGAACCATTTTTTATAAGATTTTCGGCGTATGAAGAAGTCGCTGTCAGAAAAATTAATCCGGCAATGTAAAGAACCTTTTTTGAAAATAACATTCTCTTTCCCTTTTAATTAAAGTTAATCTAATTTTTCTTAAATCATTTTCATAATATTATTTTGAAGATTTATTGCCTGGAATCACAATACATCCTTTTTAAAGCCTCTAACGCCTTTTTCGGCTTGCGATCCACAGTTACCACACCATATGGTCCGAATATAGTAAAACTGTGGAATTTTTTCTGGTGATAATAATCAGCCCAAGTCCATAATACACCGCCTGCAACATCTCCGCAGTCGCGTATTGCCTTCCAGACATTCTCCAGATAGGCCGCCTGAAAGTCCTCAGATAAATGCAGGTCGCCGGAAATATTTTTTATCGCCCGGCAGCCGAACTCGGTTACGAGCTTTGGTTTATCCGGGAAATGGACATGCTGTTTTCTCATATGCGCTATTGATGGAATTCTAGCGCACTTGTCCAGTTCATTTTTATGATGACAAATCTCTCCGGACAAACTTCCGTAATACATATTATAGCAAATTAAATCCGCGTCCCCGAAAGCCTGATGTCCTTGAGTATCTGACCTTGCAACAAAAGTCGCCAGCCGTGTTTTATCCAGACGCTTGGTTTCTCTCAAGAGCTTGCGCATGACCTTTATGCCGAGCTCACTGTCGGTTTTGCATTCATTGGCCATACTCCAGATTATTATGGACGGATGATTTTTATCTCTTTTAATCAAGTTGGCCAGTTCTTTTCGGGCCTGATGCAATATGGCCGCGCTCTGATTGCATTTGTTGCCATAGAAATCTATTCCCCACCAGTTCAGCGGCAGTTCCTCCAGCATAAGAAAACCCATTTCATCAAATAAGGAGATAAGCTCTGGAGACTGGGGATAATGTGTACGTACAAGATTTACCCCGGCATTCTTCATTTCCCGCAGTTCCTTAACAAGCATTTTTCTCGGAGGATTGGGACCGAACTTGCCGTACTCATCGTAGCGGTTCACGCCTTTAATAAAAACCGGCTTGCCGTTCAATAGTATCCCGGTTCCTTTGACTTCAATTTTGCGAACGCCGAATCGTTCTGATAATCCATCAACAGTATTTTTACTTTGTTTAAGATTCACTGATAAACGGTACAAACATGGATTATCGGGAGACCAGGGTTGGGCTTTCGGCAAATTAAATACAAATTGTATTTTTTTTGAACTGCGCAAGGGGCATCGTACCTGTTTTTTCCGCAGGGTCAGTGAAGAACTTCCTGAAACAGGTATTTTTACCAGCAAATCAAAGTCTTCAGATTTATTTTTCAGATTTGTAATTTCCACTTCGGCGGTTACAATTGCTCCGGATTTTTCCGGTACAGCATTTATGCAGATATCTGAAATATACAACTTCGGGTAAACTGATAGTTTAACCGGTCCGAGTATGCCGCCATATTGGACCCACTCCACTTGCTGAGTCGCAGGCAGCCATTCCTCTTTCAGCTTGTTATCAACCCGCATTACAATTTTATTGTTTCCGTTTATATTTAAAAAATCGGTAATGTTAAAATTAAACGGTAAATAACCGCCCAGATTTTCACCTAAAAATTTACCGTTAAGCCAAATCTCTGAATAATAATTTACCCGGCCAAACTCAAGCCACACGGTATTATCTTCATCAATATCCGGCGTATTAAATACAGATGCGTACCAGCCAATCCCTTCATAACCCCATAATCCTTCATCATACAAATCCCAGGCCCGGGGTATTGTAACTTCCGCCCAATCGAAACAGTTAAAATCTTCTGAATACCATTTTTCCTCCTTCCCTAAATTATAAGCATCCATCTGAAATTGCCAGTTGGCTGGAATATCAAAGATTTTTCTCTTTGAATAAATATTTTTTTGTCCCATTGTATTTTCGCTTCTATTTTCCATTTGTTGCGTTATGCTTAAATTCCTTGCTTCAGCAGCAGATTTTACCGTACACCACTGAAATGCTTATAGAGAAAATCTTAATATCTATCCCATAAGTTGTTAATATCGCCCACGGTAAGTCCTTTTTGAAATTTACCTGTATAATTCAAAGCATCGTACGCAGGCATCTTTTCTCCGGTAACATGCCCGTCAATCCATAAGACATTACAGGTTCTGTTGGCATGTCTACCACTTAACACACTCACTGTTGCACCCAGGATATCACTTAGCCAGTAACAGCCTGCACTGGCATTATATAGAGTATCAGCCTCAAATACAGTTAAGGAAGGTTTTTTAATTTGTGTTACTTTGGCCGTATCGTATATGCCTGCGGGAGGATATCTATTCGATCCTGTAATGTGTTGGCCATTTGTTCCATAATCCATAGTAGTCCAGCAGTATGATGTTCTTGCCGCCAGGTCCTTTTTAGCGCCATTACACCAGAAAGAGTAGAACGGGTTACTTTCGCCAACACTCGGACATAATGCAAGGTTTACCGGCGCATAGTTCCCGATAGCAAGCAAAACAAACCAAGTCTTTCTCGTCCCTGATGCCAAAACAGGAGTAAAATAGCTATCACTATCCTGAGTATAATTTGCTTCAGCCAATCCGGTTTGTTTCAAATTATTGGCGCAATAGCTACTTCTGGCTTTTTCCCTGGCTTTGTTCAATGCCGGCAGCAACATTGAGGCCAGAATTGCGATGATCGCGATCACGACCAGGAGTTCAATGAGTGTGAATTTTTCAGACATGTTTTTCATCTTTTGAAAACCTCTGTTTTTAGTTTCCGCTTTTTCCATTTTCGCGTTCTCCCTATTTGTTTACTGATTAAAGTTCAAAATACTTTAAAATCTTCTATATTTTTACCCTGAGCTATGCAATGTTAAAAATTGCTGATTAATGAAATTCAATTTCTTAATAGAGATTATACTTGTAATTATCAATTTAGTCAATTATTATAAATTGCTTTAAAGTGATAATAATTGCGGTATTTATGAGTAAATTAAAAAACTTGTCGATTATCAAAGAAAGTTATCGTCAACAGCTTTGCCATCCGGAGAATTGGAAACTGGTCTGTTCTCTTTTCCCCCCGGACATCCATCCTATTGCCAATGCGCCTCATAAACGGTGGCTTGAAATCCATCCCGACAGCCATCCGCAACAGGAAATACTGTTTGCGCTGGCAGGAGACTCACAGAACAGCCTGAACCAGCGAAACTATCCATGTCCGCCTGATACCATTTTTTTATTCGATTCTTATGAAGAACATGATAAAAATTATCCGGCAGACGCCAATAATATCGTTCACTTCTGGCTCTATTTCATTCAGCACCGGATTATTGCACGATTGGTATCAGTGAATAATGGACGTATTGAGCTAAAACGTAAAGATTTGATTCTGGAAAACGGTGCATTATGCGAAGTAATCAGCCAGGAATGGGGCCGCCTGAAACATTCGCCGCTGGACGCAAATTTAAAGCGGAAGAAATTACTGTCGCTGCTGTCGCTGCTTTTTATAGAATTGATCGAAATGGACATGGCCGGCAAGGCAATTGATGCGAATAGTGAAAATCACCAGGAAAAAACCATCCGAGCCATCTGCCAGCATATCATTAACACTTCCGGCAAGGGACTCACCATTGAAAAACTTGCCCGGATCGCCGGTTACAGCAAATTCCATTTCCTGCGAGTATTCAAGAAGCGTACAGGTCAGAGTATTCATGATTATATCAACGTTGCCAGACTGCAAAAGGTAGAGACTATGCTGGCCGGGAATTTTCTATTGAAAGAAATCTCCGAAGAACTGGGCTTTTCATCTCCCACGGCGTTTTCTCATTGGTATCGCCAACAGAAAAATAAATAAAACGTTGAATTCGCATGCTGGCTAGAGCGGGAAAAGAACGCGAACGCACCGCCACAAAGAAGCTTAAATCATTGAAATGATTTTGGGGAAACTGATTGATTCCGTCAACGGCGAATCATGATTGCCGCCGGGAATCTCGAAATACGAGAAGTTTTTTTGTCCCGCCAGCTTATCAGCCAGTGCGCGGGCTTGCTCCACGGGGATCAGTTGATCGGCGCCGCCATGTGCAAAGAATACCGGCATCTTCAGCCGGGCGGCATTGGCCAGTGCGGAATGCCGCCGGTAAAGCTCCGGCTTCTGCTCAGGCGTTCCGCCGTAGGCAATCCGGATCGCCTCACCGATTTCCTGGATTATCGGCATCTGCTGCCGCACGCACCAGTTATAATATGAAGCAAGATCGGTTGCGGCGCCGCGGGCAACCACGCCGCTGACGTCTTCCGGATGCAAAACGGCATAAATCAGGTTGCTGGTTCCACCCATCGAGCCGGAGGCGAAAATGGTCTTTTTCATGCCATATTCGCGGCGCAGCCACTCAATGAGGTCGTGCATATCCGCAACCGCCGCCGGTCCCATCCAGGCATTATCCCGGAGATTAACCGTTAAAATACCCGCGCCGGTTTGACGGAACACCGGAAGCCAAAGCTCCCGGATATCCTGTCTGGCGTATAACTGGTCACCATGCGAACCATGTCCGTGAATAACGACTATCCACAGCTCCGGATTTTCTCCGGGCAATGCCAATGCCCAGTCCGCATGTTCATCGGCATCGCTGATATAATTCAGACGTCCGGTTCCTTCCGGCAAATATTCTCCGGCAGCCTTCTGATAATCAATGATTTTCATATTTTTGAACGCCCGGCAAGTTTTTCGAAGGTTGATCCAAGTCCGGGAATAAGCTGTTTATCCGGTACCGGCATGGACAGATAGCGTCCCAGCTCCCAGGCTTGATCGTGCGCCCCGGTGTCCGACCCGAACACAACGCGGTCATTGCCGACGATCTTCATGGATTGCTCAAACGGGCGCGGCGTGCAGAAACTGCCGCAGAATTCCAGAAAGACGTTGGGATTCTCCAGCGCCAGCGCTTCGGCTTCGAGCCGTCCGCGGGTGCCGCCACCGGAATGTCCGAGCAGGAAATTTGCGCCGGGATACTTTTTGACGATATCCTTGAGCATGACCGGGGAATTATATGAATCGTCCCAGGTGTGCAGCAGGATTGGCAGGCTATGCTTGTCGGCATATTTCCAGACGGCTTCATATCTGCCGTCCGTGACCGGTATCCGCCAGTAGCCGGCCAGAATTTTAAATCCAATGAAGAAACCGCGTTTAAAAAAGCCGTCCAGTTCCGCCGTCAGTTCTTTTTCATACATCGGATTGAACGACAGATAACCGAGGATGCGCTTTGAATATTTCATCAATTGCTTTTCGGCAAAATGATTGCCTTCGACGGCATCGCCGAAAAGCGCGGTTTCGGCGGAAATAACGGTCTTTTCAATCCCCAGACGGTCCATCTGGTCAACCATGATTTCAGCATATTCCGGAAACTCAATATCGCGGATATACCAGCCGCGGTGAGTAGGCCCGGTGTGCCCGTGCGCGTCAATGACTTTTACGCCTTGCAGCGGCAAGCCGCTCCGGCAGGTCTGCCACAGCGGTTTCTGCTTTACAAGTTCCGGTTCCGCCGCCAGTTTCTGTTTGAGCGGTTTAAGTTTGAGCAGGCGTTCGATATTGCCGTGAGCGATCAGCTTGCGCTGTTTATCCGGTATCTGGTAATGCGCCAGCGCCGCGACCGCCGCGCCGTAATGCGACTTATAGCCGATGCCGAACAGGAGCCGTTCAGCGCCGAATTCATCAATTATCAGATTGGCGGTATCGCGCATGTGAAGCCAGGAGATGTCAACATGAATATTTTTCTGCCGCCACATGGCATCGATCAGACTACCGAATCCGCCCCACATTTTCTGGGCAAAGACAAAAGACATTTTCGGGAATTTTCCCGCCAGGGCGGTGAAATCGCGGATATCGTTATCCGACCCCGCTCTGCAATCCCACACCACCACCGGCTCATATTTCGCCAGTTCGGCAAAAATCCGCTCCAACTGGAGTACCGGGAATCTGGACACCTCCGGAAAAATACGAATGGCCCGGACTCTGCCGGAACTGAAATTCTCTTTCAAGAAGTCCAGTACGCCTTTCTCGTAATAGCAGGAAGGCGAAACGGCAAAGGCTGGAATCAGCCGTTCGGCACAGCCGGATTCGGCAATTTCCCTGAGCAGGCGGCGATTGCCCCATGTCGGGTTCAAGTCCCTGGCTTCCACATGGGTCACCAGCGACCGGTCAATCCCCAGATAATCCAAATGCCTGACAAAAGAAACGGCGTCCGGGAACTCCGCTTCTTCATAAGCGCCGCGCCCGATCAAACCGTTAACGTTAAACAGCGATGTCGTATCCATTTTTTCTCCCGTTAATACTGTAAATAAACTTATCCCGGCAAATTATTTTTTGCAATTCCCGGACAGATATTCCAGAGTTTTTACCAGCGTTTCCGGGCACGGCAGCAGCGGCATGTATTCCAGGCCGAAACAGCCCTGATATCCCGCTTTTTCGATTTTCTCCAGCAGGAACGGATAATTAGTTTCGCCGTTGAACAGTTCATGCCGTCCGGGAATCCCGGCGGAATGAAAGTGGCCGATCCATTCAATATTCTGCTCAATGAATACCGCCAGATTGCCGGTCATAATGCCCATGTGATAGATGTCATAGAGCACTTTGACATTATTCAGTCCAACTTCCTTAACGATTGCAACTCCGTCCTGAGGGCTGTCAAGAAAATAGCCGGGATGGTCAACCTCGGTATTCAACATTTCCAGGTTAAGCCGGAATCCTTTCTTCGCCATCAATTCACCGGCTTCACGCAGCGCAGAAATCAGAGCGGTGCGCTGCTCCTGGTAATTTCTACCGCCAACAGACTGTCCGGCGGTGACAATGCCCTGTCTGCATCCGGCGGCAAGCGCGTTATCGGAGTAACGGTCCATCTGTTCGATAAAACGCTGGAGGTTTTCCCTGCGGATCGGAGCCACGTCGTCTTTGGTCGCGAAGTTCATTACGACACTGACCAGTTCCACTCCGCAGTCCTTTCCGGCAGTTGCCAGCGACTGAAGCTGTGCGGCATCGCCGCCGCCCCAGGTTTCAATGTAATGATAGCCGCATTCCGCGATTTTTTCCACCCGCTGCTCCCACGAAAAATCCTTGAAAAACAAATCGACAAGCGCATCAATTTTGACCATTTTCCATTCCTCTATTTAACTGTTGATATCCAATTTTTACCCGAATTATATAAAAAGCGATCAAATTAAGGAATCTCCTCTCGTCCATCCTAACACTGAGGCAGAGCCCCGATGTATTACGGACGTACTCCCCGCCCTGCGTGGGGCCGGAGATTCGACAACCCAAACTAATACTAAAAGCTAAATCAACGCCGACCCGGAGGTCGGGTAATTTACCCAATGAAAATTAAAATGGCTTAAGCCGGTCATCCGGAAAATAGCCTTTTACTTCAAGTGTTTCCAAGTCAATATCCACCCAAACTGCCGAATCATGATTCCCTTTGGGTATCTCATAATACGTGAATTTTTTCTTATTTTTCATTGCTTCAGCAATCTTTCTTGTTTCGCTTACAGGAATAAGGCTGTCTGACTCACCAATTGTAAGCACAATCGGCATGGAAAGTTTGTCTATGTTGGCTAAAACAGAACGATTCCGGTAAAGTTCAGGTTTCTCATCTGGACTTCCGCCATAACTTTCAGATGTCACTTTCGCAAGCATCTGCAGTACCTCATTTTTACTTTTACGGGCAAAGTCAAGGCGAGCTATTATGTCACACATCCCCATCGCAATGACGCCGTTTATTTTTTCAGGATGCAGACAGGCATAAGCCATCGAACTGGATGCTCCGCCGGAACCTCCATGCAGAATAATTTTATTGCATTTGAATTTATTGCGGCAGTAATCCAGCAAGTCGCTCAAATCATGTGTCGCCGCCGGACTCATATAGGAAGTGTCGCGCATATTGATTGATAACAAAGGATGTTTTCCTGCAATAATTCTTTTCAGCCAAAAATTCCTCATATCCTGCCTGGTGAAAATCTGGTCGGCATGAGAAAAAGAACCGTGCATATTGACGATTGTATTCTTTGTTGTATCTCCGGGCAGAAACAAAGCCCAATCAGTCTTGCCGTCAAACGAACTGCGGAAAACCAGTTTTATGGTGCCTGTAGGATATACTTTCAAATCCTTTAACTCTTCAGAAGATATTATCTCGAACTTATATTTGTCATTCATTTTTTTAATTAAGTAATGTTAGTTTTACATTGATAAAGTAAAGATGAATAGAATTAATTCCAAAAGTAGTCAGAATTCAGGAGTCATAATAATTGAAAATTGTACCGTATTTTAGCTCTAATTTCATTATAAATACTGGATTCTGTCTTCTGGATTACTGCAAAATGCGAGTATTGCAATTGGCTCTAATATTCATTGATTTCATGTCGAGCACTCCATCAGAAAAGTTTGTTGAGTTCTTCAGTAAGTTTCGCGGCAGTGGCGGAACCCCAGGCGGCATCGTGGGTGACACTGATGCCGATAGTAGCCAGCCTGCGCATAATGTCTTTAGTTATCGGGCACATATCAACAGAATAATCCGGCAGTTTGCCGACATGCGGGCATTTGAACGGACAACCTTCAGCGGTGGCGGTCTTCTGCTCGAGAATCTGTTCCCAGTTCCAGTAGACGTGCCAGTCCCTGACGCCTCTGGTGTCGCCGGCAGCCAGTCCGCCCAGTCCGATTTTGGCATTGATGGCGCTTACCGCCTGTTCAGTGGTTTCAAACAGGATGCCGAGAGTATAACCGCAGACGCCGTCGTCGTCATTGGATTCGACAAACTTGGCACAGGACGGCAGTTTAATTTCAGAGCGCAGTTGTTTCCATACGGCACGGGTGCGTTCGTTGATCCAGTCCAGTTTCCTGAGCTGCACTATGCCGACGGCACCGCACAGTTCCGGCATCCGGTAGTTTTCGCCGCAGAACAGCTCGCCGGGTTTGCGTTCCCTGGCGTAGCGGTCCGGACGCCAGCAGGCGGCGGCATCATGGTAACTCTGGGCGCGGGTATACAGCCATTCGTCGTTAGTCAGCACCAGGCCGCCTTCGCCGGTGCCGATTACCTTGTATGCATCCAGGCTGATGCAGCCGAGATCGCCGAGAGTTCCCAGATATTTGCCTTTGTATTTGCCGCCGAACGCCTGCGCGGTGTCTTCAATGATTTTAAGATTATGCTTTGCGGCAATCCGGCGGATTTCATCCATTTTCGAAGGCAGGCCGAGCATATGCACCGGCAGAATGGCCTTGGTGCGCTTAGTGATATTCTTTTCAATGGCAACCGGATCGAGCGTAAGGGTTTCGTCTATATCGGTAATCACTGGAATGGCTCTCGCCACGACCACCGCCGAGGCGCTGGCAAAAAATGTGTAGGCGGGAACAATAACTTCATCGCCGGGGCCGACACCCGCGGCCACCAGGGCTGCCACCAGCGCACTGGTGCCGGAATTCACCGCCAGTGCATATTTCACGCCGGTTTTTTCGCAAACCATCTGTTCAAATTTGGCGGTTTTGCTTTTCGGATTGTAGTAGCGGAAAAAATTACCGGCGTTGGGGGCTTCTTTTTCAGCATCCAGCAGTTGACGGATTTTCTGCTGCGCTTCCGCGCTGACATTAAACACGTCGATACATTCCATCAATTCGTCAGTGGAATATTTCACATAGGGTTTATCGGTTCCATTCATTTTAACTGCTCCTTGGTTATGTAATTTATAATTATCGTTAATTTGATTTTAATGCCTTTTGATGCTATAATCAATGCATATAGCATGTAATAAACCACTAATGTATATGGAAAAAACGCAGATCATGAATATCGCCGGGCTGAACAATTTACTGCTGGCGCTGTCGCAGCGCGGAATCGTCTTTTACGGAAAAACAAGCAGCATTGAGCCGGAAGCAATCAGCCGCCAGCCGTACCGCCAGCCGTTTTACCCGTCGCAGCGGCATACCCATATGGAGCTGATCAGCCGGCTGGAAGGCGAACCGGCGATTTGCATTAACGGAGACTGGACTATTTATCGCGACGATAAAGTGAAAGTTTTCGCACCCGGGGCATATCACACCGAACATTTTTCCAGTTCAGACAAACCATACAAACTGCTGTGGTGCACGATTACCACCCAGACCATTTTCTTTCACATAACCGCCTATGCGCCGCTGCGCGGATATTCCACCTCGACAAAAAGGCTGGCGCTGAATCCGCCGATGGCGCGGAAGCTATGGGAAAGCGCCGTAAACACGGAACTGGAAACATCCGCCACCGAGCAGGCCGGATTTCATTATCTGCTGATGGAAGCGCTGTATTTCTGCGTCAAAAATGCCGAGATATTTCCGGCGGAAACGCTGGAATTTCATCAGCAGGTCATTGAGCAGTTGAAACGGCATATCGAAGATTATTACTGGGACGATATTACGCTGGACAGCCTGGCCGGGGTTGTCCATTATTCGCCGGGACATCTGAATTCGCTGTTCAAAAAAAGCGCCGGAGTTCCGCTGCACCGCTACATCAACGAAGTGCGGATGAAAAAAGCCGGGGAACTGCTGGCGGCCGGGTCAGTGCTGGTCCGGCAGGCCGCGGAGGCCGTCGGGATCCATGATCCATTATATTTCAGTAAAAAATTCCGCAGGCATTTCGGGGTCAGCCCCAATAAATTCACCGGTAAAGTGCAAGATCAGAATGTAAAAGCAGGTGTTCCGGCAGGCGGGCTTTAAAAAAATGGCGGATGCGCTATATTTAATGTTCATGCAGTACGCTGCCGTATTTACCGCTTTGCGGAACGTGCAGGCGTACAATGTCATATTTATTCGGGGAAATACGGATTGAGTATAAAAAGCAAGATATTATTGTCCATGCTGCTGCTGGCGGGGACCGGGTTCGGCATAATTTCAGCCTATTGCCTGATAAGCCTGGAGGATCTGGGCCGCTATGCCGAAGTGTCCGCCGACAAACTTTCCTACAAAGCCATTGAAGACAGCAAGACTGCGCTGCTCCGCTTGTCCCGCAGCAATCTGGAGACTATAGCCGAAGGCCAGGCGATGATAACCGATCTGCGGCTGCGCAAGCTGCCCGGCGAACTGGAAATGCTCAATCTGATTTTCCAGAAACAACGCCTTCAGCAGCAACAGCTCAAGCCTCTGCTGCTGAGCAATCTGTCAACCAGTCTGCCGGAGAAAAATATCCATAAATGCTCTTTTTCGCTGACCTCCGACAGTAAAGGCTTTTATGAAAATCCGCTGCTGCTGATTTTCAGCAGCCTCTTTGATTACATGAAAATTATATATTCCGGCAGCAGCACGATCGAGGCGATTTACATTGCAGGAACGGACGGCACGCTGGTCACCTATCCGTGGATGAGCATCCCGCTGAATTTCGACCCGCGGGAAAGACCGTGGTACAAAAAGGCGGTAAGTTCAAATGTGGTGGAATGGAGTGAGCCTTATTTCTCCGCACTGACCGGCAATCTGCTGGTTACCTGCACCTCCGCCATCAAGGATGACCAAGGCCGTGTCCTGGCGGTCTCCGCCATTGATGTCAACATAGAGTCGCTGGTAAAAACTTTTCCGGGAACCAGATTTAAAGACACGGTAAGCACTTTTATTCTCGACCGTGATGGATTCGTGATCGGCAGCCGGGAAATGAGCCACAAGGGCAACTGGCAAATGGCGGTGGTGCGTGAAAATATGCTGAACAGTCCTGAACCGGGAATGCGTGAAGCCGCAAAGAAAATGATTGGCGGCGTTCCCGGCATCATCAGCGTCAATTCAAGGAAACAGCAGAGGATTATCGCGTTTGCCCCGGTTCCGAGCACTGGCTGGAGCGTCGGAATCAGTGTGCCGGAAACGGACATCGTAAGCGCCGCCAATGACGCGGCATATCAGATCCGCAATGAACTGGCCGTGGAGAACAATTTTCTGCGTAATGACCTGAGAGGCAAAATGCGCGGATTCATGATTATCGGCATATTCTTTTTGATTGTGCTCATCCTCATCGGACTCTGGCTTTCCGAACGCCTCACCAAACCGCTGTGGATGCTGATCAAAGCAACCCGCGATATTGGTTTCGGCGACTTCAACTGCCGGATACAGGTGAAAGGCAAAGATGAAATCTCGGAGCTTGCCGGAAACTTCAATTCCATGGTTCACGAACTCAAGACCTATATGAAAAACCTGGAGCATTCGATAGCGGCGCAGGAAAGAGTTGAAAACGAGCTGGAACTGGGGGCGAAAATTCAAGCGTCAATGCTGCCTGAGAAGTTTTCAAAACGCTACAACCGCAAAGATATCGACCTGGCGGCGACAATGATCCCGGCGCGGAAAGTCGGAGGCGACTTCTATGATTTCACCATGCTCAATGATCATCTGCTTTATTTCAGCATCGGCGATATTTCCGACAAGGGAATTCCGGCGGCGATATTCATGACTCAAACCAAAACGCTGATGCTGGGGAAAGCAATGGAAAACTACTGTCCGGCGGAAATCCTGACACAGGTCAACAATGAACTGAGCGGCAGCAACGAGAGCTGCATGTTCGCCAATATTTTCTGCGGTATTGCCGATATGCGGAAACAGACGCTGAGCTACTGCAATGCCGCCTATAACCGTCCGATGATTGCGCATGGCGATGAAGATTTTAAAATAGCGGAAAAAGACACCGGCAGTACCCCGGTCGGCCCGTTCCGTCCTGAAGAAGCGCATTATGTCAGCCATTCGCGGAACCTCCTGAATCTCAGAATTTTTCTGTATTCAAATTCCGTGATTGAGGCAGAAAACCATAATGGAGAGCACTTCGGGACCGAACGTCTGCGCGTCATATTGAATAAGCATAAGGATTTAAGCGGCGAGGCAATCATCAGCGTTATTCAGGATGAATTAAACGTCTTTTCCGCCGCCACTGTACAGCCTGACGATATCACCATGATGATGATAAAGTTCAAAGAATGAACGGCCTGCTCAGGTTATGTTCTTTTCCGCTTTCGCTTTTTCACCGTTCGCAAGCCATTTTTCAATGGCGGCGACCAGTTCCGGAGCCTTGACCGGCTTGGCGATAAAATCATTCATGCCTACGGCAAAACATCTATCCCGGTCTTCTTTAGTGGCATAAGCGGTAACGGCGATAATCGGCACATCATTGTCAATGACTCCTGATTCTTTATTGCGGATGTTCAACGTGGCATCGAATCCGTCCATTTCCGGCATCTGGCAATCCATCAGCACCAAATCATAATCAATGCTGCGCAATGCGGTAACAGCTTCAAGTCCGTTCGCCACCGCATCCGCTGGATAGCCGTTCTTCTTCAAAATAACCATGACCAGCGCCTGATTGACCGGGCTGTCTTCGGCAACGAGAATGCGGACACGGCGTTTCTGCGGCGCCGCCGGCGCAGCCTGAGCATTAAGTTCATGTTCTCCCGCATGTTCTTTATCGCCGATGATAACTCCAATCGCATCACGAAGCTGCAACTGCCGGACCGGCTTGGAGAGAACTCCGTAGAAATTGCCCTGCTTCAACTGACTCTGCCCAATAGTGGCGCTGGAGAAGAAAGTCATGATAATTGTCCTGATACCGTAAAGTTCCGGATGATTTGCAATCCTCCGTCCGATTTCCAGTCCGCCGCCGTCCGGCATTGAATAATCAATCAGCGCAACCCTGAACGGATCTCCGGCCCTCGCAGCCTCCAGCAGTATTGCAACCGCCGCGTCCGCGGTATCGGCAATATCAACCCGGCACTTCCACGCCTTGAGCATGGTTGAAGTGAAAGATCCGGCCGTCCGGTTGTCATCAACCACCAGCACTTTCAAGCTGCTGTAGTCGGGGAACGCCGGACGGCTGCTGGTTTCCGCGACTTTTTCCAGCACCGCGGTAAACCAGAAATCGGAACCTTTGCCTTCCTCGCTGGAGAATCCGATTTCGCCGCCCATCAGTTCCGCCAGCCGTTTGGATATAGCCAGCCCCAGACCCGTGCCGCCATACTTGCGGGAAGTAGAATTGTCCACCTGCGAGAAAGATTCAAACAGAATGTTGCTGCGGTCTTTCGGAATACCGATGCCGGTATCGCTGATCATAAACTTGATCGTTATATGTTTATCATCCTGCTTTTCAACAGTCGCCCGGACCGCAACCTCGCCTCTGTTGGTAAATTTGACGGCATTAGCCAGAAGGTTGGTAATAATCTGGTGCAGCCGCGCGGGATCGCCGCGCACCAGCGCAGGAATTTCCGGCTCGACCAGGCAGCATAATTCGAGCCCTTTTTCATTGGCTTGCACTGTCAGCATTTCCGCCGTTTCTTCAATACTGGCGCAGATATTAAAATCAACACATTCCAGCGCAAGTTTCTGAGCCTCAATTTTTGAGAAATCCAGAATGTCATTGATGATTGTCAGGAGTGATTCTCCGCTCTTGCGGACAACTTCCGCATATCTGCGCTGTTCCTCGTCAAGACGGGTTTCCAGCAGCAGGCCGGTCATGCCGATCACGCCGTTCAACGGGGTACGGATTTCATGACTCATGTTTGCCAGAAATTCGCTCTTGGCGCGGCTTCCCTTTTTCGCATCTACCGCCAGTTGGCTGGAAATGTCAAGATTATGGCTGAGTTCCTTGTTCTTTTCCAGCAATTCTTCATTCAGCTGCTTCAATTTTTCCTGTATTTGAATGAGTTCTTTCTCAGACTCCACTTTGTCGGTAACGTCCCGGAACATGCAGACAAATTTGTTTTTCTGCGGACAGAAGGCCACCACATCAAAATGTTTTTTCATTCCCTTGCTGTACTCACGGAAAGAGGTGGATTTTCCGGACAGCGCCACCTCGCCATAGCGTTCAATCCAGTATTTTTCAGTATCCGGCATCAGTTCAAGCACCCTTTTACCGATGATATCCTCCGCTCTCAACCCGGTCATTTGCTCAAACGCCGGATTGATTGAAAGGAAACGGTAATCAACCGGTTTGCCGGCATCATCCAGAATGATTTCGTGGTAGGCAAAACCGTCAAGCATCTGTTCAAAAAGATTTTTGTAATCCGCCTCAAGCTGCCGCTGCCGGGTAATATCATGCAGTGTAGTAAGAACTGACAGCACACTGCCGTCGGGACCGAATTCCGGCACCATCCGCCAGTTATATGTTTTATTAACGCGACTGTCATGAAATTCGATTTCATGAGGTTTCTTTTTATCAAATACCCTTTGTATTGCATTATTATAAAATTCGCAATCTTTCTCTGAATAACCAAGGTCGCTGGCTGTTTTTCCGATAATCCGCGACGGAGGCACCCCCGCCAGTTTAGACACATTCGGCGAGATGAAAACCACCTTCAGGCTGCGGTCAATCCGCATCACAATATCAGGGATGTTTTTGATCACAGTGCGCAGTTCATGCTCACGCTGTTCAAGAACTTGCGCAATACGTTTCTGTTCCGTAATATCCCGGAAAATGCAGAGAACAGACTGCACATCACCGGCGGCATCGAATTCCGGCACCATCCGCAAATTGAACAGCGTCTGACCGTTATTGCCGGAAAAACCGATTTCAGATTCAAACGGCTGCTTATCATGGAATACGCCGGCCAAAGCCTTGTTGCGGAAATCTGCAATCTCCTCCTGGAAGCCGAGGGCCGTGAAGTTCCGCCCGATAATATCCACCGGGTCTCTGCCGGCAATTTTAAATGCATTCGGCGATACATATACCATATTCAATTTGCGGTCAAACCTGGCAACGATATCGGGGATGTTTTCAACCAGCGAGCGGAATTCCGTCTCCCGCTGTTTAAGTATCTGCTCGGTGCGTTTGCGGGAAGTAATATCGTGAGCCGCGGCATAGATCAAATTGCCGGCGGGGTAAGCCCGCCACTCGAGCCAGTGACAGGAGCCGTCTCTGGCAATATAGCGGTTTTCGAAATTTGACAGCGGCTTCTGGTCAGATATCGTTTCAAAGATTCCCCTGGTGAAATCCTGGTCTTCCGGATGAATGAAATCCAGGAAGTTTCTGCCTTCAAGCTCTTTAAGGGAATAACCGGAGGTTCTTTCCCATTCAGGGTTTAAGCGGCGGAAAATGCCGGTCCGGTCAAAAATACACAGCAGATCCAGGCTGCAATTAAAATACTGGTCGATCTCTCTGGTTTTTGACAGCAACTCATCTTCGGCGTTTTTCCTGGCGGTAATGTCATAATCCGCGCCGCGATAACCGCGGAAATTTCCCTTGGCGTCAAGTATCGGCAGCCCGTTGGTCAAAACCCAGCGTCTTTCCCCGTTTTTAGAGATAAAACAGGTCATGAAATCCCGGTAAGCATCACGTTTGCGCCTAATCTCACTGGCGATCTCCATCCTGGAATCGAAATCCTCCTGAGGCCAAAGATCATAGTAATGCATTTTACCGGTTATTTCTTCCGGGCGGTATCCCAGTATGGTCCAGCACGCATTGCTGACATAAGTGTATATTCCTTCCTCGTTCACTTCCCAGATTATTTCATGAGCCTGCTCCGATATCTGCTCGAAACGCTCAACACTTTTCTGCATTTCAAGACGCATCAAATACTCGTCAGAAACATCCCGGAAAACCAGCACCACTCCATGAATGGCGCCGTCAGCGCCGCGAATCGGCGCCGCGCTGTCGGCAATCTGCCGCTTGCCGCCGTCACGGGAAATCAAAACCGTGCTGTTTGCCAGGCCCACGATTTTACCGGTTTCCAATGCCTTGGAAACCGGGTTTAACACTGGTTCCCCTGTATGTGCGCTTACTATTTTAAATACTTCAGAAAGAGGCATTCCGGCGGCGGCGGCAGAATTCCAGCCGGTAAGCCTTTCAGCCTCCTGGTTCATTTTTTTTACGTTTCCTGAGTTATCCACGGCAATCACGCCATCACCGATCGAGTACAGCATCGTGGACAAATACTCTTCATTTTCCTGCAATTCGATGGTACGTTTCTTTACGATCGACTCTGCCTGACTCCTGCGGGACATGATTCCGTAAATATAAAAGGACACAACCAGCGTCATGGCAATCCCGAACCAGAACCAGACGATATAACTTCTGTCAAAATTGTAATCAACGAATTCCTTGTCAGGAATAACCTCCAGTTCCCATATGCGGTTGCCGAACGGGAAACTGATCTTGTAGTTCATCCAGGAAAATTTATTTATGCCGGCTTCGGTGATTTTAGGACTTTGCATAAACAGCAGCACGGGATCGTTTACCGCGGTAACATCGCGTAAAAACAATGAAAATCCTCTCGGCTTAAATGATCTTATCGCATTTTTAAAGAAATCACTTGCGACAAAGCGGGACATCAGCACCCCGCTCAATTCACGGGATTTCCCGCCGTTGGCAAAAACCGGCATCAATGCCCAGTAACCACGCTTCTCTTTATGCTCATATGCAAAATGGCGGCTTTCAGTCACTACAAAGTCGCCGGATTCCTGAGCCAACTTGATCGCTTGCAGAATTACCGGATCAGAAACCATGTCCACACCAACCATTCCATCTCCAGAGTGCAATGGTTCCTGGTATAGAACAGGAAAATACTCGCTTTTATTTTTTGCGCGAATGCGCTTCCCTTCCTTGCTGGTTTCCATAATCCCCAACGCTTTTATCCCTTCGGCGCGGAGATTGGATTCAAACTGAGTCCGGCGGGCGCCGGATACCTGCGGCAGCCAATACATCACATCAAAACCGCAATTATGAAAAAAAGGTTCCGTGAAAGAATTGAATTCATGCCTGGTGACATTTTCTGAACAGTTAAAGAAGCGGCGGATGATTTCAAAATGCTGCAAATCGTCGTCGAGATGATCGGTGATTATGCCTGCCTGCTCCTGCGCCTCAGTCTGGAATTTGGCTTTAAGGTCTTTGAGACTGACTTCATGCATCTCTTTATACAAGAAATATGTCAAGATCAATCCGAAGATCAATACAATTATTCCTGCCCGCATCGCTGACTTATCCATGAGAACTCCCGAAATATGTTTCAGTGTGCAGTTAACTATAATCCATCCAACGGGAAAATACAACCGGACCGCAAGCACAAATCAGCGGCAGTTTCTAAAAAATGCAGTATGGAATGCAAACGGGAGAACAACGGCGCCTGCGCCGCAGTTCTCCCGCTGGTTATTTGGTTGCCTGATGCGATTGCCCGTCAGGACAGTCTTGCAGGAATATGAAAGAACGATTTTACCTTTGCGACAACCTGTTTTTCGGTCATCTTATCACAGGTCTCCACCGACTCGATTCTCGCATGCATATTCTTTTCTTTTTTCATCTCTTTATCCAGCTCCGTCTTCGCCGCGCCGGGACCGCAAATATATACTCTGTCGGCTTTGCCGGCTTCCGCGGATATCTGCTGATAATACTGATGGAGCTGATGTTTCAGCCGCTCATCCGCTGTCTGCTCCTTTGATACTGCCTGCGCCACCGAAGTTCCTGAAGCTTTCCAGCCGCCTGACGGCTTAAAATGACTGTCGGCGTTCGATTCGATATGCACAACCGCGGTCTGGTCACCCTGCATTGAAACCAGAAATGCTTCCTTGTGATCAACCCAAATTCCTAATTTCTTAACATTCATGATACACTCTCCTTTGCTGGATTTTTATCGTACTTACCCGGCGTCTTTTCTGTCAGCCGTGTTTTTGATAACGGCCGGACATGCGGGACGTCACCATTTATTTCTGATAAACACCGCTGTCTCTTCGCTTTTCCGCTTTTTCTGAAACAGTAGTGTCCATACTATATTTCAAACCGGTCTTGTCAATTAACTTTTTGATATATTCAAGATTGGGGCACGGCGGTCCGTGATAGTTATCTTTGGATATACATGACGACAGTTTTATATGGATTTCATCTTTTTCAATCTGATCGTATTTTTTTGCCTTGGCTGCCAGCAATTGCAGTTTGCGATGAATTGCCCGTCCGCAGCATCCGCCGCAGGAAATATTGAGTTTCCTGGTGTGTTCGTCAATATTCAAATCCTTGAATCCGCCGCTCTTGTTCACAAAAGCCCTGTCGCAAAAAAAGCCGGGACACCTTTGCAGCACCAGATCGCATTGGATTATTACCAGCAATTTTATCGCACCGCCCATGCGTCTCTCCTGATTTTCTCTAAGTTTGCTTATGTTTTCCCTATAGATAATCTTGTGTTATATCGGAAATATTGCAAATGGATTACCCGTTTCCATGCAAATAAAATAATAAAAAAAATAACATGATTCACTCTTTCACGCCATGCATCTTCACTAATCATCAATTCCAATGGTACGCCAGAGAGTTATTTGACCGACTCCAGGCTCACTCCGGCGATGAACTATAAGCACATTGCTTGGTCTTTCAAATAATCTGTTTTTTTTAATTCCGGACTTTTCATAATGTCTTTTCGATGATATAATATTGAATTGAAAGTTTTAGATGTAATTATGATTAAATGACTTCTGAGTGATAACCATGCAGAGATAAATATTGATTTCATGGGTATCAAATGTCATTGCGGAGAATTTAAAAAAATTGCGAACTGGATGATGAATCCGGCAGGGAGTGCCAGGAATGCATATTCTCTCCCGGCATCATGGAGATTCCGATGAAAAGCGAAATGGACAGTAGAGAATCCGGACAAACAACGCACGGGGTGCAAGTTGCCACCGTTAAAGTGTATTCCGCGTCAGGAAAAGATAAAAAGCCTGGCGATATCATTTTCCGCTGTAAATTGTGCAATAAGAAATACCGGCTGGCGGAAGATTTTGCCGGAATCGCGGCAGAATGCGCCAAATGCAAGAAAATCCTTGTCGTTCCGAGGCATTCAGACATGTCGGAAGACAGTCTGCGGGATAGAATCACTTTCCGGTGCCATGAATGCAGTCAGAAGTACCGGCTGCCTAAAATCTTTGCCAATCAGAAAGCCAGATGCAGCAGGTGCCATAGTTTCTTCATCATTCCGGAACAATCTGAAGTCACACAGCCGGTCATTATTCCCGCGAAAGCATCGGATGCACAAAATGAGAAAAGTTCGAATTCACTTCCTGCCCGGCAGAATATTGCGCCCGCCGCGTCCACGGATACTCCGTCAAAAAATATTCCGGATCGGGATAACCGGGAAGAGGTTGTTCAAGCAGCACTCGCAAGCCGGGGCTCACGTACTCAAACCACCGTCGAGATTTCCGAAGAAGGCGCGACGGTGGTGAAATATGTTCTTGTCCAGCCCGTCAGTAATATTTTCGAGTCAGTTTTTCACAGCTTGAACCACTTGTTTCAGCAAATCTTTTCTCATCCCAAAAGTTAAAAAATGTTTTTTTAGGAGTTGTAAAGAAATAAACTTTACAAGTTTCGCGAAATATCCCGAGGTGATTTTGGGAATTGCCGGAGAGGCGCATACCTGAAGGTATGTAACGAACCGGCAAACCCAAAGGCATCCGGGAGAATCG
>Ga0172379_10003839_pt1 | contig 23263 bp, 17 predicted proteins | sample GrowelOW334metaG_FD_119756 | JGI IMG/M metagenome (GOLD analysis project Ga0172379, IMG submission 119756) | Groundwater microbial communities from an aquifer near a municipal landfill in Southern Ontario, Canada - Groundwater well OW334 metaG | ecosystem: Environmental > Aquatic > Deep... | reverse complement strand
TGCTGGCCACGAAAGAAGCTATCAGCGCGGTTTTGCCCGACGGAACCGCTTTTTATGATTATTACGATATCGATACGCTGGAAGCTCATATGAAAACGCTCTCTCCCGAGGACTCTGTTCATATCGATAAATATCTTGGCGCGATAAAGCTTTTCATGAAGAGAAATCCCCTGCTGGATCTCAGTTTTGGGACTATCGGCCAAAAAATCTCGGCGATCCCTTCCTTGGCGCGGCGTCTTCCTTGTTTTACTAAAACGCTTGAAAGCTTTTCCTCCGGATTCAAGCATCCCCTTTTGCGCGCCGCTTTCCCCTACCTTCATTATTCCGCTCCGGGTGTGCCTCTGTTTTTGCATATATCGAAACACGCCGATGCGGCCGAAGGGAGCAGGGCCTGGCCGAAAGGCGGATCTCTGACAATTGCGAATAACATAGCGTCGCAATACAGCCGCTTGGGAGGCGAGATCGCCTACGGAAAAAAAGTAACGCGGATCCTTACCGAAGGCGGCAAGGCGATAGGCGTGGAACTTGAAAATGGAACAAGGTATGAGGCCGACTACGTAATCTCAAACGCGGACGGACGGAAAACGATCATGAAGCTGCTGGAGGGGAAGTATCTGGACGCGGAAACGCGGAAAAAGTGCGAGCCAAGCGCCGATGATAAGGTGCCTTGGGCGGTCGCCGTATATTTGGGAGTGCGGCGCGATGTGTCGGAATACCCTTCCTCTCTCATTCTGTTTTTGGAAAACCCGGAAACGTTGTGTGGATGCGAAGTCGATCATCTGGGCATACAGACCTTCGGCTTTGACCCTTCCATGGCTCCTCGGGGAAAGGGCGTCATCAAAGTCGAGCTCTTTTCGCCGCCTTCGTATTTCTCGCGACTGTATGGCGACAAGGCGGCGTACAAAGAGGAGAAAGCGAAAATAGCTTCTCGCGTGATAGCGCTGTTGGAGAAGCATTTCCCGGGGCTCGGCGACGATGTGGAAACGACCGACGTGACGACGCTGAAAACCTGGGAACGCTTTATGGGCGGAAGCGGCGGGTTCCAAAACTTCCCGAATAAACCGTTTTCGGTCGTCGATCTTTTGTTTGAGGGAGACGCCAAATATATGCTGCGGGGGCTGAATAATTTTTATTTCGCGGGTCAATGGGTTACCTCCGCGGGCGCGCTGTATCTGAACGCGCTGTCGGGTAAAACGGTCATCAAGAAGATATGCAAAAAAGAGGGGCGCAGGTAATTGAACCACGAAAACACGAAATCACGATAGGGGAAAAAAGGATTCAAAGAATTTTTCGTGCTCTCGTGGTTTTTCCTTAATTCTTTCCTGTCGGGAATCAAGCGTGGGTGTCCGTGGAGAACATCGAGCGAATATCCCTTTCGGGCTATACGGAAATCGAGTGGTTGGAGGCATTAGTTGAACAACTGGCGATGTGAAATCGTCCAAGTTGGAGGTCTCCATGAATACGTCACGAGGAAAGCGGTTTTTAGTGGTATCGGCTTGCGCCTTCATCGCGCTGATTTCCTGCGATCTTTGGGCACCAAGCGTTGAGAAAAAGGGACTCGCGGGAAACTGGTTGAACTTGATAGCGGAGGGAGTCGGACGCGCGGAACTCACGCTGACAGACGATGGAACTTATACGATGTACTACAAAACAATTAGCGCCGATGGGACCTACGGATTTTTGTCGGGCAACTCGTCTTCCACGGGTACGTATACGGCGGCAGACGATGGTGTTTTGACCATCATTATCCAAAAGTTCTGCTATTATGAAGGGGCGTGGCAACAGGATTTGTCGTCATCGCCGCAGACCGTGACGGGTACCTACGTCCTGGATGGAGATACTTTGACGATGTGGATTGACAATGACGCGGATACCGCTGTGGATGACGGAGAAACGACTGTATTCACCAGGATGTGAGCGATGCGGCGGGCGGCGGTTGAACAAATTCACGAGGACGAGGCGGAAATGCCGTTCAGGAAAAAATCGATTTTCTTTATACGCTCTTTCTACCGGTGGCCGGTACTCGGCCTGTGTTTAACGATAGGGACACTGTGCCTCTGGTTCTACTACCACTCGCTCACGGTCGCGTGCGACTATCCCGCTTTTTTCCCGATCGGACTCTACGTTTTCAATGTCATCGTTTTGTGTATTTCAACCCCGCTTGTGAAACGCGCCATCGCCCGCGGGGAATTGAAGCCGGCGTTCCATCGCTACTCCGCCGGCTTTTTTATTCTTCTGCTCGTGAGCCCATCCTTGACCATCATTTTCGCGAAACCTTTCATTTCCGCCCTCTGGGCCATACATGTAGCCTGCTACATCTTCTATTGTCTCAGCTTCTGCGGCTTCAGGCCCATCGATTGGAGCCTCCCCGCTCTACCCCTTTGCGTCGCCGTTCTCCACATCGCGGTGAGGTTCTATCTTTCGGGAGACCACCCGGACGTGGGAACGGAACTCATGTACGGCACTTTTACTACGATCATCTACGCCTTGATCTACCTGTTCCTGAGTTTTTACCTGGACATCAAAGAAGAAGTTCTCAGCGTCTACCTGGAAAACAAGGACCTGGACGGGTTCTTGAATTCTTTCAACCTGTCGCCGCGTGAGGCTGAGGTAGTCGGTCATATCATTAACGGCGCCAAATCCCGAAAAATAGCCGAAACACTCTTCATCTCCGAAGGAACGGTCAAAAATCATGTAAAGAGCATCTATAAAAAGATGGGAATCAACAGTCGTATGGAACTCATGCATTTGGTCTGGGATTTCTCGTTATTGAGGCCGGGGACAAACCGCGTTCCTCCATCGCGATGACAGGCGTGTCCCCATACCGCTTACTCGCCCATCACGCAGACCAGTGTGCTCTCAAATCCCCGGCGCGTGCGCCAACAGGTAATCCTCCGCTTCCTTATTCCACAGCCCCGCGTTGCGCGCGCAGATTTCCCCGAGCTTGGCGTAGAAGGGATCGGTCTTGCCGCGCTGGGCGAAGTCGCTGATGGCAACCAGGTCCAGCTTCTTGTGCGTGTAGATCAGCTTCTTGCCGCCGGGAATTTTGTCCAGGCGGATCGTCGTGTCGCTCACCGAGTCGAGTCCCCCGACGTGCGTGATCATGAACACCGGGTTTAGCGTGCCCGCCGCCATCATTTCAAGGGATTCGATCATATCGGCGGTGTTGCCGCCCGAGGTCCCCACGATGTGGTGGGATTCGTAGTGGACCTTGTAGAAATTGAGCATGGCGGAAAACTCGGGGTCCGTGGGACCCGCGAAGAAGTTGAGGCAGCCGTCGTCGCCCAGCAGCTTGTCGGCCAGTTCGAGCACGGGCTTCACCGGCGCGAAGCAGAACACGTCGTCGAAGAGCTTGCCACCGTTGATTTTCTTGAGGTGCTCTACGGGATCGGCAATGTCTTTTGTGTTCACGTAGATGAGTTCCACGCCCTGTTTCTTGGCTTCCGCGACCGTGAGGAGCTGGGCCGCCCGAGCCAGCCGCGCGTCGTCGATGTCGGTGACCACGAGCCTGCCGGGTTTCCGGTCGTTGTGGATCGCGTAGTCGATCGCCCCGAGTCCCATGGGTCCGACGCCCGCCAATAGCGCGAGCGTGCCGCCTTCTACAATACCCATCTCGTGCACGTAGGAGCCGCCCTTGGTGTGGTACTGGGCGTGGAAAGAGCCCACGATGCAGGAAACGGGTTCGGACAGCGAACCCATGAAAAAGTTGTCCGCCTTGTATTCCAGGAGGCAGTCCATTTCCATGACTTCTTTGGCTATGATGACGTAGGTCGCGTCGCCGCCGAGGTATTCGTAGGAATAGCCGGGAGCCCAGAGCGTGCCTTCGTAGTTGAGGGCCGGCTGGATCGCGAACTTTTGGCCGACCTTGAATTTGCCGGCCCACTTCGCGCCGACTTGTTCCAGGACGCCGCAAAACTCCTGGCCGATCATTACCGGATTCTTGGTCAGGTCGTGGCGCACGCGTTTGTGCTTCGCTCCCTGCACGGCGAGCTTGTGGCTGGACATGCAGATGGAGTCCGAGACCACGCGCGCGAGTATCTCATCGTCCTTGATATCGGGAAGGTCGAACTCCTCAAGTCGGAGATCGTCGACGCCGTGTAATCGAACAGCTTTGGTCTTCATATGTGCTCCTTGAAAATCGCGAAATAAAGGGGGATCGCCCTTATCGGAAAGTGGGAAACGCGCGCAATCGTGCAAATACGGGGGCCTGCGTGGTACGCGCGGAGTCTCACTAGTCCTCGGCGCGGAGCGCCTGCGGATTCGTTCGACCCCGCGCGTACCCCGCACCCCGCCTATGTCGGCGGAAGCGCGTTCCCCGCCTTGTCGGATGGACCGTCACCGCTTGTTTCGCGGGTCCCCCTCGCTCCGAACTCCTCGCCGTCGGCGGGAAGCCGACGGCTGCGGGGTTCTGCGCTACCCCCTGGTCCGGGTGGGTTTCTTCAAGATAAGGGTACGGTATGTGAGGGGGGAAGCCCATGGATAAACGTATGGAAATGATGGATTTTCTTCCGGGGTCATGGGCGTTCGACCAGGGCGGTCCACGCTTCGCGGTACAGGGCGAAGGCGGGGAAGGATTGTTTCGGCACCTCCTTATATTCAACGGAAAAATCGTCGGCTAGGTCGGAGAGTTTTTTGCCGGTGAGCGCCATTTTGGCGGTCATGGCGGCGCCGAGGGCGGTGGCTTCGGCGATATTGGTCAAGGAAACCTTGTTGTTCGGCAGGGCGGCGGAGAGGAGCGCGTTGTAGGCTTCGTTTTTGCGGAAGCCTCCCTCGGTGAACACTTCCTTGCTTCCGTCGATTCCGACGCGCTCGAAAGCCACCAGCGTCTGGATCGCCAGCGAAATTCGGAGCGCGGCGATGCCTTCCTCGTAGTTCTTGAAGGCCGGCGGCGTCGCCTTTCCTGATCTGATGTCGTCGATCGAATACGTTTTCCCGTTCTCGACGACGCGGGGCTTGGACCCGGGGAACTGGCCCGAGCCGGCGACGAGTTCCGGCAGCACGAACAGCGATCTCCGTTCGAGCAGCGCGTCGTAAAGGGGCTTGTCGAAGGGCGGGAGGTCGGTTCGGCCGTTGACCTCCATGAGAATTTTCGACCACGTCTCAAACTCCATGCCGCCGAGGAAGATCGCCGTTTTTACCGGCGTCTTGAAGGCCGACTGGTTGAAGAACACCACCTTGCCCAGCTCCTCAGCCTTGAAGCCGTAAGAGGCGACCGGGTTCATGATGACGCACCAGGTGCCGGTGGAATTGAGCATGAAGCCGTCTTCGCCTTTCTTCGCGAAATGGGGCAAGAGGGATGAGTTTGAGTCGTGGATACCCATGGTGACTACGACGTCTCGGGATAGGCCGGTTCGTTCGGCGACTTCCGCGGAAATCGTCCCGAGGACGTCCCACGAATTGTTGAGAGCCGCGGGCATTTTACCGGCGATGCCGAGTTTGACGGCGACGTCGGACCATCGCCCATCGACCCAATCCCAGAGGTAGGAATGGCAGCCGGTATAGGTTCCCTCCGCTCCCGCTTTCCCGCAGAGGCGGAAGCCCCAGTACTGCGGGTAATTGAGAAGCCATTTCGTCTTGGCGAACTCGTTTGGAAAGCGTTCTTTCGCGAAGAGTATGCCTTTTGCCGGGTTGATCATCGCCTTGAAATAGGGCGTGCCGGTCCGCGCCTGGAGGTCTTCCGGTTTACCGAAAAGTTTGTAGAAGCGGTCGTGAAAAGCGTCGCCGGGTTCCTCGGTGTAGAAGACGCAGGGTACGCACGCCTTTCCCGTCGTATCCACGCAGGCGAAGGTGGCTCCATGGGTAGAGACGGCGACGGCTTTGATCGGGTACTTCCCGGCGGCCGAGGCAAGGCGCTCCATGAACCACGTTTCCATGCCGGCGAGGTCGTGGGTCTGGAGCCCTTCGACCATGACCGGAGGGAAGTTTTTGTACTCTGCCTCAATCTGGTTCAGCGCGTCGTCGTAGACCGCCACCTTCTTGTTCGTCATCCCGATGTCGATCACCGCTATCGCGTATTCCACGTTTCACCCCTAATGCAGCATGACTTGGCCGCCGGTGACGGGGACGGCTTGGCCGGTCTCGTATTCCTGTTCCACGATGTAGTACAGCGCGCGCATCACGTCCTTGCCCTCGCAGCCGCGCTTCATGGGGACTTTCGCTTCGTAGAATGTTTTCACATCCGCGACGGTTTTCGCGCCGGGTACTTTCCCCGTGCGCAGGTATTGGATGAACAAGCCTTTCTCGGGATCGGACCAGAGCGGGCCGTCGAAGAAGTTGCCCGGGCAGATGGCGTTGACCTTGATGCCGTACTCCACCAGTTCCATCGCGAAACTGGCTACCAGACCGATGCCCCCGAACTTGCCGCCCGCGTAGGCGCCGTTTTTGTTTGAGCCTTCCAGTCCCGACTTTGAATTGATCTGGACGATGTCCGTTTTCCATGCGGGAGCGGTGCGGTTCTGGCGCCGCATAAGACGTCCGCAGTGCTTGGACACGATGAAAAAGCCGGTATAGTTGACGTCCGTGACTGCCTTGAACGCGCCGAGGTCCTGTTCCAGCACGCTTCCCGCCTTGAGAATGCCCGCGTTGCTCACGCAGAGGTCCAGACCTCCGGTCGTTTCGGCGACGAAGCGGAACATGGCTTCTACGGAAGCCTCGTCGGATACGTTGGACGCGACCGGGATCGCTACGGTTTTTCCGTTCGCCTGGTTCAGTTCCGCGGCGAGCTTTTCCGCTCCCTCGATATTGAGGTCGGCGATGAAGACGGTGGCTCCGGACGCCGCGAGTCCGCGGACGATCTCCTCGCCGAAGCCCTGCGCTCCCCCGGTGACCAGCGCGACGCGATTCTCCACGACCGAACTCCGTTTCGCCGCCGAACCGGGCGTCGCGTCCGCGGAGTCTCTTTCGCTAGTCCAGGGGGCGGCGTTATTTGCCGCTTTTCGCGCCCGGGCGGCGTCCAGGTCGGCGCCGGTCCAGTAGACCGCGGTTTGGTCGCCGAATTTGACGGCGACGCAGGCGGGCAGGCCGAGGGGCTCCTTTTTCACCGAGACCGCGTCGACTCCGGCGGGGGCGTGATCAAATTTCCAGGAAGCGTAAGCCTCGGTCAGGAGGCGGGCGGCCGCCGCTTCGTCAACGCCGGCTTCGGACGCTGACGCGGAAGCGCTCAGGTCGACGAGGAAGGCGCCGGAGGGAACGGCTTCGCCGTCGCCGGAAATCGCGATGCCGGGAACGCCGGATATGTTCATGCACAAACCCCGGATCAGGGGCGCGATGAGGGAATGGTCTATGCTCACGAGGAATACCTCCCGGTACGCAGGTTTTGGGCGACCGCCGCGGCCGATTCCTCGGGGCGGTGTTTGTCCAGGGCTCGGCCCGCTTTCGTATATACGGAAATCCGAGTCGCAAGGGACGCGGCTGTCAGCGGGTTGTCCGCGGCGAAAATATCCAAGGATTTTTCAATCGACGCAAGCCGTTCGTGGGCGATGAGCGCCCAGGTCGTATCGACCAGGTGTTTGAATTCAGGTTTGAGAACTTCGGGGCAGTTGAAGGATTGGCGGGAACTGTTGATGTCCACGCCCGATATTTCCATGAAGCCGTGTTCGGCGCAGAGCCGCTGCACGCGCTTCAGCTGTTCAACAGTGTTCCGGGGCGGCATGTAGGCCACCGCCTTGTAACCGATGCGGGAAAGTTCGTCGAACAGCTCATCCAGGTACGCGTCCTCAAACTTTTCCGCCTTCTTGTCGCCCGTCGGGGATTCTCCGACGTCGCCGAGATAAGCGTAAGCGGGAATCGCGCCGATGGACCGGGCGAAATCGACCACTGTTTTCGCCGGGACGCATTCGTCGTCGTTCGGCTGTATGAACACGCGCTCAAGGAAGGTCGATTTGAGAACGCCCAGGAGGTCGAACAGATAATGCGGGTTGTTCGCGTCCGAAAGCAGCACCGATATTTTCGGTGAAGGGCGTACATCCAGTTTTGTGTCGAGCGCCGCGACAAGCGCGGCGGTCTTTCCGTACCGGTCGATGAGGACGGTCGCGACCGCGGACAGAATATGCCGCTCGGTGACGCCTCCGCCTTCCGCCGCTTTCGAGATCGAGAGCACGTCTTTAGTGTAATCGATTACAGTCAAGCCGCCCGAACGCAGGATCGTATTGATCGATTCAACCATTCGGCGGTTGCGTTCGCCGCGGCTTTTCTGGATGGGCGCCAGGAACTCTCGGACCGCGGGGATAGCCCCGCGCGGCACTCCCTGGACGGTCATGTAAACCAATCCGGGAGAGTCGGGGTTATTTATTTTGCGGTCGGCGAAGCGGCCGGGTTTTCCGTCGGTTCCGCGTTTGAAGCTGACGCGGAGTTCAAACCCGACGCAGCCGCCGATGCCGAGAATGGCGCAGGCGTCTATCATTTCCTCGGCCGCTCCGATGGAATCATGATCCACCGAACCTGCCGCTTCCAAACCCGCGTCGCGCGCCCGCAGGGCCGCCATGCTCGGGGTGTAAGGGCTAAAGCTATATATCGTATGGACATGGTTGTTGATTTCTCCGGTTGCCGGTTTCGCGGCTGTCCCGGAATCAAAGCGGGCTTTTTCGTATGATCGCAGGGCGGAAAGCCGTTCGGCCCCCGTCGCGTTGGCATCGTTGATAACTGAAAGATACTCTTTCATGGCTCCCCATAGATAGTGAACCACGAAAACACGAAAGCACGAACTGATTTTTCGTGTTTTCGTGCCTTCGGGGTTACTTCCAAAAAGTAACTATACTCCAAGCCGATTGCGGCGCACGATCTCACCGCATGTCTGCACGGTAGTCACGCTGTGGCCCTTGAGAGGCAACACGCGTTCGTGGATCGTGTCGATGATCCAGCTGTTCTGCGGGAAATAGTAGGCTTCCATTTCCGCCGCGGGGGTGATCCAGTTGCGGCTGCCGACCACGGCGACCGGCGCGTCCAGGTAGTCGAACGCGAGCGTCTGCACGTTGCTGGCGACTGTGTGGAGAAAGGAGCCGCGTTCCGCCGCGTCGCTGGCGAGTACGAGTTTTCCGGTCTTCTTCACCGATTCCACGATCTTCTCGTAGTTGAGCGGGTTGATCCAGCGGAGGTCGATGACTTCCACGGAGAGGCCGTATTTCTCCTCAAGGACCTTCGCGGTGTCCATCGCTCGGTAGAGCGTGGCGCCGAGGGTCGCGATAGTGAGGTCTTTTCCCTGTTTGCGGATTGCCGGTTCGCCTTCGGGGATCTCGTAGTAGCCTTCGGGAACGCCGCTCTTCTCGAACAATTCAGGGGTGTCGTAGAGGAGCTGGCTTTCAAAGTAGATTACGGGGTCAGTGCGGGAGAGGGCCCAGTTCATCATACCCTTGGCGTCGTAAGGCGTAGCCGGGAAACAGGCCTTGAGGCCGGGGATGTGGGCGATGATCGCCGCCCAATCCTGGCTGTGCTGCGCGCCGTATTTGTTGCCGACCGACACGCGGACGGTGAGCGGCATCTTGAGGAGTCCGGCCGACATGGACTGCCACTTGGACGCCTGGTTGAACAGCTCATCTCCCGCCCTTCCCATGAAGTCGCAATACATGAGTTCCACCAGAGCGCGGCCGCCGCACATCGCGTAGCCGACGCCCGCTCCGACGATGGCGCCTTCGGAGATCGGGGAGTTGAACAGGCGATGGTAGGGGAGCAGCTCGGTTAGGCCGCGGTACACGGCGAAGGCTCCGCCCCAGTCGCGGTTTTCCTCGCCCCAGGCCGCCATGGTAGGATCGATGGCGAAGCGGTGCGCGACCGCCTCAAAGATGCCGTCGCGGTACTGGTAGGCCTTGTTTTTGGAAACCGCTTTCCCGTCGGCCTCAAAGCCGTAGCGGCTCTTTCCGGCCAGCGCTTTCACGCGGGCGTTCTCGGTCAGGGGCTGAGACAATTCGGGCTTGCGGTCGTCGAGCTTCTCGGCCTTGGTGTTGGAAAACATGACCGACTCGATGAAGGTGCCGTCCACGCGAGTGGATATCTTATCGTCCGTGGCGAGCTTCACGACTTCAAGGAGCTTGTCGGCCACTGATGAGCGGAGCGCGTCCAGTTCCGTCTGCGTCGCGACGCCGTTGTCCACCAAGTACTTGGCGTAGGAATCGATGGCGTCGGCTTCCTGCCAGAGCTTGATCTCGTCGGGGGTGCGGTAGCTGGACGCGTCTGAGGGCGAGTGGCCGGAGACGCGGTAGGTCATCGTGTCCATGAGGACCGGACCCTTGCCCTTGAGGAGCAGGTCCTTCTTGCGGGCGGTCGCGTCGGCTACGGCGAGCGGATTGTAGCCGTCCACGCGTTCGGAGTGCATGTTCTCCGGGTTGACGCCGGCGCCGACGCGGGCGAGGATCTGGTAGCCCATCGTCTCGCCGTTGGTCTGGCCGCCCATACCGTAGAAGTTGTTGAAGAAGTTGAAGAGGATGGGGGGCGAGCCGCCGACGTCCTTGGGCCAGAGCGTGCGGTACTGGTCCATGGCGGACAGCATCATGCCTTCCCAGACCGGTCCGCAACCCATGGACGCGTCGCCGATGTTGGCGATGACGATGCCGGGTTTCCGGTTGATGCGCTTGAAGAGGGACGCCCCGACGGCGATGTCCGCCGAGCCGCCGACGATGGCGTTGTTCGGCATCGATCCGAAAGGAGTGAAGTAGGCGTGCATGGAACCGCCCAGGCCCCGGTTGATGCCGGCCTTGCGCGCGAAGATTTCGGCCAGGGTGCCGTAGAGCACGAAGTTCTCGGCCAGGTCCTTCACGCCTTTGTACTTGATCTTCTCGGCGATGGAGAGGGTCTCTCCGCCGAGGAAACCTTTCATGATCGCTTCCAGTTTCTTCTCGTCCAGCTGCCAGACCGCCGAGTAGCACTTGGCGAGGATTTCGCCGTGGCTGCGGTGGCTGCCGAAGATGAAGTCGTCGGTGCTGAGGTTCACGCTCTGGCCGACGGCAGCCGCTTCCTGTCCGATGGACAAATGCGCCGGACCCTTGTGGTTGTACTCGATTCCCTTGTACGAACCCTGGGTCTTGAACAGGTTGAGCATTGTCTCAAACTCGCGGATAGTGACCATGTCATACCAGACGCGTTTGAGTTTTTCTTTGCCGTACTTGGCGACTTCGGCTTTGAAATCGCTCTTGTACTGATTTACGGGAATGTCCTTGATCTTAAGGACTTGCGCTTTCCTGACCTCTTTCGGGTCGACGATTATCGATTTAGGCATGTTTCCTCCAAAAAATATGTGAACGGCAATCCTGAAAAAACATGGGGCTCCGCCTTCGGAAAAAACCCAGGAGCGCTAGTCCTCGTCGCTTTGCTCCTGCGGGTTCGCGCTCCTGGGTTTTTTCCGGGCGCCCCATGCCGTTTCAGGCTTTCAATACATTTTTACGGATAAGGGGGTAAGAGACCCACCCAACCGCTTTTCTTCGCTTTTTGAAAACTTCAGTTTTCAAAAAGAAACCTTGATTAAACAGCGATTCCCGGAGGGAAACGCGAGACGTTTTTAAGGCGCAACCGGCGCCGAAAAAACGTCGTCCCAAGCACAGTCTCTAATTAGTTCGCAGACGGTGGGGTGGGGGAATATGAGTTGTTTGACGTCCGCGACGCGGAGTTCCTGTTCGATGAGGGCGGCGCCGCCCCAGATGAACTCGGAGGCGTAGGCGCCCACGGCGTGGAGGCCAAGGATCCGTCCGGTTTCCTCTTCGGCGATGAGTTTCACCGCACCCTGTCCGGCAAAGGTATTCTCGGCCACGAAGCGGCCGGAGATCTTCATCGGGAGGCTGGCTTTCTTGATAGCGATGCCCTTGGACGCGGCTTCCTGTTCGGTCATGCCGACGCCGCCCGCTTCCGGGAGTCCGTAAACGGCCCAGGGAACCGCGTCGTAGCGCATGCGGTTGCTTGCGGGCGCCGTGCCGTCAAGTGTGGCGACGATATCGCTCACCGCGACTTCCGCCATGCGGTAGGCCGAGTGGGCAAGCATGCTTTTCCCGGTGACGTCGCCCGCGGCCCAGATGCCGGGGATATTCGTGCGCATGCGGTCGTCCACGTTGACGCCTTTCGGAGTTACGTCCAAGCCCACCGTTTCGGCGCCCCATCCTGCAGTGTTCGCGCGGCGGCCGACAGCCATGAGCACGAGGTCCGCTTCGATTTTTTCCGCGGCTCCCGCTTTCGTGGTGTAGTAGACGGTGGCGCCGTCCAGTTTTTCGACCTTGCAGCCGAGCTTGAAATCGACACTTCTCATTGCTTTGCGCAGGAGCGGAGCCTGTTCCTTATCCATGAACGGAATGATCTCGTCCATCATTTCCACGACGGACACTTCGCTTCCGAGCGCGCTGAAAAGGCTCGCGAACTCCACGCCTATGACGCCGCCGCCGATGACGCAGAGCTTCTTCGGCACGGCGCCTATATCGAGCAGGCCGGTCGAATCGACGACCTTGGCGTTGTCTTTGGATCCGGGGATCGGGGGCGCAAAGGGCGAGGAACCGGTCGATACCAGGATGGCCTTGCAGTCGTATTCGGCCGCGGGGCCTCCGGCGCTCGGCGTTGCGCGGACCTTGCCGCGGCCGACGATCGACCCTGAACCTTCGACCACATCCACTTTGAAACGCTTCATCTGTGAGGCGATCCCGCCCCGCATCTTCTCGATGACGTCCTTCTTCCAGGCCATCATCGCGTTCCAGTCGTAGGTGACGCCCTCAACCTTGACGCCGAACTTATGCGCCTCAATTGCGTGGGCGTAGGTCTTTGCGGAGTTGAGAAGGGTCTTGGTCGGAATGCACCCGACGTTCAGGCAGGTGCCGCCCAAGTAAGCTTTCTCGATCAGGAGCACCTTCTTTCCCAGGTGCCCCAGGCGTTCCGCCGCCAGGTATCCCCCCGGTCCCCCGCCTATAATCGCTACATCGTACATAGCTGAAATCTCCTGTTGATTACTTAGCCAGCCAGAGGTCGATATCCGCTATCGCTTCTCGGAAGGCTTTCAGGAAGCGGGCCGCGGGGGCGCCGTCGACGACGGAGTGGTCTATGGTCATGCTGAAGCCGATGTGCGGCACGAAGGCCACGCCGGAGGCATCCGGGTCCGACTCGTCATCAAGTACCGGTTTCGGTTCAATGCCGCAGACGCCGAGAATGGCGACTTCGGGGGCGTTGATGACCGGCGTGAAGCTTTCGATTCCGAGCGATCCGAGGTTGGTCACCGTAAAGGTCGATCCGGAGAGTTCCTCGGTTTTGATCGATCCGCCCTGGCAGGCCGCGGCAAGTCGTTTTGCCTCGGCTGAAATCTGCTCCAGCGTGAGGCTGTCGGCATTCCGGATGACCGGCACCATGAGGCCGCGGGGCGTATCCACCGCGAGGCCGAGGTGGACGCGTTCAAAGGTCTGCACCACGCCGTTGACCTTGCGCGCGTTCATGTAGGGGTACTTTTTGAGCACGCGGGAAACCGTGAAGAGGAGGAGGTCGTTGATGGTGACCTTGGAAAGTCCGAGTTCCTCGGGTGACCCCTTCATGCGAGAGCGGAGTTCCTGCATGCGCACGGCGCTCGCGCTCGCGTTGAGCGTGAACTGGGCCATGGTAGCCAGGGATTCGATCATGCGGTCCGAAATGACCTTGCGGATGCCTTTGACCGGGGTTTCCGTGAAGGCTCCGGGGAATTCGCCGGTAAAAGCGGCGCGGGCAGCCGGCGCGGGAGCGGCTGCTCCTCCGGCAATATCGGAGGCGGTGGCGCGTCCGCCGAGTCCTGAACCGGAGGCGGGGATTGATCCGCCTGAGGCAAGCGCGGCTTTAGCGGCTGCGGTGAGGGCGGGGCGGCCTTCAATCGCGGCTTTGACGTCGCGTTCGATGATGCGTCCGTTGGGGCCCGAACCTGACAGCGCGGAAACATCGACCGCTTCTTTCGCGGCCAAGGATCGCGCGCGGGGAGAAGCCGGAGCGCCGACTAAGCTCGACGCTGCGGGAGCTGCTTGCGCGGCGGCGGCGTGGACGGAGCTTGGTTGAGCGGCGAGCGTGGTCGCGGCTTGCTGAGCCGGGGCTGAGGCTACGGGAGCGGCTGCCGTTGCGGGCGCTATTGGTGCGGCGGCGCTGCCGCCGATCGCGGCCTGCCAGTCTTCACCGGGTTTGCCGATGACGGCAATAGCCTGAAGAACCGGAACATCGTCGCCGGCAGGGTGGACGATCTTCAGGAGCGTTCCGGCCTCTCCCGCCGGGACCTCGAAAGTCGCCTTGTCCGTTTCTACTTCGCAGATCGGGGTGTCGGCGGCGACTGCGTCGCCTTCCTTCGCTTTCCAATCCACGATCACGCACGACTCAACCGTGTTGCCCTGTCGGGGCATGATCAAAACATGGGCCATTCGTTCCTCCGCGGCCGTTAGACGGTCCGCACCTCTATATTTGATTCTTCCAACTCGCGCTTGGCGCGGGGATCAAGTTCCGTATCGCTGATGATCAAATCCACTTTCGTGAGCGGTAATACGCTCGCGAAGCCGATTTTGCCGTATTTCGACGAGTCGGCCACGAGCACCGTCGTCTGCGCGTGCGCCTTCATCGCCTTGACGATCTCCGCGCCTTCCACCAGGTGCGTCGTCATGCCGCGCTCCAGGCTGAATCCGTCGGTGCCGACGAAAGCCAGGCGTACGTTGAGCTTTCCTATCGTGTCCAGGGCAAGCGGCCCAACCAATGATTCGGTATGTCGGCGGAATTCGCCGCCGGTCATGGTTATCTGAAGGGTGGGTGATAGCCGAGCGTAGGCGAAGACAAGGGTCGAGTTGGTGACGATGTGTACGTCCCTCTTGCCTACCAGGTGTTTCGCGATGAGCGCGGTGGTTGTTCCCGCTTCTATCATAATGACGTCGCCTTCGCGTACCAGTTCCGCCGCGGCTTTTGCGATGCGGTTCTTTTCATCAATACGTTCGTGCTGGCGGTCCATTATATCCCGGTGTATGGCCGGAGCGGCTCCGCCGCGGGTGCGGTTGAGATAGCCGCGTTCTTCCAGGTTTTTGAGATCAGAGCGTATCGTCACTTCCGAAAGGCCAAGTTCCGTGGATAACGCCGAAACGGATACTCCGCCCCGGTCTGAAAGTATCTTGAGAATCCTGTTTTCTCTTTCATTCAGTTCATTAAGCAATTGCGATATCCTTTCGAAAGGCTTTCGAATTGCTTTTGATGATAGTGAAAGGCAAGAACTATTGCAAGAGGGGCGCGCTCGAACGGAGGCTTTCGGGGCAGGGGAGGGTGTTGAGTTTGATAGGGAGGCAGGCGTCTAGGATTCCGAGCCTTCGTTCCAGTCAATCAGGTCTTTCGGAATGGTGGCGGCCGCGGCGATGTGTCGGCGGGCGGCCATTTCCGAGCGGCCGGGGTCGCCGCTGAAAATCTCTCCCAGCAGCCAGACGTGGGACAGCGCGTCGGTGTCGGGGTGGTCGTTGGCCTGCTGCCAATGGGACAGCTCCTGCCATTCGAGCAGCATGAACAAGTGGTCGCGCCGCATGGCGTCGACAAGGGAGGGGCAGTCGGTGAGTCGGGCGAAGCCCGCGTGGAAATCGAAGTGCATCTCCCAGGTGGTTTTTGCCATGCCGTTGATCTGCAGCTGGGTGTCTATCGTTTTCGCTTGCTCGATGAGACGGTACTTCACGTCTTCGCGGAGTCGGCCGCGCGCTATCATGCGGGCTATCTGACTCTCCGCGGCCAGTCTGAGCGCGTACCGGTCGCGCTTGGTCTCGGCCGTCAGGCTTATGACGCTGGACCCGACGTACGGCAGCGATTGGACCAGCCCTTCGCTTTCGAGCCGGTGAAGCGCGTCAATGACCGGGATAATGCTCACGCCGGTGAGCTCGGCCATGTCCTTCCTCGTGAGGCGCTGGCCGGGCTTCAGGTCTCCGCTGAGAATCCGTTCGCAGATCATGGTGTACGCAAGGTCCGCTGCCGATTCGCTATCGCCTTTCCTGGCCATCAAGTCCCTCCCGGCAAATCTACTTTGAGGATCGACTATGGTCAACCCTCAAAGCTTTTTGCTCTACGTCAGCCGACTATGAAGTCGAACTCGTTTTTCGAAAGCGTCTCTCCCTTTTCGTCGACGACGCTCATGTCCACGCGATGCTTCCCCGGCTTCCCGCGCGGGACCTGCCAGCGGATGACGTCCACCACTTTCGCGCTGTCTTCGGCTAGCTCCAGTTCGAGTGTGTTCTCCGCCGACGAAGAGCTTTCGCCGTCCCTCTTCAGTTCCCAGCGCACCGTCGCCTTGATCTTCTTCTGGAAGTCGTTGTTCACCCAGACCTGCGCGCTGAACGCGTCCCCCGGTTTCCAGTACTTGTCGTACCCGATCACGTACGGCCGTTTGTTCCATTCGAGGCTGACCAGCACCGGCGTGTAGACGGCCTTCATGCTCTCGTAGGCGGGCAGCTTCTTCCCGAAATAGTCGATCAGCCCCGAGCCGATGACCGGAGCAGGATCGCTCCAATAGTACAGGTACATGCTGCCCACCGGCGCGTACTTCCGCTGGCGCAGGAACTCGATCTGTTCCTTGATCGTTTTCGCCTCTATCGCCTGCGATCTCTGGATGAGTTCCTCGAGCGTATCCGCGTTCAGGTCGAGCTTGGTGTGCCTGACCTGCAGATCGTAGAAGAATCCCCAGTATTCCCAGGCATCCCAGTTCGGCGGCCAGAGGTCCTTTTTCGGAATTATCTTCTTTAGGCTCTCCAGCGGCGGCAGGGCGTGCGAACCGAACTCCACGATATTCGGTTCGATCCGTATGCCCTTCATGTCCAGGTCCCCCGGTTGGCAGCAGCCGGTCATGAGGTTTTGCACGCCTTCCTGGTAGTCTCCCTTGTGCATCCACCTGATGGGGTCCACGGTCTTGCCGGCTTCGTAGAGCGCCTCGCAGAGCCTTCCGTAATTGTTCGGCATGCCCGGGAGCGCGTATATCTGCGGTTCCTTGAACACGCTCCACATGCCGATGCAGGCATGGTTGTGGAGCATCCGCACCATGTCGCGCATCATCGGGGCGGCACGCTCGATCAGTTCATCGCTGTCGCTGTAGCAATAGTGCAGGGGAAAATTCTGCCATACCAGGAAGCCCATGCGGTCGCAGAGGCTATAGAAGGCATCCATTTCGACATGGCTGCCGATACGGATGGAGTTGATGCGCATGTCGAGCATCTCCTTCAAGTCGCGGCGGAGGCGCGGCTCGTCGATCTCGCTCATGTACATGCTTGAGTAGTAGCGCATACCCCTGAGGAAGATTTTCTTTCCGTTGAGGTACCAGTGGCCCGTGGCGTCGTCGTGCCTGATGTCTTTCACCCCGAACGCTTCGGCCCGATAGTCGTCCGTCCCGCCTTCCCGCTCTATCCACATCTCGGCCTTGTACAGGTTCGGTTTCCCGAAGTCCCAGGTCGACCAGAGGCGGGCTTCCGGGATGGTTAGGACAAGCTTGACGGTGTTGAGGCCGGGCTGGAGCTCCACTCTCCTGAGTCGTTCCAGCTTGAGGTCCGACTTGAAATTTTCGGGGCTTATCCGCAAGCCCGCATCGACCTCGACTATGCTGCCGGTAGCGTTCATGAGTTCCAGGTCGACCGTGACCAGGGCCGATCCGTCGGGAACGAAGTCCCGTTCCACGATCTTGCAGTAGATCTTGTCGTTGGCGATCTGGACAGGACCGCGGCAGATCAGTTCGACGGGTTGCCATATCCCTCCCGTGTTGCCGTCCTGCCGATACTTCGTCATCGCTCCCGGCCGGTGCATGGCGTCGATCAAGTGTCCCTTGACGATGGAGAGGTCCTTGGCCCAATGCCTCTTGTATGGCGTCGACAGGGGAGTGCTCAGGTTGTTCGGGTCCTGCACCAGCACGTATTCCGTCGGATCCCTCGGCGAGTCGACCCGGACGACCAGGCAGTTGTCCTTGGCCTTAGCGATTTTCGTTACGTCGAACTCGAAGGGGTTGAAGTATCCCTCGTGGGAGCCGACGTAGACGCCGTTGAGCCATACCATCGCCTTGTAGTCGACGGCCGTGAACCGGATGGAAAGGGAGCGGCCCTTGGCTTCCTCGGGCAGCGCGAAGTTCCTGCGGAACCAGACGACCCCGTCGTAGTCCCCGACCTCGGTCAGATACCAGTTGCTCGGTACGCGCATGGGCTTCCAGTCGGCGAGGGCGAGTTCTTTCGCGAAATATTTCCGTTCGACGCCGGTCGCGGCTTCGTCCAGGCGATATTGCCACTCGCCTCCGAGGTCGAGCCTGAAATGAGCTTTTTCGTTACCCAAAATTTCCTCCTAAGTATTTGCGGAACACTAGCATTATAATTAGATTATAATCTTATATTTTTCAATTCATGTCAATCGTAATCTATTAACTCTATTAAAGATATGGGATAGCTCTATAACAGTAAAACTATATATGGTAAGATTCATAATATAGTTATAACAGAATTATATTGACATTATAATCTTATAATGCTAGCCTCTGAGGAAATAGGTCGGTGGAGGACATGGCTTGAAACAGATATCGGTTCCCTCGGACGTCGGTCGGCGCCGGAGCGGACGGTCCCGCGCGGTTGGATCCCGCGGCAGCGTATCCGCCTATCTTTTCCTGTTGCCTTGGATAATCGGATTCCTCTGCTTCAGCCTTATCCCTATGGCCGCCTCGCTCGTCCTTTCCTTCACCGATTACAATCTTTTCGATAAGCCCCGTTTCACCGGATTAGAGAATTTCGCCTTGATGTTCTCCGGCGACTGGCATTTCCCCGCGGCCCTGAGCGTAACGCTCCGATACGTGTTGATCGCCGTGCCCCTGCAGCTTCTGGTCTCCCTGCTGCTCGCCTTCGTCCTCAACCGGGGCGTTCCGGGTTTGTCGGTCTTTCGGACTCTTTTCTATATACCCTCCCTTCTGGGGTCCAGCGTCGCGGTGGGTATCCTCTGGCGACAGATTTTCGGCGGCGAGGGTGTGCTGAACATCATGCTCACCGGCCTGGGCCTGGAGTGGGCCCGCGGGGTGAGCTGGATTGCCAGTCCCCGCTACGCCTTGGGGACGATCATTATCCTGCGGGTCTGGCAATTCGGTTCGCCGATGATCATCTTCTTGGCCGGACTGAAGCAGATTCCGCAGGAGCTGCTCGAGGCGGCGGAAATCGAGGGCGCCAGCCGGCTGCAGCGATCGTGGCGGATCTCCCTGCCCATGCTCAGCCCGATCATCCTATTCAATTTCGTGATGCAGATAATCAGCGCGTTCAAGGTGTTCACCGAGGCCTTCATCGTAAGCGGCGGCGCGTCCGGCGGCGGCGTGGTCGGCGGAACCCTCGACAGCCTCCTGTTCTACACCATCCACATCTATTCCGAGGGATTCGTGAAATTCCGCATGGGCTACGCGTCCGCCTTGTCGTGGCTGCTGCTCGGCATCATATCCGTGTTCACGTTCATTTCGTTCAGGTTTTCGTCGAAATGGGTTTTCTATAACGAGGGGACGTGAAAATGACGCGAACGCTGGAAGAGAGGAACTGGGGCTTCGTCGCCATCAGATTCGTCGCGATCGGAGCGATTTCGTTCTTGGTGATGCAGCCGCTGCTATGGATGGCGGCGAGTTCGTTCAAGCCGGAAATCGATATTTTCAGGGACATCGGGCTCCTTCCCCGCCGGTTCACTTTCGAAAACTACGTCCGGGGGTGGAAGGGGACCGGCATGGGCTTCGCCCTGTTCTTCCGCAACTCAATCGCCATGGTCTCCGTCGCGATCATCGGCAACCTCATCTCCTGTACGCTGGCGGCGTTCGCTTTCGCGCGGATGGAGTTTCGGTTCCGTTCGGTCCTGTTCGCTCTGATGATGGCCACAATCATGCTTCCGCAGCACGCGGTCATGATCACCCAGTACATCATGTTCTTCAGGCTCGGCGTGGCCAACTCGATGATTCCGGTAGTGCTGCCGAAGTTCTTCGCGACGGATGCCTTCTTCATCTTCCTCATCGTGCAGTTCATGCGGGGCATCCCGAGCGAGCTCGATCAGGCCGCGCGGGTGGACGGATGCAACAGCTGGTCCATCTTTTACCGGATCGTGCTTCCCCTGTGCCAGCCGGCTCTGGTTACCACGACGATCTTCACGTTCCTGTGGACCTGGAACGATTTCTTCACGCAGCTTGTGTACCTCACGCACCCGAAGCTGCAGACGGTATCCCTGGCGCTTCGGCGCTTTATCGACGGCGACGCGCTTCCCGCCTACGGGCAGATGATGGCGATGTCGGTCCTGTCGATACTCCCGATCATGATTCTGTTCGCATTCTTCCAGCGCCTCCTCATCGAAGGCATATCGACATCCGGGTTGAAATCTTGACTGAGAGGGGGGCCGGTAGGGCGAAGAAGGATAGCGGCGCGGCAGTCGTCCGGGACTCGACCATCCGCGCTGCTTTGAATCCAAAAAGGAGGACATATGTATCGGAAATCGAAGAATTGGGCGGTAGCGGGTCTGTTGTTCGGTGCGGCGCTGGCCGTGGCCTTCGCCGGCGGCGGATCGGAAAAGGCTGGGAACGCGCAGCCGCAGGGGCCGGTCGAATTCCGCGTGTCTTGGTGGGGCGCGACGGGCCGGAATGAAAAATACCTCAAGATAATGGAGGAATACCAGAAGCGGAATCCGTCCGTGAAATTAACGCCCGAATACCAGGGCTGGGCGGATTACTGGAGCAAGATGGCTACCTTGGTCGCCGCCCGCAACCTTCCGGATGTGCACCAGTACACCAACAATCAACTGGGCGAATACCAGTCCAAAGGCGCGATCGTCTCCCTGGAGCCCTACGTCAAATCGGGCGTCATCAAGCTCGACGACTGGAACAAGGCGATGGTCGATTCCGGCAGGATCAACGGAGAGCTGGTCGCAATCACCATCGGGATAACGGGTCCGGCTATGATCTTCAATGTTTCTTGGGCCGAGGAGCTCGGCATCAAGATTCCACCCTTCGACCACAACTGGACCTGGAATCAATTCGCCGCCTGGCTCAAGCAGGACGTTCAGCCGAAGCTCCCCGCGGGCGCGTACGCTTTCGGCGACTACGGACAGGCGGAAAATTATTTCTGGACCTGGATCCGCCAGAACGACGCCAAGTGGATCGACGCGAACGGCAAGTACGCCGTGCCCGCTTCGGTTCTGGAGAGCTGGTACGCTTTCATGGACGATCTGCGCAAGAGCAAGGTCTCGCCGCCCCTCGAGTTCACCATGGAAGATTTGAAGAAGGCCCGAGGCGAGAACGGCTTCAATAAACGAAGGATACTTATCTATCCGACCAACGCGAACCAGGCGAAGCTCGAACAGAAATTCATGGCGAATCCCGGCGACCGCGTCGAGCTGCGCAGGCTCCCGCGCCGAGAGGGCGCGGCGACTGCCGCCGAATGCCTGATAACCTCTGCCCTGACCATATCCGCAACGAGCAAGTTCAAGGACGAGGCCGCGAAGTACATCCAGTTCTTCGTCAACGATACCGTCGCCCAGGAAATTTACGGCGGGGAAATCGGCGTGCCGGGCAGCCTGACGGTTCAGAAACTGCTACGGCCGAAACTGGACAAGGTAGCGGCACAGGAATTCGACTATATCAACCTGATCGCCGGTCCCGGATCGCCGCCTACCGAGCCGAAGCCTAAGGGCGTCTGGGCCTTCGACGCGGAAGTCCAGCAGATGAACCAGCGAGTCGCGGTGGGGGAAGTGACCCCGGCCCAGGCGGCGCAGGCAATCATCGAGCGGGCGAACAAGTTCCTCTCTACGGTGCGCTGAACATGAAAAGGTTCATCGGCAGACCCGGAAGGACCCTGGTGCTCGAGCTGCAGCGCGGCGACGGGCTGCTCGAGTCGATCCGGGAACAGGCGAAGGACGTCGGCATTCGGAACGCCATGCTCACCAGCGCGGTCGGTTCGCTCATGAAGCTCGTCATCCATAAGCCGACGAACCTCGCCGCCGCGGCGGAAGACGCGTACGCGACCGTCGAGGAGGCCATGGAGATATGCTCGCTGATCGGCAGCGTGATCGGCGGGGAACCGCATCTGCACATCGTGGCCGCGAGTCCGGGCGGCCTGTTCGCGGGCCACGTGGAGAATGACACCCGCGTGCTCTACATGGCCGAATTGACGCTGACCGAGATCGACGGAGTCGACCTTGAGCGGCGGCTGACGCGGGAGAATGTGAAAAAGATTTTCGTCGTGGGATCGCCCGCCGAATGAGCGGGGCGAGGTTCGGAGCGGTGCTGACGGGGTTCTTCCCCGACAGCGTCCGCGACGCGGAGGTGCTTCGCGGCGCAGTCGGGCTATCGGCGGAGGCCGGTTTCGACTGCGTCGAATTCTATTACGACGGCCCGGAGAACCGGGCCGTCGCGGCCGCCCTCAGGGGCAGCGGGCTCTCTTCGGTATATCACCCGGCCTACCCGATGAAAAAAGCGGCCGTGGATCTCGGCGCGGCGGGTAGGGTAGAACGGCTTGCCGCCGTCGGGAAGGTCAAGGTTTGGGTCGAGAGAGCCGCGGAGTTCGGCTGTGAGGCCGTCATGCTTCTGAGCGGGGGAGAGGTGGAGGACGAAGAGGCGCGGGCCGACGCGATCGGGCGGCTTGAGGAAAGCCTCAAGGCCGTCTGTCAGTTCGCCGCCTCCTTCTCTCCTCCTATCGAGGTCCGTCTGGAATCTTTCAACAACCGGGGCGAGCCCCGGCTCCTGATGGGACCGTCGCTCCGGTGCCGCGCGCTGGCCGAGGCGGTCCGGGCTTCCCGCGGCAACTTCGGTTTGACCTTCGACTTGAGCCACTCTTTGCAAATGGGAGAGAATCCCGCCCAGAGCGTTTCCCTCCTCTCGGATTGCTGCTCGCACGTCCATTTGGCCAACTGCGTCATTCGCGATAAGAGCGATCCTCTATTCGGCGACAAGCATCCCCCGTTCGGCCGTGCCGGCGGGGAAGTGGACGAGGCTTACTTGGCAGATTTCATCCGCGCGTTGGGCGCTATCGGCTTTTTCGACCGCAGCGGGAAGTCCGCGATCCTCAGCCTGGAAGTGATCACCGGACCGCGCGATCAGCCGGCCGAAACGCTGGCGAAAGCGAAAGAGGCACTCGACCGCGCGTGGCTGCGGGCGGGCCGATAGCGGGCAGGAGGACAACATGACGCGTATTGGAATTATCGGGGCCGGAGGCATAGGCCGGAAGCATATTGAGGCGCTTTCGGGACTCGACGGGGCGGCGATATCCGCCGTGGTCGATACGGACCCGGCCGCCGCGCGACGCGCGGCGGGTTCGGATATTCCCGTTTTCACGGATCTAGCCGAAAGTCTGCCGCTCGTGGACGCGGTGTGGATATG
>Ga0172379_10003838_pt1 | contig 23264 bp, 23 predicted proteins | sample GrowelOW334metaG_FD_119756 | JGI IMG/M metagenome (GOLD analysis project Ga0172379, IMG submission 119756) | Groundwater microbial communities from an aquifer near a municipal landfill in Southern Ontario, Canada - Groundwater well OW334 metaG | ecosystem: Environmental > Aquatic > Deep... | reverse complement strand
TAAAAATCTTGTAATATGCGAAATTAATTAAACTGACAAAATAAGTTATGGCAATAAATAAATAGTTGCAAATTTCCCAAAAGCGATTACGCCAAAAACTGAACAACAAGACCAAACTCACGGTCGTTGAGCCAATAAAAAAAAGATGCAACAACGAAAAATCCAAATCCAACAAAGCGAAATAAACATAATAAAAAATCACATTGACCGAAAAAATCAAAGTAAAAAAAATCAATGGTAAGATTTTCTTATTTTTCATTTTTGTTTTTGGAAAAATATATTACCCACGAAAAATTTTTCTGACAAAATTATACAGCCCGTATTTTACCGGCTCAAAAACTTTTTCATAAGTTCCAAGATATTCGGTAATTTCCGCGTCAGGAGAAAAACCCATTTTGAATCTGGTAAAGCCGCTCCAGTTTTGCTCACGACCAATGGAATTTTTTGGTGCCGCTCCCCAAAAATCAAAAAACCAATTTTTATTTTGTAGCGCTTCTTGCATGGCCGAGAATTGCAATAAATATGGCGCCATAATTTCTCGATAATCATAGTCCGAAGCGCCGTAAAGATATACAGCCGAATCTTGCCAAAAAATCATGATGTTGGCGCTGATTATTTTGTCTTCAAATTTGGCCAAATACAATTTGGCAAACGGCAACTTTAACAGTTCCGTAAAATATTTTTTTGAATATAAATTTATTTTTTGGCGATCCATGGTTTTGCGCACCAAAGAATAAAAATCATCGACACGATCATTGTCAACCAAAATTTCCACGCCCTTTTTTTCGGCCAAGCGAATATTATATCTGGTTTTGGTGTGCATGTTTTTTAAAACTTCCTCTATTCCTACTCGCAAATCCAAAATTAAAGTATGTCGAGGTTGTAAATCGTGTCGTGTTTTAGTAAAATTATTTTCCGCTAATAAATCCATAAAAACCGATTCATTGCTGAAAATATCAACTTTGAAACTCCACGCACTTTGCTCTCTGGCCAAAATGTCTATCTGCGAATTTAACAAAGCAAAAATTTCTTTTTTGGAAATCAAAGCATCGTCAACGATAACCGGACCGCGAGGGCAATACAAAATTTTGGCACCGATTTTTAAAACTTGAGGATAAACAAAAAAAACGGCCACGGTTTTGTCTTTTTCTTCAATCATAAAACGCCAAACTTGACCGTAAATTTTTTCACAAAATTCCGACCATTCAAAGGTATGCAAAAAATTACCCATGGTTGAATGGCTGACAAACTTATTCCAATTTTCTTTTTGCGTTTTATCAACAAGTTTTATTTTCATTGTTTTAAAATTTTTAAGCCCAAACGAACCTTTTCGGTAAGACTGAGATTGCGATCAATTTGACGCAAAGCATCACGTGCGGAATTTTGGTTGAAACCAAGAGAAATAATCGCTTCCATAAAATCCGCGTCCTCGTCCATTTCCGTTCTGGTTTTTATAGCTCCTAATTCGGTGGAAGCTTCAACTTTATTTTTTAGTTCGAGAACAATTCGTTCGGCCGTTTTGCCGCCAATGCCGGTAACTTTTTTGAAAACTGAAGCGTCGCCGGACAAAATCGCACTAATCATGGAATCACGATTACCGGCGCCAAAAACATTCAAACCGGTTTTTGGGCCAACGCCGGAAACGGTAATCAACTGTTCAAAAAATTGCAAATCTTTTATTTCGCTAAAACCAAAAAGCGTATCCTGATCTTCACGAATATGTTCGTACAAATAAAGTTCAGCTTCTTTTTTATTTTTTATTTCAAACAAAACCTGCTCCGGACAAAAAATCTTGTAGCCGAGACCGTTATTTTCTATTATGGCGAAACTGTCGCCGATAAATTTGGGAGCACCTTTGATATACGACAACATAAAATTTGCGATTACGAAACTACGAAAGGCTACGAAACTACGAAATTTACAAGCACCAGAAATTAATTTCTTCTATTTTCGTAGTTTCGTAGCCTTTCGTAGTTTCGTATCTGTACTAATTATACCTTTTACGCCCAAAAAATTCAACCGCAAACCATTTTGGAATTTTGGTGATTTAATCCACAAAAAAAGTTGATAACTTGTTAATTTTGTGAATAAATTAGAAAAAAAAGCACAAGAACTCCAAACAATTGGAATTTAACAAATAAAAAACCCTATCATCCGATAGGGTTGCCCCATCATTCGATAGGGCGCTCCCCGTCATTTGACGGGGGATAATTGATTTTTATGCTGTTCAACAAAAATATTTTTTTAATTTACTAATCAAAATAGCTTAACTGGCCGATGCCATGACATTCTACAGTTCGAACCCAAATCCTCAGAAAGACAACAGGCTAGTATAAGCCACCGCTCATTTTCAAGAAAGTACCTAACAACAAAAAGATAGCTTAGAGCATCGTCTAATGTGCAGCCATTATTTTCCGGTTTAAAAAAAATATCATTTCTACTAGACTTTTCCGAAGATCGAAATTCTGCTGGATTGCCCGCAAGAAGGAACGCCTGCTGAGCAACTTCACAATCCTTTTTTGAATCATACCAGTGACACTCTGGCGCCGGCGCCGTTTTTGAAGTTGCTACATTGTCAGTTGTTGTAACAGTTTGTGTTGTCGCTGTTTGCTTCTTTGCTTGTGTTTGACATAAACAAGGACAACTGAAACAATTTTCATTTTCCTTACAACCACTCAAAATCAGAAGTAAAAGAAGTACTTTCATTCTACACCTCCTTTGGATACCCCCCAAATTTATTCTTTTGTTTTTCTTTCCGGCTCTTTATTGGGAGTTTCAACAGCAACTGGTGGGGCACTTTTCGTCGGGATTGGAGCATTTTTTACAGAACTAGACACAGAACTCGTTGCAGTTGGTTCATTGTTTTGTGCTTGCTCCTCACAAGGACAAGGATAATTTCTGTTTACCGTACATCCACCAACAAGAAGCAAAAGCAAAAGAAGTACTCTCATCAGACACCTCCTGTTATACGATTTTTTACTGCAAGAAACATAGCTACACGTTGGTCATAATCCGCACAATTAATCTTTGCCTCCAAATATTGGCGTTCTGCCATTCTGCGCAAGTCCTGAAGTTCACCCTTGCATTTCTTAAAAAATTCGTGCAGTTCTTCGTCCGAACAATCTTCCATTTTAATACCCATCCCCACTTCTCCTAACTCGAAGTCGTCGATGCCGATTATGGTAAAAGTATCCAATCTCATAAAAGAAAATGTTTTTTCCTGCAACAAGAGCACAACAGCAACAAAACTTCCGGCAATAAATGGAAAAGACGTAACTCGAACAACTTTTCCAACTTGCAAATCTTCTTTGTTAAGCATTTGACGAAACCTCCACAAGTTGAGATTTAAATTCTTCCACTGATTTTTCATATTCTGCTAACGTTGCTTCTATGTCAGCGGTCCTTCTCTTTAATTCCTTAATTTCATTTTTTTTGAACCTTGTAACCCAGGAAAAATATTCATAAACTCTTTCGGGAGTGCATATAGAATAGTTTTGGGAAAGATGATAATAAACATGATGTCGACGAATCATCAAAAAAGCTGTCTCTTGACCAAGATTTCTAAATAAAAACATTTCCGGTCCCAAACCCACAATTATCCCTGGTTGATCAACAATGTCTTCCCAAATAAACATCCCCACTTTCAAATCTTTTTCGTTAAGCATTAGAGCCTCCTTTTTCATAAGATTATTCTATTTCAAATTCCGGAACTATTTTTTTGGCATTTTCAAGAATTTGATTTCGACGATTTTTTGCATTAGCAAGCAAATTTTCTATTTCTTTTATTTTTTTATCCCATCTTACCAAACTTTTTGCAAAATATTCTTTTACTTCATCATCAGTCAATAAATAAATGGCATTTCCATGCAGTCGATCACTTGAAATCTCTTGCCATTCGAATTCAAAAAAATTAAAAACTCGCCAAAACCCCAAACGGTTTCTGTTAATTTGACCATATAAAAATTGTTGCGTATAAAAAGTTATCGACCTTTTCAGATAATCAACCCATTCAATTCGAACATTCATGCCATCTCGAAAATCTTGTTGTTCAATTAATTCCATGGCAAACCTCTTATGAAAACTAACTAATTGTCAAAAAACCCACCTTCACTTCCTGCCTAGTTTCGGTAGGCAAGCAAAAGGAAGCTTTACTTTAACGCAAATTGCCGCCCTTGTCAAGGTTTATTTAATTCTTGTTTATTTAATTCTACGCAATAATGAGCGTTCGGCACAAATTTCCGGTAATGCCAGATAAACCATAGTTTTTTGACCGCCGTGAACTTCAGAAAGCAAAGTACCTTTTAAATCAAAAATTTCTTTTATTGCAAAATTAATATTTTCTTGATTCGGTCTGACGATTTCAATTTTATCACCAACAAACAGTTGATTGTGAACCAGAACTTTTGTTAGCTCACGCCGACTAAAAGCCTGCACTGAGCTTGACGAAGTGTCGGCTGGGAAAATTTTTAAATTTTTTTTGTTTTCACTTTTCAAAACTTGTCCGCAAAATTCGTAGTTACATTCTTCATGACTTGATTCGGTTCTTTGCTCAACTTTGTCCCGACCAAAAGCAAACCCCGAAGTGAATCCCCTGTTTTGCGATTTTTTCAATTCAGCAACAAAATATTTAAGTTTTTTATTTTTTTCCGTTGGAGTAATTTTCTTTTTTAACAAATCAATGGCTTCGCGATAAACTTTTATGGTGTTGCCAACATAGTAAACACTTTTGGCGCGACCTTCAATTTTAATAGAATCAATTCCCGCCTTTTTTAGCTCTGCCAAATGTTCAATCAAACACAGATCTTTGGAATTCATTAAATATGTGCCATGCTTATCTTCGTCAATTGGAAAAAAATTTTCCGGTCTTTGTTTTTCTTCGAGAAAAACATTGTAATTCCAACGACACGGTTGAGTACAATCACCTTGATTAGCCGAACGATCGTTAAAATATTTGGACAAATAGCAACGACCGGAATATGAAAGACACATTGCTCCGTGAACAAAATATTCTAGCTCCAAATTCGGCACGAATTTTTTTATTTCTTTTATTTCCTTAATTGAAACTTCACGACCGAGAATAATTCTTTTGACACCATTTTCAAACCAAAATTTGGCGGAATTTTTGTTGGTGCAATTTGCTTGGGTAGAAAGATGAATCACCGCCGTTGGCCAAACTTTTTGCAAAATTTTCAAAACACCCGGATCGGCAATAATCACCGCGTCCGGTTTGATTTTTTTTAATTCAGTGAAAAACTTTTTTAATTTTTCCAAATGAAAATTATGCGCCAAAATATTGGCAGTCACATACAATTTGCGGCCTTGTTTTCGGGTAATTTCTCGGGATTTTTTTAAATCAGTTAGGTTAAAATCATTAATTCTGACCCGTAGTGAAAAATCGGGGATTCCGCAATAAACAGCATCAGCTCCAAAAGTTAGAGCAGTTTGCAGTTTTTCCAGATTCCCGGCAGGGGCTAAAAGTTCCATATTTTTTGTCTAATTTTAGTTAATATTAAACAATTTTAGCACAAATATTTAAAGCTGGCAATAGCCCTGTTGTCAAAACTGTTGTCAAAACTTGACAAATCATACAAATTAAGATACAATTAGGCGTTGAACATTAACAATTTAATTAACGATATTTTGGAGGAAATTGATGCAAAAGGCAAAAAAAACGACTCAACAAACGACAAAAAAGAAGTTCCATTCCGATCAATTTTACAAAAAACTTCGCAAGAAGCACCAAAAAATCTTGCTAGTAACGCATGAATCACCCGATTGCGATGCAATCGCTTCGATTTTCAGCTTTTTAAAAGCTATTAACCGAAGCATCTGGGATGTTGGCGACAGCTATACCAAAATCGCTTTTGTTAAAGCCGGAACACGATATAATCTCGAAACACCAAACGATGTCATTGTTATTCATTTTGACGTCGGCGGTCGTTGCGACCGACTAACCGAGTTTGACCATCACGAAGTTCCGGATCCGGCGTTTAGTGCAACACAAGTAGTTTTTGAAGCTTTTCCTAACCTCAATTTAGACGGAACCATGGAAAGTCTCCGTTTGCGCATAAATGAAGTTGATTCAAAAAGAGCACGACAACGGCAGAAAAGAGAATCATTAACGGAACAGAATGAAATAAAGAAACAACTGATAACATTCAATCAACAACAAAGAGTCGGGCGACTATTTGTTGTAAAAAAAAGACCTCTGCAGGATTTCGTTGAGCTCATCAGCAATATGGAGTTTGACTACGAAGAAATTTCTTCGGAAGAAAAAATGCGTGTCGGGCTTATCGCGCTTGACACGTGGTATGAAAAAACCAAAATTGATAGAACCGAAACAGTCCCCACAATTGAATCGACCGAAGGTCAAATCTTCATGAAAACACTGTATGTTTTTATTTCGCTTCTCAGCGAGGGGAAAAATCAATACAGTTGTTATGATAATGAAATTCTCAATTTATATCATGAAGCGAAGTTTTTTGAATCAAAATGTTGTCCCGATGACAAAACCAGTCTGCAAAAAATGCTTTGGGAAAACAAGACCAACTCTGCGGACGGGAAATTTTATCATCAGCTACAGAAATTCCTAGATCTTTTCTACGAGCCAAAGAATATGTCCCTTTCGGACACCACTGAATTTGTGCGAGAAATAAAAGACCGCTTAACGTGTGCGGAATTGGATATCGTAACCGTTTTTCACGGACCGTGGACAGTCCTACGATTGTTCCCGGATTTGAGAAAAATTCCCGAAATAAAACTGATCCGTTACCTGCTGGCCTTGCTTCGCGGTTTTTACAACAAAACAGTTGGCAATGATCGCGTTAGAAAACTTTTTACAGAGAATGAACAGCTCTCAATCAACGGAATTAACACCTTGATTATAAAAGAGACAACCATCAAGCCGGCCGTTCTTCGGCATCGACTCGGAAGAAATAAAGATGACTTCCAAGTTGACTTGGTAATTTCCAAACACGTCAAAAACGTTAGTCAAAGAAACTGTTTTGCCTTGACCAAAATTGTTGGACGCAATGACCGATTTCAGGCTGATGGGTTTGATGAAATTCAAAATTTTTTAAGGAGCGCGCATCCGGAAATTGACGCGGCCGTCTTTCTCCACAACGAGAAATTTGTCATCTACCTCGAAAGCGAGGCGGTTGATATTGAACAGTTCGTCAACATTGACGACCTCGCCAACTGCGTGAAACATTTTTCCTCATTATCTTTGCCGGTTCCCCAAAATGAGGAACCGGAAGATGAAGAAGAAACTATTTCCGCCAGTTGCGGATAAATAAAAAACAGGAGCAAAGCTACATTGAGCTTGCTCCTTTTTTAATTCCATCCCAATTCCCCATTCCGACTAAGCAAAAATGCGCATGGAGGAAGCTCAAATTGGAACATAAAAATTTTGAGATCTCTCCACTCCTGTGATCGGTCGAGATGACAAAATTTTTTATTTAATTTTCGCACTTTGCAAAACTGCCAAAAGCAAAATCGGCAAAGTCGCCAACCACAAAATTTTGTAAGAAAAATAGTCCGAAAAAAATCCGGCTGAGAACCAACCAATCGCCATAAAAAAGCGCATAATCATTTCGGCAAAAGAACCAATGGTCGCTCTGGCGTCACTCGGTATATTTTCTTGGATAAGCGCCTTGCGCGTTGGGTTAAAAATTCCCCGACCGACTTCATGAAACCAAAAGAAAATTAGAATCAACCATCCATTATTAAACAAACTCATCGGAATAATGCAAATAAAAATAAGTAAACCAGAAATTTGTAAAAAATATTTTCCGGCAATTTTTTTCTCAGCCAATAATGACAAAATCAGTAAACCGACAAATTCAAAAACTTTAACTCCCAACCGACCATAACTTACCGCTTCGGCGCCAAGTTTATCTTTAATAACTAACGACCAATGAAGATTAAATGGTTGAAAAGCAAAAGCCATCAGTCCCATTGATAAAATTATTTGCCAAACTATTTTATTTTTCCAGCCATATTGCCAGCTGACTTTAATAATTTGCAAAAAACCTTCTTTTATTTTTTTATTTTGCTTTGTAAAATAGTCTTCTCGAATAATAAATAAAGAAATTAAAGCGGTAATCATTAGGCCGAGAGAAGAAACAACATAAGCCAGATGATAATCGGAAATAAAAAATAATGCTCCCCCAAAACCGCTAATTGCCGAAGCGATTCGAATAAAAATTTCACCGTTGGAAAAATGTTTAGTCAAATTTGCTTTGTGATTATGAAAATCCAAACTATCTTTTAACCAAGCATCCAGTGCTCCGGAGATAAAAGAAATTCCAAAAGCCAAAGTTAATTCGGCAAACAAACATCCCCAAAAAGAATAACTATAACCATAAACCATATACGAAATTGCCGAAATAATCACGCCGATAATAACGGACAATCGTCGACCAAAAAGATCGGCCACAATTCCGGTTGGAACTTCAAAAACAAAACAAGCGACAAAAAACAATCCGTTAACCAAAGCAATTTCTGACATCGACAAACCAATGTCCTGCCACAACAAAACAATAATGGCGTGTCCGCAGGCGGAAAAAAAACTATAGAGAAAATTAAAAATAAAATAACTGCGAATAATTTTGTTGGCCATTTTTCCTCCAGTAAGTTGATTTTAAGCGTTTGAAACAATTTTTTTTATTTGTCGTTCCGAGTGAGCTTGGCGAATCGAGGAATCTTTTTAAATAATAAAAACCAATTTGGACATTTTATAAAAGATTTCTCCACGCACTTCGTTTGCCCGAAATGACAAAGTAAATTATCAACGAACATTTCCCAACTGGCAAAAACAAAAGCGTCCGAGCCAATCTGGCCGGACGCATTATTGAAGATTTTGAAATTTATCAAAAATTTATATTCCAATAATAATTCTGGTCAAATTGACACAAAGCAAAACGCCGTCCGCCACAATGGCAACGGGCTTGTTTGTTTTTGACCAACAATAATTATTTAGATTAAAATTTTTCATATTAACAAATTACACTTTTCCTATAAATTTAAATTATTCACCTTTTTATAATATTTACTAATTTTTCGTAGCATTCGCCCGACTGCATCGCTATGCTTAGGGTAGTTTCGCCTGCCTTCGCCGAAGCGTAGTTCGGCTACGCGCAGGCAGGTAGGCCTTTCGTTGTTTCGTAGCCTACATTATTTATGACGCCATTTCCCCAGAATCGTTACAAAATAAAACTATTTTATCTAATTTTAAATAAAAGACACAACAAGCGTTGACAAAGCCAATAAATTTATGTAAAGTTAGCTATTGTTGATGTTCTTTGACAAGGAGAAACTAATGAAATCCTTCAATCAAGATCGACGACCGACATCACTAATGCTTATCGGTGTAGTGCTCATTTTTATTTCAGTTATCGTCTTTTCGTGTTTATTAGAACTAATCAAAGCCAATCCTCTTTTTATGTTTTTCCCTTCGGCAATTTTTACCGCCGGAGTAGGATTTCAGACAATTGCTTTCATCGACCAACGCAAAAAGCTAAAAAAACTACAGAACGATTTTGCCAAATTATTTAAACGACCATAAGACACAAAAGGCCACAACTCAAAGTTGCGGTCTTTTTTAATTTATTTTTTAAAAATTATTTTTTCATCAACAAATCAAGATCGATTTGCAAGTTTTCATTATTTCTGGCAAGAACATTTCGCGCATCAAAAATAGCCCGATTGTAAATTTTGCTTTCCAGATTCTCCAAAAAGAAATCTAAAATTTCTTCGGCCTCAAAAAGAGTAATCTTCTTTTCCTGTTTCAATAAAAAAAATTCTATAATTTCCTTTACAAAGTCATCGCGTTGTTCCTTGGACATAAAATCCCAAGATTTTTTTATTTTTTGCATAGTTTTATTTATTTGGATGCGTATTGCGCAATTTTTACATTATTTTTTAAAACATTAAACAACTTGTTTTGGGCGATAACCAAATCATAATGGACTTGCAAGTTCAACCAAAATTCAGGTGAATTTTTGAAATATTTGCTCAAACGCAATGCCGTATCAGCCGTTATTGCCCTTTTCCCGTGAATAATCTCATTTATTCGCCTTGGCGAAACATCAATATCCCGTGCCAAACGATATTGGCTGATTTGTAAAGGAATTAAAAATTCTTCTTGCAAAATTCCCCCCGGATGAACCGGCTTTATTTTTTTTGGCATAACTGTTATTTTATTTATGATAATCAACTATTTCGACATCAATCGCGTTTCCATTGTCCCAATTGAAGCAAATTCTCCACTGGTCATTAATTCTTATCGAATATTGATTTAATTGTTGTCCTTTTAATTTTTTCAGATGATTTCCGGGCGGGATTCTCAAATCATTTATTATTACAGAGGCATCAAGCATCCACAATTTACGCATGGCTGTTTTTTGTATGAAAAACGGTAAATTTTTGGAATACTCCTGATTAAAAATGTCCTCGGCATCCGAATTTTTGAAACTTATTATCATATACCTGCGACTTTATAATAACGCACCGAGATAATACTGTCAAGCGTTAATAAAAAGCGATTATTTATTAAATCCTTTTTATTTTAGCAAACTTAATAATTGATCTAAAATCGTGGGGAACAAAAAAACGCCTTAATCGTGCGTTTTTATTTCTAAATTAAGACAAAAGATTATTCTTTTCTTTTCAAAAAGTTTATTTCAAAAAAAGAATTTAAACTGGCCAAAATTTCCCGATAATTATACTGTCTTTGAAAAACATAACCACGATCAATAGCCGGCACGCCATAAGCGTCAATCCCAAGAGAATTACAAAGGTAAAGGGCGCGCCGTAAATGATATTTTTGGGTGATTAAAATGATTTTTGACAAACTAAATTCACTTTTTACTCTGGCGCAAGAAGCAAAAGTATCCAATCCACAACTATCTTCAATTAACGCATCTTCCGGCAAACCAAATTCCAACGCCATTTTTTTCATGGCCATCACTTCTTGATGCTCTTCACTGGAGTTATCACCACTCAAAATTAAAGTTTTTACTTTGCTATCTTGATAAAGTTGAATCGCAGTTTTTAATCGATCGGCCAAAATATCACTCGGCAAACCGCCCTTTTTTAACCCTGCGCCAAAAACCAAAGCCACATTATAATCATCCAGTTTTTCACCGGAAATTATTTTGTTGTGATAACGAAATTGCACGGTTAAAATAATGCTAACTACAAAAATTATTATAAACAAAAAAATTAGTAAAATTATTTTCCAAAATTTATTTTTATTTTTTTGCGTTTTGTTTTTTGTTGCTAATTCAATACCGAAATCCATAAATATTAGTTCATAAAGTTTGTCCCGAAGGGATCACCTTGTGATAAAGTTTGTAAAGTTTATAAAGTTCGGAAGGTTGTTAAAATTATAAAGTCTTAATATCAACCTAAATAAAAATACCCGCTTTAATCTTTATGAACTTTAAAAACTTTCTAACTTTATAAACTCAGTATACCTTGCGCGACAATTATTCCAGTGGCCGCCGCACCGGTAATACAACCAGAAAGACCGGCACCATCGCCCGCGACATACAAATTATTTATTTTTGTTTGCAAATTCTTATCAGTTTTTATTTTTGAAGATCTTAATTTTATTTCCGGCGCATAAAGCAAAGTGTGCGGAGAAGCAATGCCCGGCAAAACCTGATCCAATTGACGCAAACCTTCGATAATATTGGTGACGATGCGATGAGGCAACGCCATGGAAATATCACCCGGAGTAACTTCGCGCAAAGTTGGAAAAACAAAACCGGAATTTATTCTTGACCAAGTACTGCGACGACCGCGTTCCAAATCATCAAATCTTTGCAAAATCGGTAATCCTCCACCAATTGTATTGGCCAATTTGGCAATTGATTTGCCGTAATCAATCGTATTCTCCACCGGTTCTGTTAACGCCACTTCGGAAACAAAAGCAAAATTTGAATTTATAGAATTATGATCCGAATTACTGTGACCATTTACGCAAACAAAATCATCATATTTTTCGGCCGCGACATAACCGTTTGGACATGGACAAAAAGTTCTAATAACATCATCAAATGTCGGGGTTTTCATCATAAAAACTGTTTCATACATCAAATCAGCATGTTTTTTTAAAACCGCTTGTAAAAATTCCACCCGCACACCAACCTCAACTTTTTCAAAAGTAAAACCAAGATCATATTTGGCTGAAAGTTTTTGCAACCAATGCGCATTCACGCGCCCCGGAGCCAACAAAATTTTGTCAGCAAAAAATTCTTGCCCATCAGAGGAAATAACCCCGGTGGCGATATTTTCATGCAAAATAATATCCGTAATTTCCACTTTTGGAAAAATTTTTACTCCGTGAGAAATAAGATAATCTTCAAATCGTTCAATAATTTTTGGTAATTTGTCAGAACCGACATGGCGCGCTTTGCGAATAAAAAGCTTGATACTTTTCTTGGCCGCTTCATCAACCAAGGTTTGCGTTTGTTCCAAATTCTTGGGATAATAATCGGCATTAACTCCAAAATCGGTAAATATTTCATCAACATAATTTAAAATCTTTTGATATTCCACTTCGTGAAAAAGATGCAACATTTTTTCGTGACTGAGAACGGGAGTATAATGCAATTTGCCGTCGGAAAAAGTACCCGCACCACCAACTCCACACATTACTTCACTCTTGGCTCGATTACGAATCAAATTGCCTTGATCAAGCAAAGCAATCTTCAATTCAGGTTTGTTTTTTATCAATTCATAAGCGGAGAAAATTCCGGCCGGTCCGGCACCAACGATAACCACATCAAATTTTTCCATATTTTTTGATTTATTTCATCCTAATATTATCACAAATTATAAAAAACCAGAAATTACTTTTTCTTGTTGTTATTTTTTACCAACAACACAAAAACGGTTTCGCAAAATTTTGATTTTTTCGTAAATTTTCATTATAATACGCTTATAAATAAATTTTATGACACTTTATTTCATTACTGGCAACAAAAATAAATTGGCCGAAGTTCAGGCCATTTTGCCACAAGTCAAGCAACTGGAAATTGATTTACCGGAAATTCAAGAAGTTGATCCACAGAAAATTATTGAAGCCAAACTTCACGAAGCCAGAAAACATCATTCCGGAGAATTTATGGTGGAAGACACTTCCCTATATTTGACTTGTTTGAATGGACTTCCAGGACCACTTATTAAATGGTTTCTCCAAAAACTTGGCCGAGAAGGTTTGTTTGATTTAACAAAAAAATACAAAAATAATCGCGCCGAAGCCAAAACTATTATTGGATATTCAAAAAGAAAAAATGAAATTAAGTTTTTCGAAGGCAAAATCAGTGGCCAAATTGTCAAACCAAAAGCCAAAAGTGATTTTGGTTGGGATCCAATTTTTCTACCGGATGGATATTTGCAAACTTTTGCAGAAATGGGTCGCGAAGAAAAAAATAAAATTAGCATGCGCAAAAAGGCCACGATGAAATTAAAAACTTTTTTAAATAAAAAATAAATTAAATTAAAAGAAGCCGTCATGACTTCTTTTTTTTATTTTGAAAATCAAAAAAGCACTAATCTTCTGAAGATTAGCGCTTTTTTTGTTGTTTGCGGCCGGCCGAGCCGAAGGCTCGTGCGCGGCCGCGGTTGGAGTTCAGGAAAAAACAATTTCTGTTCTTTCCTTGAGAATCGGAGAGATGATTCGGTAGAGATCCTCTTCAACCTTCCTTTCCGAAAATTGAAGATGTCCCCAAATCGAACCAACGATCAAAGCACCCCCGCCCATTCCGCCAATTACCCCCCTACTGAAATCTTTGGGGTGCGCCAGGTAGGAACAGGTTCCACCATCCATATCGTCCCAGAGAAAAAGCTGGAGCTGATCAACAACTTGATCAACCAGTTGCTCGGTCAAGTCCGCCTTCAAAAATTCCGCCGGGATGGTGCAGGCAATTTGCCCGCCGTAGTCGACTTCAATGACCAACCAAATCGGCAGATCAGACCGTTTGCCACCCAAAAAATCATGGATGGAAGTTGTAGAAAATCCCGCCTCAGACAGAAGTCGGTCGAAAGTCTCATCAGACATAGCATCCTCCCTTAAAAAATAAAAATTTAAATCACCAAAAAATAACCTGCCTGTCCAATCTCTCGAATCGCTCTTGTCGTAAGTCCCCGATCACCAGGATAGTAAACAGGGACTTCCATCTCCTGAAATCTATTTGGCCGAACGGAACCCAAGGCTGCAATACATAAAGTAGAAGACTCTCCTACCTTGTTGATTACAACGTCTGCGCGTATCCCTTGCAATACGCACAACTCGTCAATCGTGGCCGGACGTCGACCAAACCGATTGATATAATCCAACAAACGATTAAAATCAAGCGTTAACGTTGTTGTTCGTAACACCTCCATCGTAAAACGCCCGGTTTTACTTCTGTCTCTATGAAAAGCTGGCTCCCAGCCCTTCATAAAATCAATCCCCGCAACAGATAACGAATACTCCACACTAAATTCTACTCCCACAGGAGACAATTCTAGTGTTGCCATTCTCTCTTTCACAGAACGCGAATCCGCCAAAAGTGTTTTGACCCACTGCGGATTAATGTTTTTATTAATTTCCAAATGCATATTCATCCTCCATTGCTCGATCACCCCCGAGCTGGGGTCAGATAACGATTAATCAAAGAACACTGATTTTGTAATTTTGAAATCAGGAAATCTAAGAAATCGACTAACGTCAATTTCTTGGAAATCCGCCCGAAACCACCTGGGGTTTCGGGCTTCTCTCGGTTTATCTGCTTTACCGAGAACAGCGAGCCGGATTTTTTACTTTGTTCCGGTCACAAAGTTTGGTTGGAACTTACGAAATCTGGTAAAAAGCAAAACTGAATTTGACTTTGGCCGCCTCTTCATGGGTATACTTGCGTTGACCTTCGAGCGGTGGCAAATTGGAGACACTCATGACAATGATAGAATCCCCTTTTTCGAGTACCATTGTCGGAGCTATCCTTGGAATAGATACATTCCACCCGAAATGCAAACCCATTACACGAATTATCTCAGAATGAGACGGATCCAGACAAACAACAATATTGCTGTCTTTCTTGAACATTAGTCGAACTTCATCAGGAAAGAGAATTTGTCGGTTGATGTTGCATTTAGCACCTGGGAACATCAAGTCAGAAATGTTCAATCTAAAGTATGTTTTCCCCATGATTCCTCCATTGCTCGATCACCCCCGAGCTGGGGTCAAAAAACGTTAATCAAAGAACATGTAATTATAGCATAGATTTTGTTAGATGTCAATGACGACCGGTAGCAATATCACTAATTTTTATTTAATTTTAAACAAAATAGCGATGTTGACAATAGATAACAACAAAAAACAACCCCAATATCTGCGGGGTTGTTTTTTTAAATAATGCGGCCGGCCGAGCCGAAGGCTCGTGCGCGGCCGCATAAATTTTGGTGATATGGGGGCGAAAGATATTTCGCCCTTACTGACGGGGCACTTATGACGACGACTAAAGTCGTCTAGGCAAATAAAATGAGAATTTTTACCATCACTTTTTTATACGACGACTGAAGTCGTCTTGGAAAATAAAATAATTTTTAAATCCATCATTCTAAATTCTTAATTCTGAATTCTGAATTTTGAATTACTTCTTAAGACTAATTTTTATCTTCTCCCCTTCTACTTCAATTTCTTTTTCTGCACTGCCTTCTTTTATTTCAGAAAGTAATGTTGAGGAAATTAATTTTTCACGAAGTTTGTCATTAGCAAAAAGATTTTTTAAAATTTTTGAATCAGTTTCATAAAGCAAAACAACCTTGTCATTAATCGTTAAGCCTTCATTCTTACGCAAATTATTTATTTGTCTGGTCAAATCACGAATCATTCCTTCATTTTTTAACTCTTCATCAATTTCAATATCCAACGATAAATATACTGCGCCATTACTTTTTTCTACAAAGCTACCACCCATTTTTTCTTCAAAAAATGAAACTTCCCAAACATTTAATTCTTCGGCAATAATTTTTTCATATTCCGGAAGGAAATGTTTAATTTTGTAAAAAGCGCGACGTAATGGTTGACGAACTTTAATTTTGGCTTCATCGCGAGCAGCAAGCCCTAGTTCCACAACTTGTCTGACAAAATCCATATCTTTGATTAAATCGAGATCAATCAAATCATCATCATACTTTGGCCAATCGGCCAAATGCACTGATTCCAATGTTTTGTTGACGCGAAGGAAAAAACTTTCACCGGCAAAAGGCATAAACGGCGCCATGATTTTGCTGACATTTTCGATAATATAAAGTAAAGTTGCTTCGGCTGAATTTTTATCAATTCCTTCAATTTTAAAACGATCACGACTTCGGCGAACATACCAAGTGGAAAGTTCATCAATAAATTCCAACAAACTTCTGCCGGCTTCAAAGACATGATAATTTTCCAAATCATTGGTTAACTTTTGATTCAATAACTGATATTTGCTGATAATCCATTTGTCGAGAATATTTTCACTTTTGGCGTGAGACGCAATATCCGTTTTGTACATTTCATAAAAATTAACCACATTGCCAAAAAGCATTACCGATTTGCGAAGAACATCGGCCACATCTTTTTCATCAAAATTCTTGGGGTCACCCGGCTGATTGACGGTAAAAAGATGCAAACGCAAAGCGTCGATTCCATATTTGTCGGCAATCATCCATGGATCAACAACATTGCCTTTTGATTTACTCATTTTTTTGCCTTCTTTGTCACGAATATGACCAAGACAAATAACATTTTTGTAAGGTACTCCCTTGTCGAGCATAGTCGAAACGGCCAATAAAGTGTAAAACCAACCGCGCGTTTGATCAATCGCTTCGGAAATATATTCGGCTGGAAATTGAATATTTTTGTCAACCAAATCTTGGTTTTCAAAAGGATAATGATGTTGGGCAAACGGCATGGCTCCGGAATCAAACCAACAATCAAAAACATCCGGCGTTCTTTTCATGGTTCCACCGCAAGAACATTTGTAAGTTAATTCATCGATAAACGGCCGATGAATATCAAATTCATTATTTTTATTTTTTGGTAACGAACCGACTTTTTTTTCTAACTCGGCAAAACTTCCCATAACTTCGGTTTCCTTGCAAGAATCACATTGCCAAATCGGAATTGGTGTTCCCCAATATCGTTGACGACTGATTGACCAATCATTGATATTTTTTAACCATTCACCAAAACGACCTTCCTTGATATGTTCCGGCACCCAATTTATTTGTTTGTTATTTTTGAGAAGTTGATCTTTCTTCGCGGAAACTTTTATAAACCAAGAATCTTTGGCGTAATAAAGTAGCGGAGTATCACAACGCCAACAAAATGGATAATCATGCGCATAAATAAGTTCACCGAACAACAAATTTCTTTCTTTTAAATCAGCGATAATTTCTTTTTCGACTTCTTTGTTTTTGACAAATTTACCGACCCATTTAGTCACCGAATTTTTAAACTTACCGGCTTCATCAACAGTATGCACAAAAGGTAAATTATATTTTTTGCCAAAATTAAAGTCATCTTCACCGTACATAACAGCCGTATGCACAATTCCGGTACCGTCAACGGTTGTCACAAAATCAGCCGTTTCTACAAACCAAGCATCTTTTTCACCAGCATCCAAATATCCAGGGAAAAGCGGTTCATATTTAATTCCCTTTAATTTTTCGCCGGTCATTTCTTCAATAATTTCAAAATCAGATTTTAAAACTTTTTCTAATAAATTTTTGGCGAGAATTAATTTTTCACCATTATACAAAACTTTCGTATAGATAATATCTCCACCAACGGCCAAAGCCACATTACCCGGCAAAGTCCACGGCGTTGTTGTCCAACTTAATAAATAAGTATTCTCTTCATTCTTAACTTTAAACTTCATGAAAACGGAATTTTCTTCAACATTTTTATATCCTTGAGCAACTTCATGACTTGATAAAGCAGTTCCACAACGAGGACATTGTGGCACAACTTTGTAACCGCTATAAAGCAAACCTTTGTTGTTAATTTCCTTCAAAATCCACCACAGAGATTCAATATAATTATTGTCGTAAGTAATATAAGGATTTTCGAGATCCAACCAAAAACCAATGCGCCGAGTTAAATCTTCCCATTCTTTTTTGTATTGCCAAACGCTTTCTTTGCATTTTTCGTTAAAAGCTTCAATACCGTATTTTTCAATATCCGGTTTGCCGGAAATGCCAAGAGCTTTTTCTACTTGTAATTCGACTGGTAATCCGTGCGTGTCCCAGCCGGCTTTGCGTTCAACATGATAACCTTGCATGGTGCGAAAACGACAAATTACATCTTTGAAAGCACGAGCGAGAATATGATGAATTCCCGGACGACCATTAGCCGTTGGCGGCCCTTCAAAAAACACAAAATTTCCTTTTGGTGAATTTTTCGCCAAGGTTTTTTCGAAAATTTTATTCTGGTTCCAAGACTCGATAATTTTTTCTTCGTTGAGTGCAAATTGTGATTTTTCCATATGAGTTAGTTTATAAAGTTTGTAAAGTTTGTAAAGTTTGTAAAGTTTATAAAGTTCATAAAGTAAAAAATAATTAAATTATATAAATATTTTTCTGGTGGACCTGTGCGGGATCGAACCGCAGACCTCTGCAATGTGAATGCAGCGCTCTAACCAGCTGAGCTACAGATCCCCAGATGTTTATTTTTGCGTCAACAATTTTAAGGCAAATAAAACAAAAAAATACTTCTAATTTACGATAAAAGTTTAGCAATAATTACGTTAAAAGTCAAAAAATAAAATTACCAGAATTGTTTTACATTTTCAAACAAAAAAGCCTGATTTCTCAGACCTTTTGTTTTTATTTTTGTCCCCTCTCCCAAAAGGGAGTATCCTATTTTTGTTTTTTCTTTTTTGCTGACTTGATATTTTCTATAATTCTGATAATTTTTGACTTGCCACCATAAATTGTCAACTGATCAAACAAAATCGTCCAAACAGAAACTTGGAATGTGCTCCACCAAGCACCAACGACGACAAACATGGCCAAAACAATGGTTATCAACAAAGACGATGCCAACAGTGCACCAATTTTGATTCCGCTCACCGCAAACAAGAAATACAAAACTAAAAACGGTGAAGACAAAACAAAAGCACCGATAAAGAAAATTATCAAAAAGATAAAATTGACAATGAATAAAATTAACGCCATTTCCAAATTGACAATAATGTGTTTGCGAAACAAATCAAACGCCGAACGCAAAGCCGGAAAAACTTTGCGATTGCGCAAAACCACAAATGAAGTCCCGTAAATGGTGATAAAATAAATAACCATTCCCAAAATAAAAAACAGCAAAAAAGAAACAATATAAATTATCATGTTGACCACGGAACTGGCCGTAATAATCAAAGAAATCAAATACGCCAATAAAATTAGTAAACTGAGCAAAAAGATCTTGGTAAAAAGATTTAACCCAAAGATTCGCCAAAAATGTTCCTTGCCGGAACGCAAAGCGGTTCGCAAATTTACCGGTTTGTTGGTATCAATTTCCAATAATCCAAAAATAAGCGAGCCCTGAGAAATTATACCGATCGCAAACAATAGTGCCAAAACACACAGGATAAACAACATTGAAAAAATAATACTGCCAAACATGGTGGCATCGGCCTGCCAAAGTTGCGCTATTTTTGCAAAACTGATTGTGGAAAAAACTCCGCTAGCCGAATATTCACGCATGGTGTCAAAAATCGTATACCCACTATCAATGTTGCTAAATCCGCGCAACAAAGATTGATAAACACTGCCATTGCCGACAATGGCGGCAAAAAGACCAAAAATCCATAACCATTTATTTTTCCAAGAAACTGCCCATGCTCTTTTGAGTATTTTGCGATAAAAAAATTCCATAAAGTTATTTTATTTTTATTTCAAATTTATTATACCACAATTAAAACAAATAAAAAATAAGTAGTAAGTATATAAGTAGTAAGTATTGCCAAAAAAACTCTAACCGAGCTTACCATGGCATTAACACTTACCACCTACCCCGTCATACGACAGGGCTTTTGCTACTTACCACTTATATTTTTTACCTTATTTCATCAACTCATTAAATTCTTGTTTTTCAATCGTTTCTTTTTCAACCAATGTAGCAACCAATTTGTCCATTTTTTCTTTATTTTCTTTGATTATTTTTTCCGCAGTAGCCACAGCTTCTCTGATTAAAATATCAATTTCGCTGTCAATCAATTCTGCGGTTTTTTCACTATAATTTCTTTTTTCATTAAAATCTCGACCAAGAAAAACCATTTCTTCTTTTTCACCATAAATGCGTGGGGCTAATTTTTCACTCATGCCAAAGCGCGTAATCAAACTGCGCGCCAAATCAGTCGCTCTTTGCAAGTCATTGGAAGATCCGGTGGTAACTTCACCAAAATTCATTTTTTCCGCCACATGTCCGGCCAGCAAAACAGCCAATTCCGCCAAATAATCCGACCGATTGTGCATGTATTTATCGGTTTCCGGCAAATTCATGGTATAACCGGCGGCTCGACCGCGAGAAATAATCGAAACTTTGTGCACGGGATCGGCTTTTGGCAAGATATGCGAAACCAAAGCATGTCCGGATTCATGAACCGCGGTAATTTTCTTTTCGGCCACTGACAAAATATGACTTTTGCGTTCCGGTCCGAGCATTACTTTTTCTATACTTTCAAATAATTCATTTTGTGAAATTTTATTTTTATTACGACGAGCAGACAAAATAGCCGCTTCATTGACCAAATTGGCCAAATCCGCACCGGAGAAACCCGGAGTACGTTCGGCCAAAGCACGCAAATCGACCTCTTTTTCGAGCGGTTTTTTCTTGCTATGCACTTTTAAAATTTCCTCGCGATCATTAATATCCGGCGGATCAAGAATCACCCTACGATCAAAACGGCCCGGTCGCAATAATGCCGGATCAAGAACATCCGGACGATTGGTCGCAGCCATAACAATAACATTGGCATTTGGCTCAAAACCATCCATTTCCACCAAAATCTGATTCAAGGTTTGTTCTCTTTCATCATGCGAACCGCCAAGACCGGCACCACGTTGACGACCGACAGCGTCAATTTCATCAATAAAAATAATACAGGGTGAATTTTTTTTTGCTTTTTGGAAAAGATCGCGAACTCGACTAGCACCAACGCCAACAAACATTTCCACAAACTCCGAACCTGAAATGGAAAAAAACGGGACTCCGGCTTCTCCTGCCACAGCCTTGGCCAACATAGTTTTGCCCGTTCCGGGTGCCCCCATCAACAAAACTCCTTTGGGAATTTTGGCACCCAGCGCAATAAATTTTTTCGGTTCTTTTAAAAATTCCACTATTTCTTTTAATTCTTCTTTGGCTTCTTTCACCCCGGCCACATCATCAAAAGTGATTTTGTCTTTACCGGAATTTTTTATCTGTCTGGCGCCGGATTGACCAAAACTCATAGCTTTGGAATTGGCTCCTTGCACGGAACGGAACATAAACCAGATAAAAACCCCGACCAACAAAACCGGAATTAAAATCGGCAACAACGAACTCATCCAAAAATTAAAACCCGATTCTGTTTTTACTTCTAAACCAACTTTTAATTTTTTGGCATTATCAACGCCATAATCACTCAAAATTTCTCCAACGGTTTGATTGGTTTCTTTGGTCAACTGTTGAATATTTCCGTCCAACAAAGTAAGGGTCAACAAATCTCCCGCAACTTCAATCTTTTGCACTTTTTCCTCATTAATTTCTTGAATCATCTTTGGCAAATCAACAACTTCTACTTTATCATTGGAAATATTATACAAACTAAAAACACTCCCAATAAAAATAAATACCGCAATAAAAATAATAATATTTTTGAATAAACTATTCTTCATAATTTTTAAAACGTACGGGACGAACAATGTTCGTCCCCTACAATATAAATTTATTTTTCTTCAATTGCGGAATCCTTCTCCGCAAAATTTTCTTCAGCTGATTCCTCCGCTTTTTCAACCTCCGTTTCTTTGCTTTCTGGTTTTGGATGATATGCGGAATAACCGGTTCCGGCCGGAATCAAGCGACCGATAATAACATTTTCTTTTAACCCCTGCAAATGATCAATTCTGCCGGTAACCGCCGCATTAATCAAAACCTTGGCTGTCTCTTGGAAAGAAGCGGCGGACAAAAAACTATTGGTTGACAAAGAGATTTTGGAAATTCCCAAGAAAATTTCTTCGGATTGGGCTGGTTTTTCCCCTGGTAAAAGATGGGCATTAGCCGTTTCCAAAGCTGATTTTTCCACAATTTCACCTTCGAGCAAACTGGTATCACCGGAATCAATGATATAAACCCGGCTAAACATTTGACGCGCGATAATTTCAATATGCTTGTCATTCAATTTTTGACCTTGCGAGGAATAAATATATTGAATTTCTTTGAGCACATATTCTTGGACAGCATTGCGCCCGCGCAAACGATACAATTGATTCAATTCAATATGGCCTTCGGTAAGTTGGGTGCCTTTTTCCACGACATCACCCTCTTTGACCCAAAGCACAGTGCCCGGTGGAATCAAATATTCCTTAACTTTTTGCGCATCATTGTAGACTTTCATTTTTTGTCCATCCAAAATAATTTTGCCCAAATAAGTGGCTTTGACCTTTACTTTGTCCGGAGTGATGAACAAAGTATCACCATCTTTGACCAAATCATTATTTGCCACTTTTATTTTTGAACCATCCGGAATATCATATTTATTTTCTTCTAGATCATCGTAAGTTATTTTTAAAACTCTTTGCCCAAAAGAAGTCTTGGCCACAAAAATTCCTTTTGGACCGGAAATAGTTCTGGACTGTTCTTCAATGGAAACAAGCCCGGCGACTTCGGCCAAAAGTGCTCGCTTTTTTGGCGGACGAGCCTCAAAAACTTCTTCCACTCGTGGCAAACCTTGTGTAATGTCTCCGCCTCCGGCCACACCTCCGGTATGAAAAGTTCTCATGGTCAACTGCGTGCCCGGTTCGCCGATTGATTGCGCGGCAATAATACCAACGGCCGTGCCTGTTTCCACCGGTTTGTTGTATGCCAAATCAAAACCATAACATTTCTTGCAAACACCGTGAATCAATTTGCAAGTCAAAAGTGAACGAATTCTAATTTGTTTGATATTGGCTTTTTCCATTTTGCGAGCCAATTCTTCGGTAATTAAACCTCCGGCAAGAACAAAGACTTCTCCCGTATCCAAATCTTTAACTTC
>Ga0172379_10003837_pt1 | contig 23266 bp, 20 predicted proteins | sample GrowelOW334metaG_FD_119756 | JGI IMG/M metagenome (GOLD analysis project Ga0172379, IMG submission 119756) | Groundwater microbial communities from an aquifer near a municipal landfill in Southern Ontario, Canada - Groundwater well OW334 metaG | ecosystem: Environmental > Aquatic > Deep... | reverse complement strand
CGGATATCACCATCATGGCTTCCGGGGGAACGGTTTTCCATGCGGTCGATGCCGCGGCGCTGCTTAAAAAAGAGGGAATCGACGCCGGTGTGGTGAATATCCATACCATCAAGCCCATAGACGCGGACGCGGTTGCCTCCTTCGCCAAAAAAACAGGGCATATTGTCACGGTGGAAGATCACAACATCATCGGCGGGCTGGGAAGCGCTGTCGCCGAGGTGATCGCGGAATCCGGAACGGGCAGACTCACCCGTCACGGCCTCCGGGATGTGTTTGGCGAATCGGGCTCGCCGGAAGCCCTCTATCGGAAATACCGTCTCGATTCACCGGGAATCGCGGAGGTGGTCAAAGAAGCGCTGAAACACTGAGTTATTGAAATTACTTCATCAAAAGCATTTTCCTCACCGCCACACTTTTATCCATAGTGAGCCGTGCGAAATATACCCCGGAAGATACCAGTTTACCGGAATCGTCGCGGCCATCCCATAGAACAGCGCGGACTCCCGCTGAGACCTGACCTGAAACCAGTTCCCGAACCTTACGGCCCATGATGTCGTGGATTGTCAGATTTGCTTTACCTGAAAATGGAAGGGTGAACTCGATTGTGGTCGAAGGATTGAACGGATTTGGTGCATTCTTTAGTATTTTTAAGTCTGACATCGGATTTTTATCTTTAACTTCTACCGGATCGGGATGAAAACTTCGTAACCCTTTTGACCCTCCTGTCCAGATGACACCCGATTCATCAATTTTTATGGAAAAAATAGCGTTATTTGAGTATGGCTGATCATAACGTATAAACTTATTTCCATCATAACTATATAATCCATAGTATTCAACACCTAACCACAAAGTATTATTTTTATCAACAATCATATCTCTTATATAATATAAATTATGTTTTGAATAAGTATCAATCGATTCCCATGTTTTCCCATCATATTTCAGCAAATCAAATTCTCCGCCAAACCAGAGAACTGAATTTGAATCGATAGCGGCAGAATAATAACTATTATATTTTGGTGATTCATAATAATTCAAAATATTTCCATTCAAATCACTTTCTATCACACCATACGAATCACATGCTGACCATATCATACCATCATTATCTTGAATCATTTTCCATATAGATCCACCCCACCAAAAAAAATTCCAATCCTTTCCGTCATAGGTAAAGATGCCATTCTCAGAGCCGAAACACATCACCTGATTATTTATTTCTATAATAGAATTTATCCAAGGATCATACCTGGTGTGTAAGGTTGTCCAGTTATTACCATCATAACGCAAAACGCCATCTCCGGTTCCGAACCATTTGACACCATTATGATCTATAGCTACCGATCTGACTTCATTATATGCCAATCCATCTTTTTCAGTGTACCGAACAGTTGAACCATCCAATTTGTTATATCGGATAACACCGCTGTCTGTCGCGCACCACACATAATTGCCATCCAAGGCAATACTGTTGATCATTTCATCGGATATGTGGTGTTCCCAGTTATAAGCACGGACAGATTGAGAACACAAAACACTTACTATGAAAAAAGAAGTAATTATCGCGTTTCTCATTAGTTGTTCCTCCAAATTTCAGTGAATAATAAAGTTATTTAGTTCTGTATAAGATAAACTTTGTTTTATGTCAAGAAAATATTTTTATAATACGCTATATAGTATACTAAAATAATATGTTTTGACATTTTATTCTTATTCTATTACATAATATTATATCTGCGGCGTTTATATAATAGATACGTCAATAATTTTAAAGTAAGGAGGTGATACAAACCCTTAGATCGTTTCTACCTGTTCAGCTTTTATTCTATCCTAATTAACCCCTAAGGTAAGGAGATGAAAGATGAAAGCTCGTACATTTTTCTTAACCATGCTCGCAATGGTCTTGTCCACAGTTACACTACACGGAGATGCAAAATGGACGAATTATACGACCGTTGACGGCCTTGCCCATAATTACGTCATAAGCATCGCGGCGGACAATCAAGGTACGCTCTGGTTTGGCACATACGTCAACTGTGTATCGAAATTCGACGGCGTTTCGTGGAAAACATATACAACAGCCGATGGCCTTACCGGTAATAACATCAGATGTATCACTGTGGACAAACAAGGTGCGCTCTGGTTTGGCACGGGTTACCATGGAGTTTCGAAATTCGATGGCGTTTCGTGGAAAACATACACTCCAGCAGACGGCCTTGCTGGTAATAGTGTTAACGCTATTGCTTTAGACAAACAAGGAAATCTCTGGTTTGGAACTGGAGGTCAAGGGATATCTAAATTCGATGGAATTTCATGGAAAACATACACCGAAGTAGATGGCCTTGCAAATAATGATGTTCGATCCATCGCCGTGGACAATCAGGGTTCACTCTGGGTCGGCACAGCGAATGGGGTTTCAAAATTCGATGGTGTTTCGTGGAAAATATATACGACCGCTAACGGCCTTCCCGGTAATTATGTCAATTCTATTGCCGTTGACCATCAAGACTTGATCTGGGTCAGCACATTGGACAGCAACTATCATGGATGTGGTGTAACGAAATTCGATGGCACTTCATGGAAAACATACACAACCGCGGACGGACTCGTCGAAAATTATGTCTTGTGCATCGCAGTAGACAACCAAGGTGATCTATGGTTAGGCACCTATGGCAGAGGCATATCGAAATTCGACGGCACAACGTGGTATACATACACTGCTCTCGGCGCACTTGCTTATACATCTGTTTCATCTATCGCGGTGGACAAACAGGGTGCGCTCTGGTTCGGTTCAAATTTTGGGGTATTTAAATTAGAGGAGCAAGGTTCAACCTATGTTTCCGATTCCCAAAACATGGATCACCCCGAATCTTTTGGTGTCAGGGCTGCATATCCGAACCCGTTCAATCCGTCTACAACTATTGATTTTACAATTCCCCGTTCGGGGAAGGCCACACTCTCCGTGTACAACATTCACGGGCAACTGGTGGAGACGCTTGCAGATGGGACGATGAGCGCCGGGACCCACCACACCGTCTGGAACGCCGCCCGTCATGCTTCGGGAGTGTACCTGGTGGTGCTGAAGTCCGGTGGAATGACCGATATAGGGAAAGTAATGCTTGTCAAGTAACAGATGTTCTTCCCTTTATTCTTTATTTCCATCCCACGATATATTCCACTTCTCCGCCGGTTTTCTGCCCCGGTTTGAGAATCTGAAGGTGAGATTCCTTTTTTAGTCCTTTGCTGTAGAGGTTATGCGCATCGGTTGAACTGGTCTGGTTCTCCAGACAGAAGAAATTCGTATCCGGGGTGTATACCACCACATGGGTAAAATCCGCGGTTGCCCGCTGACGGAGCTCAAGGCCGATGGATTCGAACATCGTTACCACTTCCCTCTTTGGCGTGGAACCGAAATAGACATCGTCCAGCCGGAGTCCGGAGACCGCTTTCGGTGTGAGAAGGCTCCACTTCGAATCTTTGGTTATTGTATCCAGTTTACCGGAAGGCATCATCTTTTCCGCATCCATATGGTAGGGCAGAGGCGCTTTTATGGTGATCCGATCCTTTGCGCCGATTACATTCCAGAAAGGATGGAGGGCGAATCCGAATCCCAGCGGCTTTGTCCCCTGATTTTCCACCTCATAGCTGATGCGCACGCGGTCAGCCAGAAGGGTGTACTGCACAGTGAGCGTGTTCGGAAACGGGTATCCCGCAAGACGGGGATTATTCCTGTCGAAAACATACCGGGCTTTGAACGAAGCTGAATTTTTCCCGGCAGACGGCGGTTCGAATTTCCATGACGGGTCATCCCACACAAGGCCGTGAATGGTGCGGAGCTTGTCCTGCCCGGGAACGCTCTGTTTCACTGTGTCGCCGAGGAAAACATAGATTCCGTCCCGCACCCTGTTGGGAGTCGGAAAAAGAATCGGAGTTCCTAAAAACTGTTTCGAAAGCTGGGAAAGTTTTTCCGGGCCGCGGAGCAGTTCTGTTCCGCCGATGGTAAAAGAATACAGGTTGTTTCCGCCCTCCGGTGTGATCTTTACCGAAAGGGATTTGCGCGGGTCTGTTTTGTTTTCAGCTTTCAGAGTCACACAATTCCAGCCTGTTTCAGTATCCTTTGTTATCGAGCAGGAAAAAACAGTGTCGTCTGCGGCAGAGGCTTTATCGATCATTGACAGAAACACGAAAAAACCTGCAAGAAGAAAATATCGTGACATAAAAACCTCACTTTATAGGAATTGAAGGAGATTGCTTATCCTGACCGAACAGGTTGGAAACCTTTCCCCCGCGTTTCAGCATACGGTCGATGCAGAGAAGATTGAGCATAAGATGCCGCGGATGATGGAAATTTTCAGCACGGTCATAACGGGTGGCAGAGGAAGTCTTTCTGTTTGCTGAATTAATCCTGAGCGGATAGACATATTTTTTCATGGGATATTTGTCCTGGACGTAGGTGTACATTTTCCCGAACATTTCTTTTGCCCAGGGCTCGCCGGTCTGCTCCACGATAAACAGAGAGCCAATAAGCACTTCCTCCTGCGCCCAGAGTGCCTTGTCTATCACCCACTCATTCTTCGATACATTGTTCAATCCCAGAAAAACTCCGCCGGACACATCGTCCCAGGCCACTTCGACATGCCTTTTAAATCGCTCAACTGCTTTGGTGAACAGTTCTTTGTCCTTGATACGGGCGGCTTCATAAAGAATCATTGCGAGCGTTTCAATTGCATTTCCGGTATAAATAAGCTGACGGTACTCGTTGGAAGGACGAGTCATATCGTGATTCAATATCTCGTTCATGAGATTGAATTCAGGATTAAAATGGAAATCAATAACCGCCTTGAGCGATCTGCTCAAGACTTCCCGGACATCTGTATCCGATTTATATTCAAGCATCTGCGAGGTCAGGTTGATAAGATACATCCATACTCGCAGTATACGCGCGCCCGGGATGGGACGTGCTTTCGGCCCCAGGTAAACCTGCCCTGCTGCGGGATAGTAATCGGGACGGTCATACAAACGAACAACCTTCATCAATGTTTCTTTGGCCAAATCCCACCATTTGCTTTCACCACTGGCTTTCGCAAATTCCTGAAAACCGGTTGCGATAAACAGGTCGCCGTACCCGCCGGCGTCAGGACGGCCATCAGTTTTGCCTTCACGGGTATAATTCTCCGGCCAGAAACGGTCCCCGACAGGCCGGTTCTTACGCAGGAAATTAACCGATTTATGGGCAATCTCGAGATATTTTTTCTCAGCCTGTATGTGGTTGTAAAGGTACGAGTAAGTCCATATCCCGCTTCCCTCATACCTTGCATGTTTTTTCGAATCGATACGCGAGCCGTTCAGGTCAACCTCACACATAAACCCGCCCTGCTCGTGATCGATTACATACTTGTCCATAAAAGGGAGAAAATCATCGAACAGATCATGACGGTACTGTTCGCGGAGCTCTTCCAACGACCTGCCTGCAATTTTCCAGTTGTCCACCGACCGGGGAGGCCGCGGGGTATGTTCGATCTTACAGCCGGAAATTCCTGCAAGAAGAGCGCCGATTCCCGCCGATTTTCGAAAAAAAGCGCGTCTTTCCATTTCTCTGCTCCTATCCTGAAAAAATTGCTTATACCATTGGTAATAAAATATGAAAGAATTTTGAGTTGATATAAAGTAGCATCTTTCCCGGCCGGAAACAAACAGGTTTTATATTTTCATTTTTTCTGGAAGAAAAATCTTATTTGTTAGCCTTTTGCAAAAGTCTGTATTTGAAGGCAGCCCCTTTTCTGTCCTACGGACATCCTTCCCCCGGAGGGGGCAGGACACATCTTTATCGTGCCTGCGAAGCAGCTAATACTGTAGAGCAACAACTTCCCTTGCCCCATTCGGGGGTAAACGAAGTTCCCGCAAAGCGGAAAGGGATTGAGGGTTAGGGGGCTGAAGTAATAAAACTTATCATTTTTTCGTTTCGAAAACGACTTTTGCAATGAGCTCTTGTGATTCCCATATAAGAATAATTATTGGAAAGAAAAAGATTATTTATTAACGTAACGAAAAGGTTCTTTTCTTCCGCTAAACCATATGATCGCCGCTCCAGCCGGCGGGGAGATATCCTTTCTCTTTCCATTCGAGGTGGCTCATGTCTCAACGAATTATTTCCAGACGCTCTTTTTTCCGAACAGCCGCTGCAGGAGCAGCTTTGACCGGCGTTTCTGCAAATGTCCTGTCCAAAACCGGTACACCCGATCAAAAAAACCGCTATCTGCCAACCTGGGAATCCCTCGACTCACATCCCTGTCCGGAATGGTACGAGGACGCCAAACTGGGGATGTATTTCCACTGGGGACTCAGTTCGGTTCCGGGCTGGGCTCCCCGAAAGAACGGCACTCCTTATGCGGAATGGTACTGGAACAGTATGCGGGATGAGAAAAATCCCACCTGGAAATACCACCGTGATACCTACGGAGAATATTTTGCCTATGACGATTTTATTCCTCTCTTTCGGGCGGAGCGTTACCATCCGGAAGAATGGGCTGCTTTTGCCAAAAATACCGGGATGAAATATGTTTTCATGAACACAAAACACCATGACGGTTTCTGTCTCTGGCCCAGCCGGGTAACCAACCGTAACACTTACAAAATGGGGCCGAAACGTGATCTTATCGGGCCGTTTGTAAGAGCCGCACGGAAAGAAGGCTTGAAAGTCGGCTTTTATTATTCATTCTATGAATGGTACAATCCTCTCTATACCGGAAACCCCCAGCCGTATGCAGGTTACATCCCGCATAAAAACTATGTGGAAGATTTCATGGCGCCCCAGGTGCGTGAGCTGATCGATTTATATCAGCCTGATTTTCTCTATTTCGACGGCGAATGGGATCAGCCTCCCGAATTCTGGAAAAGCCCTGAATTTGTTGCCGATTATTACAATCAGGCGCTGAAAAGAAAGCAGGATGTACTGGTCAACGACCGGTTCGGCAAAGGAAGCAGGGGAACCCACGGAGATGTTTTCAATGTCGAGTATGAATACGGAATAGAGAGCCAGGGGCTTTTAACCCACAAATGGTCTTACTGGCGCGGGATAGCAAAAACCTTCGGCTATAACCGTGATGCCGATCCTCAGGATTGTTTGAGCGCACAGGAGCTTATACATATGGTTGTCGACGGTGTGAGCCGGAACGGTAATTTCGATATCAATATAGGCCCCACCGGGGCGGGAGAAATAATCGACATCGAACGCGCACCTCTTGAAGCTCTTGGGAAATGGCTCCGTATCAATGGTGAAGCCATCTATGGTTCCCGTATCTGGAAAATCCCCGCCGAAGGAGATATCAGGTTCACTGCCAAAGGAGAATATGTTTACGCTCTAGTATTGAAATGGCCGGGAAAGAAATTCGATATTCGTTCGATCCGTGCGGAGGAAGGATCGAAAATATCCATGCTTGGAGCGCCCGGCTCAATTTCCTGGAGCCAGAATTCTGATGCGCTGACTCTTGAATACCCTCTCTGGAAATCAAGGCCGATCGAATGCGCTTATGCCTGGGTGTTCAAAATACGTGCAAAAAAAACATCCTGAAATTGAAGTTATCCACCGCAAGCAGCGGAGTATCCAAAGATAATCCCTCTGTCACCTTTGGTGACATCCTCCTTGTTAAGGGAGATAAATGATAAATGCCGTTCCTCTGATACTGGTGTCTGTTACCCCCCTTAATAAGGGGGGATGCCGCAGGCAGGGGGGATTGTATTCCATGCGCCTATTGAGACTGGGAATTCAACCCTATGAGATTAATTTGTTACTGTCAATAAGCTAGTACGGGATCTACAATAAAAAGTTATTGAAATAAAATTTTTCTTTGCGAATTCTGCGAACCTTGTAAGATAGTATTTTAAGGTTTATATTATACTCTTCGATGGAAAATTGAATCTGGCGGTACATGTATGAAAACCGGAATATTTTTTCGCGGAATATGGGCAGGAATTCTAATCGCTGGCGCGATTTCCCTTTACGGCTGCAATGGGAACGACAATCGATATGTGATTCTCTACGAAAACATTCAGCCGAAACAGGCTGCTGAGATCGGCTCCCTTCTGGATGAATTCCATGAAATAAATACGATGACTATGGGGAATAACACGTTCACTATCAAAGTTCCCCAAAAACGCATCAACCTTATAAAACACTATATGACCGCGCCGGTTGACAGTGAAAGGTATATCAGTCTTGTCCAGACAGCTCTCCTGGCACAGCGGGATTCTGTGAAAACTGTCTCTCAAGACGCGGTGAAAGCTTCCGGCCGCCTGAAGAGGATAGTCACCCCGCCGACCGAACGCAGCGATTCCCTTCGAATCGGCGCAGCATTCGATAGAACATTTGAAAATAGTTCTTGGAGATGTTATCGGACACCTGACTATAAAATTCATGTGGAGTTCAGCGGGAATATTCCCAGTTCCATCCGTTCGAATCCGGAAGAGATGAGTTTTGTCATGAATCTGACGGATAACAGGGAACCGCTTCTCCTGGAAATCGGCCCGGCCCGTTCGCTCTGGAAATTCCGGTGGCTTATGGGGATTGACGGTCTGTCGTTCAAAAAGGAGAGCACAAGAGTCATTCCCGGGAGGTTCCGTCCGGAAGGAGGGAAACCTCCACGAGAATCAGAATCTATCAGCCTGTAATTTTACTTGAGGTCAGGAATAGGTGGCGACCTGCTTTACTACATCCCAGCCCATGCCTTTGACATAAACCGTATAGATTCCGGGCTTGCCGAATCCATCCCAGGTTACCTGGTGCGTTCCCGGTTCAAGCCCATCAGCAATAAGCCTCCAGACTACATCACCGTTCTTATTGAGAACATCGACATACACGTCTTCCTTCTGCGGGAGAGAGACTTCCATGATGCGCTTTCCGTGGGAGTCTTTTCCGAGGTCGTTGATCGAGGGGCGTGAAGCGGTCTTTTTTCCCGCTTTCCATGCGGAATAATCGAACGGCTCGTTGCAGAGGTGGAAGCGCGGTTCGTTCTGGCCGTTATAGTTACGCTGCATATAGTAGGTTACAAGATCGGTTCTCTGGAATGTGTCCAGCTTCCGGAGCGTCGCCTTTCCTTCATCCCACAGGTACACGGGGATATCGTTCGGGTCGAGAACATTGGACATGCCGCGTTCGATTCCGATATGGAACAACCCGAAATTTCCTGGTTCGTGCCCCGCAAGCCAATGGGTGATGATATCCACCCGGAACGGATCGAGACCGAAGATTACATTGTTGGCCATGTAATCCTGCGCCTTACCGTCATGCGGCCCGCCTGCGAACCCGTCTCCGTCGCGGCCATAGATTCCTTCCACCATGCAGAGACCTGTTTTGGTTACACTCAGGGAGTCGAGCATGCGCTGAACCCACTGTTCCATGTAGAACCCGCCGCCGTAATTCTTTTCCCCGGATTTGTCCCAGCGCGGGATGCCTGCGGCTATATGCTTTTTGGTCAATGACTGTACGTGCTTTACATAGTCTTTATGAAAATAGGGGAAATACCGTTTATCATAGTAATTATTGAAAATGCTGTTGAATCCCCCGCAGAATTCGTGGAAACGTTTTCCGCTCAATCCCTGGAGATTTTTTATCGAAGCGGTGATTCCCATTCCGTGGGCTTTGAATTTCGCGATATCGATAAGGAAGGTATCGGGCATATTGACCGGAGTCTGGAAAGCGATTTCCTTGAAAACCACCCCGTTGGGGACTTTCACAAAATGAAGGTCTTCGCCGATCTTATAATCCCAGAAGTTACGCGAGGTCAGGTCACGGAGAATGAAATTGTTTGCCTGCGCCATCTGAGGCCAGCCGTGAGCAGCCCAATCACCGGGACAGGCGCATTCATGAATGTATATCTGCTGCGGCCCTTTTTCACGGACAGCCTTGCAGAAACCCTCGACAAAGTTCTTGTCGGTATTGATGCCGAGATGTTCCGGCGCCGATTTCCCCTCAACAAGAGGATTGCACGTCCAGTTGGGTTTGCAGGTTATTTTGGTCGAGTTCGGGTAACCGCCGGAATCGGTTTTTACAAAAAGCTCACCGGCAAGATAGTACCCGGCATTATGAATATCACGTCTGTCAGTCTTTTTACCGATGGATGTAAGGTTTATGAAAACTGCTTCAGGGTGGGCTTTGACAAACGGGTGCAGATCAAATCCCGGCCCGGTATAGGGAGCGGTTTTCTTCATCGAAGAACAGCCTGTGCCAGCCAGCACTCCCGCCCCTGCAATAGCTGATGTTTTAATGAAATCACGCCGTTTCATGACGCCTCCGAAAAAATTTTTATATGTATGGTTTGTTAAAAAAACTCATGAAAACAACTCTCAAGTTAATCTCCTCTCAAACAAGATAAAGAGGGAAATAACCTGTGATTTCTCTCAATACCTGTGTTATGAGACTTTCCCCTCTCTTTTTAAGAGGGGGTCAGGGGGTGAGTTTATTTTCTCCCCGGGTGGTACTATTGTTTCTCTGCTCTTAAAAAACTTCCCGCATCGAAACTATGACGCTGGAAAAGACAAAAAGTATCAGCGTCTTTCGTTCCGGTCACTGGCCGCCTGCCGTTTTATCGACAGCGGTTTTCCAGAGCGCCACGCTATCGATATTTTTGGCCTTAAGAAGAAGGTTCACCAGTTCACGAACTGCGCCATGTCCTCCCGGTGCAGAAGTTACAAAATCGGCGGCGGCCTTTATTTCATCGCTCGCATCGCCCACTGCCACCGCAACACCCGCGGTCTCGAAAGCGGTGAGATCGTTAAGGTCATCGCCCATATAGAGAATTGCTTCTTTTGTGACTCCGAATGTATCGCAGAGCTGCCTGATCGCGACAGACTTGTCGCCAACACCGCAAAAGTAAAAGTCTGCATGGAGATAATTGGCGCGTGCTTCTGTGGAAGGATCCTTCCGGCCAGTGATAAATCCACGTTTGATCCCGGCGCGGAGGAGAAGCTCCAGCCCCAGGCCGTCATGCGAGGAAAATCCCTTGAACACTTTTCCTTCATGATCATAAAAAAGGGCGCCGTCGGTAAATGTACCGTCAACATCCATTGCGACAACCTGTATGACAGAGAGTCTCTTATAAAGCTCCGGTTCAGTCACGGTCGCTCCTTCGGGTAATATCTGCCCCGAGAGAAGCAAGCTTGATTTCGAAGTTTTCGTATCCGCGATCCAGATGGTAAACACGGTCGAGGATAGTGGTGCCTTTCGCGGCCAGACCGGCGATAACCAATGCTACTCCTGCGCGAAGGTCGGAAGCCATAACCGGCGCTCCCACCAGATGCGGTATGCCGACCACAACCGCCTTGTCTCCTGCTACACGGATACAGGCGCCCATACGGTTCAGTTCTGCGGCATGAATGAAACGGTTTTCAAAAACGGTCTCGCGGATAAGGGAAACACCTTCGGCGACCGCAAGACATGCCATGAACGGCGGTTGAAGATCGGTGGGAAATCCGGGATGAGGCATAGTGGTTATGTCCACAGCCTTCAGTCTTTTGGGGCCTTTGACCACAACGGAGCTTGCCGATACCGTTTTGAATTTCACTCCCATGTCCCGGAGCTTTTCCATAACGATCCGTACATCCGCAATGTCAAGCCCCTCTATCTCGATTTCACCGGAAGTCACCGCCGCCGCACACATGAACGATCCCGCAACAATACGGTCCGGCATCGGCCTGTATCTGACAGCAGAAAGTTTTTTCACTCCTTCGATAAAAATGGTAGGGGCACCGTGGCCGGTGATTTTTGCTCCCATGGCATTGAGAAAATTCCCGAAATCCTTGATTTCCGGTTCGCAGGCGGCATTCTCGATTATTGTCTGTCCTTTGGCCAGCGCGGCTGCCATCATGAGATTCTCTGTTCCGGTATGTGAAGGATAATCCAGACATACGGTGACGCCGGTCAGCAAATCTGCTTTCCCGCTGAGCAGTCCCTCCTGGTCCTCAATCCTGGTACCCATCCGCCGGAACCCGTCAAGGTGAAAATTCACCGGCCTCGCACCGATGGCGCAGCCTCCGGGTGTGGAAATCCTGAATTCGCGAAATCTCCCCAAAAGTGCTCCCGAAATCAGGAACGACGCGCGCATCTGTTTGACGAGATCATAGGGAGCGACTCCGTTATGCACTTTCGAAGCGTCAATAGTGAGATTTTTCGATCCGGTATCATATTCCGATTCCGCTCCCAGATCGGCCATGAGCTTCTGGAGCACTTTGATATCGTGAAGATAGGGAATGTGTTCGAGAACGGTTTTCCCTTCCTCCGCCATAAGCGCCGCGCACATCATGGGGAGCACTGCGTTTTTTACCCCCTCGATGGTTACTTTTCCCCGGAGTTGACGACCTCCCTCGATGATGAATCTGTCCATAGTAAAGTTCCTTTTAATAATATCTCAAAGTTCGCTGAGGGAATGAAGAATGGAAAAAAATAAAATTCCCGTTATTTCAAAACTTACATAGTGATCTCCTCTCTATGATACAAAGGAGATACTTATTGGAAAACAATTCCCATTCTATAGAATAGAGCGGGATTAGGGAGTGAGTTTCGTCGATAGAAAAGCATGTCGAAATTTATCCTTTCACCACGGCATCTATTTCCACAAGCTTTTTCATCAATTTCTCCAGCTTGTCAAGAGGCAGCATGGTCGAGGCGTCACAAAGAGCTTTCGAGCAGTCCGGGTGCGTCTCGATAAAGACGCCGTCGACACCTGCTCCCGCCGCAGCCCGCGCCAGGGTTTCGATAAACTGCGGGTCGCCCCCGCTCCTGTCTTTTCCGCCGCCGGGACGCTGCACCGAGTGCGTGCAGTCGAACACCACCGGAAAGCCCAGCGCCTGCATGACAGGAAAAGAACGGATATCAACCACCAGGTCATGATAGCCGAATGTGGTTCCCCTCTCCACGATGACAATTTTTTTTGAGCCGCCTTCCTCGACCTTGCGGGCTATCGAAGCCATATCCTCCGGCGCCATGAACTGCCCTTTTTTGATGAATACCGGCTTCCCGGCAGCGCCGCAGGCAAAAGCCAGGTCGGTCTGACGGCAGAGAAATGCGGGTATCTGAAGGACATCGACCACCTTTCCGGCATATTCAGCCTCTTCGGGCGAGTGAACATCGGTAAGCACCGGCACATTATGATGCGCCCGGATATTGTTCAGGATTTCCAATCCCCGTTCGATTCCGGGGCCGCGGTACGAATTGTAGCTCTGACGGTTTGCTTTGTCGTAAGAGGATTTGAAAATATACCCGATACCGAGACCGGCGGCGATTCCCTTTGCGCGGGAGCAGACCCGGTTTGCGAGTTCTTCCGATTCCAGAACGCACGGGCCTGCCACCAGAAAAAGAGGAGAACCCCCTCCAACCGGGATATTTTGTATGTGGAATAATGGGGTCATGACAGGCTTTCCTGTTCAATCATACTTCGTTTGTTTTTTTAACTCACCCCCGGCACCTCTCTTGCGAAGAGAGGGGGGAAATCTTTTTGCTAACGCTAAAGCAGATTTAATCGAGTGCATATACTCTGTTCGGGGTGCAAGGGGTGAGTTTATTTTTTCTCCCCTGCCGCTTTGACAAAACATAAGAACATCGGATTAGGCTCTGTAAGCCGCGAGGTAAACTCCGGATGCGCCTGAGTACCTATGAAACAGGGATGTCCGGGCAGCTCGCTGTACTCCATGAGCACAGTGCCGTCCTCACGGACATGGCGCCCGCTGAACACAAGTCCTTTCTGAGTAAGTATTTTTACATAGGCCGGATTGACTTCATAGCGGTGACGGTGACGCTCGACTACCGCGACTTCGCCTTCACCAATAAGGCCGAGACGGAATTTCTGGTTTGGATCGGAACGGTATCTTACCAGACGTTCCCTGTCTTTTTCGATACGCCCCGATTCCTCGTATGCCCTGTATATAAGCGTTCCCGGCTCGATTACTGCCGCATACCCACCGAGACGCATCGTTCCACCGTAACCGTCACGGGCAAGCGCATCTTTCTGCGATTCTATGATCGATACCACCGGGTGAGGAGTATCAGGGCAATTCTCGGTAGTGGATGCCCCTTCCAGTCCGCATACGGTACGCGCGAATTCCGATATGGCTATCTGCATACCGTAACAGAGGCCGAGGTAGGGCACATTGTTCTCGCGTGCGTACCTGACAGCCTTGATCATCCCCTCGACACCCTGTTTCCCGAAACCGCCCGGAATGAGAATACCGTCGAACTGTGAAAGGATGATCGAAGGATCAGCAGCATCCTCGATGGACTTGGCGTCCACCCAGTGAATCTCCACTCCGGTATTCAGTTCCGCGCCTGCATGAACCAGCGCCTGGCTGACACTGATAAAGCAATCCGCCAGTTTGAACGAACCGGTGACAACATATTTGTTTACAATGGCAATCTTGACTTTCTTTTTCGGTTTGTCGATCCGTTTGACATACTTCCTCCAAACCGACCAGTTGGGCCTCTTCCTGCTCTTCATCCCCAGTTTCCCGAGTATTTTACGGCCGATGAACTCTTTTTCGAAATTCAGCGGGATCGCATACAGGTTTTTGGCATCGGGGGCGCTGATGACATAATCCGAGGAGATATTTGCATAGGTCTGGATTTTTTTCTTGCGGATTATATCGAGCGGCTTGCCGGCGCGGCAGAGAATGATATCGGGGAAAATGGCGTTTTCCGAAAGAAGTTTGATCGCCTGCTGGGTGGGTTTCGTTTTCATTTCCTCGATATGCGAGGGAACCGGCAGAAAGGTTATGAGAACATAGATCATGTTCTCCATGCCGATTTCCATCTGAAGGCTTTTCATGGCGAACAGGAAAGGGACATTCTGGTATTCGCCCATGGTTCCGCCGATCTCCACCATGCAGATATCATAGCCTTGTGCAGCGGTTTTCACCCTGTTTTTGATTTCGTCGGTGATATGAGGGATGAATTCAACAGTGGCTCCGAGATATTCCCCCCTGCGTTCACGGTCGATCACCGCTTTGTAGACCTGGCCTGTGGTGATGTTGTTCGTCCGGGAAATATCTTTGAAAAGAAACCGCTCATAGTTTCCCAGATCCTGATCGATCTCGCCGCCGTCATCGGTAACCCAGACTTCGCCATGCTCGGTCGGCCGGAACAACCCGGCATCCATGGAAATATAGGGATCGATCTTTACTGCGGTTACCGAAAACCCGTTCTCGTGAATGATCTTACCGATTGCCGAAGCCGCCATTCCTTTCCCCACACCGCTCATCACTCCGCCAACAACAACAATGTATCGGGGGCCTTTGTATTTCACCGTATTCCTCCAGAGTATCTATGTATGATAGTAACCATTTTTCAAACCGGGTTGCTGTATGAATTGAGATGCCGAAACGAGATTAATCATAGAAGTTCGCACTTCGACAAGCTCAGTGCTCGGGCGACAAGCTCAGTGCTCTGGTTATAAATAATGAGTTCGGTTTACAAACTCTGATCTCGGTTTACGGGCTCTGAGCTTTATCAACTAACTCTGTACCGGTTTGCCGGACTCTGAGCCCAATCCGCGGGCTCTGAGCACAATCTGCCGGACTCTGAGCCTGTCGAAGAGTCCGCCTGTCACGTTCCGTTTCTGATCTTTTTCCGCACTGACTCTAAATCTTCTAAAGTATCTACTCCGATAGAAATACAATCGGTTATAACCACACCTATGGAAAAGCCGTGTTCAAGTATCCTCAGTTGCTCGAGTTTTTCAGCCTGTTCGAGGGGGGTTGGCTCGAAAGTTGTAAACTGTGCAAGAAACTCCCGTCTGAAACAGTATATCCCCGCATGCAGATATGCTCCGCCGAATGCATTATCACGGTAAAAAGGCAGCGGAGACCGTGAAAAATAAAGCGCCCTGCCTTTACTGTCCAGCACCACTTTTACGGCATTCGGATCACGGTAAACCGCCTCATCGGTTATCGGCGATGCGGCGGTAGAGCAGGATATTTGTCTATCTTCAAGGATTTTTTCGATCACCCGGTCGATTAACCGCGGTTCAATGAGAGGTTCGTCGCCCTGGACATTTACTATGATTTCGCCGCCGGTCACAAGCGCCGCTTCCGCAACACGATCGGTTCCACTCTTATGCAGGGGCGAGGTCATCACTGCCTCGCCTCCAAACGAAGTTATCGCCTCCGCTATCCGTGGATCATCGGTTGCCACCACCACCCGTGAAATCATCGCCGCTCCGGTCACCCGTTCATACACCCTCCGGATGAGCGGCTTCCCTTCGATATCAAGGAGCGCTTTTCCCGGCAGCCTTGTCGAGCCGTACCGTGCGGGAATGACAGCGACAACAGTATCCATAAAACCTCTTTTTTATACCCTGATAAACAAAGGAGCGGGCAGTCTATTTCTTCAGAGCTGCATACACATACGGTCCTTCCGGGATGACCGCAATCCGGGCGTTCTCGCCGAATTTTTTCTTAACACGGGCAATCCCGTCTTCAATACTTTCCAGCGGTGTAACGAACAGCTTTTTCTGGGTCTCACGGTCGATGCCGTCCGAATAGAGCCATACCTCGTTTTTTTCAAGCACGGAGCAGAGTTTCTGAAGCTGCCACTGGTCGAGAATATACACCCCCGGTTTATGGATCTCCGTGAGAAATTCCTCGCATGTTCTCGTTTCCAGAATCAGACGCGCAAATTCCTTGCTTCCGATTCCTTCCCCGCACCGCGAAGCAATGATCACAACACCGCCTTCTTTCAATATTCCTGCGGCTGAGGTCATGCCTTTCACTGTCTGGTAGAAAGTGAGATCCAGAGGGAACCCTGCCGCGGAGGTGATGACCGCATCGACAGGGGCGTCAACTTCGCTTTTGCACTGGGTGCTCATGAACCGGATTCCCTCTTCATGGGCTTTTTCAAGGTCGCCTGCAAATACTCCGGTAATCTGACGGCGTTCGTTGAGGGTAACATTTACGATGAAATCCACTCTCGCTTTTTTCGCGACATATAACGCCTCATTGTGAACCGGATTTCCTTCGATGACACATTCCACCGCTTTTTTATGTCCCATCGGCGCGGGCCCATGAAGTACTTTTACCGATTCAAAAGCGCAGATTCCCGGAAAGATCGCTTTTCTCCCTCCGGAATATCCGGCCATGAAATGAGGCTCGATCAGCCCGGTAGCAATGCGGAGATCGGCAGTGACAAATTCACGGTCCACATAAATCGGCGCCTTGTAGATGGGTGTTTCGCCAAGGTATTCATGTGCGGAAAGGTCTCGTCCCATGTGATTCACGATCCTGTATTTTTTTGGAATATCCGGCCCGACCAGGGTGACAAGCTCCTCGCCTTCATTCGGACGGTGCAGTCCTGTGCCGATAAGGATGGTAATCCCGCTGCGTGGTATTCCTGCTTTTTCCAGCGTTTCGAGAATAGGAGGAAGAATAATTTTGTTCGGCACCGGACGGGTTATATCGCTGATCACAATGCAGGCGGTCTTTTTCCCTTTCGCCATCACCCCGAGCGGTTCCGTTCCGGCGGGGGAGTCGATTTTTTTCTGTACCTCGGCTTCGGGATTCCCGATAACAGGTTTTTCGGTCATCCGAAGAACCTTTACAATATTCTGGTCAGGAACTTCTATGGGTAATCCTTCTTTTCCGTATGAAAGAGTGATTTTCATGGGTTTACCCCCTGCCTTTCCTTGTGCGATTTCCATGAGTTATTATTGGCATGGTTTTGCCTGATGAAATCTTTATATTATACATCGTTGAAAAGCTTTGTAATAAAGTATTAATTCTCGATATTTTCTTTTTCGTCAAAACTTACCACCTAACCTCTCTCTATCCTATGGGTGCGGGACAGCAATGCTCGCAATGAGTTATATCCTCTCTGAGCATGGAGAGGAGACCAGGAGGTAAGTTTAAAAAAGTCGGGATTTCATTAAAAAAAACATGTTTTTTTACAAAGTCTTAAAAAAACAGTTCATTTCTAAAATAATGGATTGACAGGTATAAATAAAGAGTAATCCTTACTTCATTTTACAGGGGAGGCCGTATGATAAGAAAATTGTTTTTGTCCTCAGCGCTCAGCATCCTTTTTCTCCTGCCTCAGAATGTATTCGGACAAGAAAATATTACTAGTTTTTCGTCTTACTGGAAACATAAAGTTGACCAATTCCGAATACTTCCCAACCCAAAGGGTGAGATTTGTTTCCTCGGGGACAGCATCACCGACGGCGGTAACTGGACAGAACTTATCGGCAGTCTCCGGGTGACGAATCGAGGAATATCAAGCGATACCGCCTGGGGAATTATGAAACGCATCGATGAGGTAACCTCCGGACAGCCGGCGAAAGTGTTTCTCATGATCGGAACAAACGATCTGTCACGTGCAAAAACAGTTACAGAGGTACGTGATAAAATCGCCGAAATCATCGACACCATCCACAAAGACAGCCCAAAAACACAGATATACCTGGAGAGCGTTCTTCCTGTTATAGATGCAAAGACAGGGCCGTATCAGAACAAAAACATCAATCCTCTCAACGAGGAACTGGTAAAACTTGCGTCGTCGAAAAAAGCGACATGGGTTAACCTTGCCCCGCTTTTCAAAGATGAATCCGGCCAGCTGAAAACAGAATTCTCCGAAGACGGCCTTCATCTGAACGGCAAAGGCTACCAGCTTTGGTATTCACAGATGAAACAGTATCTGAAATAAATAAAAAAAGACGGCTTTTTCTTCTCCCTAAAGAGAAAAAAAAGCCGTCGATAATTTACAGGGGGGAAAATTCGCTCCCGTATCAGGCTTTTTCTATCTTGCCGCTTCTCAAACACCGGGTACATAATCTCACCCGCTGTGTCCTGCCGCTGACTTTCGCGCGCACAGTTACAAGGTTCGGACGAAACTCGCGAACCGATTTGTTATTCGCATGACTTACATTGTGTCCAAGCATGCGTTTCTTTCCACAAATTTCACATTGTCTTGACATACTCTATTATCCTCCTTATTCAGCCTTATATTCCTAGTAGAATATTTATTATAACCAAAATCAAGTAATAAGTAAAGAAGTATTTTCAAAAGAATCCATTGACTTCATCCCAGGAAATTAAATATATTAGTATGTTTACATAATATACGAGGATATCCTGATGAAATTTCATATGCTTCATTTCCCGTTTCTCTTGCTCTGTGTATTGGTTCTTTCCTGTTTGAATGAAGATTATCTGAAATTTCAGAACACATTCAAATCACTCAAGGGAAAGAAGGAAATATCCGTTGTTATTGTCGGCGATTCTATATCCGGCCAGGAAAATTCCGTCACCGGATCATCGTACGGCACATTCCTGAAACCGAAACTTGAAAAACTCCTCAACACGCGTGTTAGTATGATCAATTCCAGCCGGCCGGAAGACACGGTGGATAAGGTATCCCGCCGTATCCAGGAAGATATCCAGTCTTTCCGCCCTGATGTGGTTTTTATCATGCTGGGTATGGTGGATTCAACACTGCCTCAGCTTTTAGAACAGGATTACGAGGGGATTGCCGGTAATTATTTCAAGAAACTCGAGAGGGAAGGCATATTTGCGGTAGTGGTGACTTCGACCGGTTACCGTGATTGGGTTTCGGGTAATGATGAACGCCGTATTCGTCTCCGGGAATTCAATGATATAACGATGTATCGGGCAACAATGGCGCATTTACCGGTACTCGATCTGGGAGAGCACATTGATGTATTGAGAAGGACAAAGCCAGATGAATACCGCTCGCTGTTTCAGGATGATATTCATTTGAGCGAAAAAGGCCAGATGTTTGTCGCCGATTATCTTTACAATCAGATCGAGCGGGCGCTGAAAGAAAAATAACGGGTTCAGAAACACCGGGGGAATTGTTACTTTTTGTAATTATTCCATTGAATGCAATCCTTCTTTCACATATTAAAATTAACTATCAAGCCTGAACGGTACGAATGCAGACGGTATTATATGACGGAGAAAATCTGAGTTAAACATGAGCCTTGCATCCCCAAAATCTCTTGGAAAGTTCGCCTGGTATACGGTAGAAACAATTGCACGGACGCTCTCCATAGAAATGGTTGGCTGTAAAGAAGATTTCTACCATAAGGGAAGCCGTCAGGTGATCATTGCCCTCTGGCACGGACGTCTTTTTGTTCCCATGTTCTGCCGCCGTAAGTCCGGTTTTTACGTTCTTGTATCGGAACACCGTGACGGTGACATAATCGCGTCCTCGCTGGACACAGCGGGATACAAAACGGTTCGCGGCTCAACCACACGTGGAGGCGCTCGTGCGCTTGTGAAGCTCATCGAACTGGCAAGGCAGGGCGCCGGTATTGCATTCACACCCGACGGCCCGAAAGGTCCCCGATGGAAATTTCAGCCCGGCGCTGTGTACCTGGCCGCGAAAACAGGTTTGCCGATTGTACCGATCACCGGGAGCGTCAGACACGCCTATTATTTCAAAAGCTGGGATTCTTTTCAGCTTCCCCTTCCGTTTTCCCACGCGGTTGTCAATACCGGAGAACCGTATGAGGTTACCGGCGGTCTTGATCCGGAAAACATTGAATTTCACCGTGCCGAGCTGGAACGCAGAATGATTGCTCTCTCCTGCGAAGCCGACCGTATTGTGGGGGCGCCGGTAGGCAAATGATCTTTCTCTATATGCTGCTGATGACAATAGTGCTGGCTGTGATGTATCCAGTCAGCCGCTTTCTTGCCCTTTTTGGAAAAACCAGTTTCCGTGAACGGTTGACCCCTCCTCGAAACATCTCCTCGGAAGGCACTCCGAGGATATGGATTCATGCGGCTTCTGTCGGCGAAGCGGTAATAGCTTTTTCCATGGCCATGGAAATAAAAAAAAAGAAACCGGGCGCACTCATTTTTGTATCAACCACCACCCGAACCGGTCTGGACAGGATTCGATCTCTGGAAAAATCCTCCGCTGAGAACATCGTAGCCCTCTCCTTCCTGGCTCCATTCGACCATCCTCTTATCGCCCGCCGTTTCATAAATAAAATAAATCCATCCGCATACATTCTGGTGGAAACCGAACTCTGGCCGTCGCTGATTTCACTCATCCAGCGCCGCGATATTCCGATCAGTGTCATTAACGGGAAACTGGGCCACCAATCGTTTCGCCGGTATAATCTCTTCCGTCTGGCTCTGCGTCCGCTCATGGGCGGTATCTCGCTGGTTTGTGTGCAGTCAAGGACATTTGCACGAAGATTCCACTGGCTCGGCGTCCCTCGTGAGCGCATCGAAGTTCTGGGAAACATAAAATTCGACAGCCTCCCCGATTCTTCACAATTTGACTGCGTTTCGATCAGAGAGAATTTCGGTCTTCCGGAAAAGGCGGTTCTTTTTACCGCCGGCAGCACCCGTCCCGGGGAAGAGGAAATCCTTATTCATGCTTTCCGGATGGTGATCGAGAATTACCCGGAAATGGTAATGATTCTTGCTCCGCGTCATCTGAACAGGGTCCCCGAAGTGGAAAAAATACTGAACAATGCGGGATTGCAGTATGCCCGGAGAAGCGCCGGAGAAAGAGCCGCCAAAGGGAGCATTCAGGTGCTCCTTCTCGATACCATGGGAGAACTTCTTAATGCTTTCGCCTGCTCCCAAGCGGCATTTGTCGGAGGCAGCCTGACGGATTTTGGAGGTCACAATCCCATGGAACCGGCCGCGCTGGGAATTCCTGTCCTGTTCGGACCTTATATGGATCAGACCGGCTCGAAGGAACTTTTGCAGGGAGGCGCGGCGATCCTTGTGCATGATGAGACCGAGCTTTTCGAGGCTCTTGATTCCCTTTTGAACGACAGTGAAAAAAGGAAACGCATGGCAGAAGCCGGCCCGAATGTTATCAGAAAATTCAGAGGAATACTCGCCCGTACTTTTCAGGCTATGGAAAAAAGAAGGGTGATATGAGAAAAATCATACGGGATATTCTGTATGATAATCGGAAAGACCTGTCATCTTTCCCCCTGCGGGCTGCTCTGAGGGTAATTTCCTGGTTGTATTGTGCGGGAGCGCTTCTGCGGAACATGCTCTATGACCGGAAACTGCTGAAGACTTTTACTGTACCCTGCCGGGTGATAAGCATCGGGAATATCATCGCCGGGGGTACCGGCAAGACGCCGGTGACAATTATGACTGCCCGGCTTCTTGCCCTTGCCGGATACCGGGTCGCGGTCGTTTCCCGCGGGTACAAAAGAAACGGGAGCGGGGTTCTTGCTGTCTCCGATTCTACAGGCATACAGGCTTCTTCCGCTGATTCTGGGGACGAGCCGTACCTGATCGCCGCATCTCTTCCCGGCGTTCCGGTGGTTGTGGGGAAAGAACGGTACTCCGCGGCAATGGAGGCTTTCAATCGTTTCGATCCCGATATTATTCTTTTGGATGACGCTTTTCAGCACCGCCGTCTCAGCCGTGATGCGGATGTTGTAACACTCGACGCGAACTATCCTTTCGGCAACGGATATTTTCTTCCCAGGGGGGTGCTGCGGGAATCTCCCCGGTCGCTTTCACGAGCGCAGACAGTTATAGTCACACGGAGTACCAGCGGCCGTCAGTTCTCGGAAGTTACACAAAAGGTGCTGGAATTCAATCCGGGCGTTTCCATTTTCCGCAGCAGGCATGGAGCGCGCACATTTCGGAATCCCACAGGCAGAGAAGAGTTTGAACTATCCGCTATCAAGGGGAAAAAGATTGCCGCGCTTTCAAATATTGTCAATTTTGCTTCTTTTTATCAGTTACTTGAATCACTGGGAGCGGAAATTGTTCTGAAGCGCCCGATGGATGACCATCATAAATACCTTTTGGAAGAACTGGAACAAATCAGGGAGGATGCTCTCCTTTCGGGAGCCGAATTGCTGGTCATGACCGCCAAAGACGAACGGAACCTTCCCGTGGAATACAGCCCCTCGGTCAGGATACAGGAATATGTCCTTGATATAGAAGCGCTGCTGGAAGGCGAAGAAAGTACCTATATATCATGTGTACTAGGAAGAAATCATTGATTTACTCTCTCGCATAATTTGCAAAGAAAAATGAAGAAAAAGAAGAAATTTTAGACATAGAGCTAATTGCAAAAGTCGTTTTGGAAACGAAAAAATGATAAGTTTTATTACTTCAGCCCCCTAACCCTCAATCCCTTTCCGCTTTGCGGGAACTTCGTTTACCCCCGAATGGGGCAAGGGAAGTTGTTGCTCCACAGTGTGTTCCTGCCCCCTCCGGGGGAAGGATGTCCGGAGGACAGAAAAGGGGCTGCCTTCAAATACAGACTTTTGCAATT
>Ga0172379_10003836_pt1 | contig 23269 bp, 15 predicted proteins | sample GrowelOW334metaG_FD_119756 | JGI IMG/M metagenome (GOLD analysis project Ga0172379, IMG submission 119756) | Groundwater microbial communities from an aquifer near a municipal landfill in Southern Ontario, Canada - Groundwater well OW334 metaG | ecosystem: Environmental > Aquatic > Deep... | reverse complement strand
TTGATTAGCCGATTGTATTTTAATTCTTCCAGATAGCGGTGAGTATCTGACCAGAGATAGCGGGTGGGGGTATGGCAATAGCAGAAATGTAATGTATTAGAGCGAGTAATTACCCCTTTGGCCATCGCCGAGCAGCTCGATAAAACAATATCATACTCCATTAAATCGTAACTTTCGGTTGCTGTCGGCATAACGGGTAAAAACCATTGATAATGTTTTAAGGCGCCCGGCCAATTCTGTAAAAAAGAAGTTTGAATATTTTTATCTTTAAAAATCTGGCCGAGTTTTGCCTGGTCATAAAGTAAGGTATAAGTTGGCGCTTCTGGCCAAATTTTTTGAAAAATTTGAAGCACTCTTTCCGCGCCGCCTTCTTGAATAAGATGATCGTGAATTAAGGCAATTTTCATTCCGCTTTTCTCCTTTTTAATACTGCTAAAGGGGTTTTGAATAAAATTTGTAAATCTAAACCTAAAGACCAGTTTTCAATATAAAAAGTATCTAATTTAATTTCTTCCTCAAAATTCAAATCAGACCGGCCGGAAATTTGAGCCAAGCCAGTAATGCCTGGTTTGATCGTTAGGACTTTTTTGTGATGGCGTTGGTACTTTTTGACTTCTTCGATTTCGTGAGGCCTTGGCCCGACTAAACTCATTTTACCAATTAAAACCAAAAATAACTCAGGTAGCTCATCGATACTGAAACGTCGGAGAAATTTCCCCACCCTAGTTACTCGTGGATCATTTTTGAATTTTATCATTGGTGAACCTTCCCTTAGATTTCTTTGCTTGGCCAAAAATTCGGGATCAAAGCGATAATGGTGAGCATCTTTGATCATTGAACGGAATTTAAAATAATTAAAAGGTTTGCCAAATTGGCCCATTCTTTTATAGCGGAAAAGTGTCGGTCCACTCGAATCTATTTTAATGGCTAAAGCGGTAATTAACATTATTGGACTAACTATAATAATTAAAATAATTGAACCAAAAATATCAAAAATTCTTTTATTAATTCGACCCCAGCCATCAAGCCGGGTTTTTTTTACTTCTACAATTGGCATGCCGGCATAGCTTGTCACCTCAATATTAGTTAACTGAGTTCCAAGTAAGTCGGCGGTGTATTTAAAATCCAAGTGATATTCGTTGATAAAGTTTATTAAATCAATTGTTTGTTCCGTATTGGCATTAGGATTAATCTCGATAATTTCATCAATAGCATTAGTTTCAGCCATTTGTTGGAGCTGACTAGCTGTTTGGTTATCAAAATTTAAAAATTGGGCCACTATTTTATAGCCTAAAGATTTGTGTTTGGTAAATTCTTCAGTCAGATCCTTGGCTACCTGGCTATTACCGATAATGGCAACCCGGTGAACGCCAAAACCAAATTTGTAGGAAAATTTTTGACCCGTCCGAATAAAGATTCTTTCAATACTGACAAATATAATAGCCAAAAACCAGGTGGCTAAAATAATAAACCGGGAATCAAATAAAAAGCGGGAAAATACCATCACCGCTAAAACTAAAGCCAATCCGGCCGAACAAGCCACAAAAATTCGTCCAAGTTCTTCCCGCAGTCTTTTAGTACCACCAATGGTATAAAGCCCGGCCAGGGCAAAAATTCCCAGCCAAAGCAAAGCAATTCCGACTACTAAGCTTATGTAGTTTTTAAAGGGTAAATCAAAAACGACCGGGCGGATATTTTGCACCATTGGTAAATAACGGATAGAATAAGCTCCTAGCGCGGCAAAAACCAAAGCCAGATAATCAAGTGGTGGTTTAACGGCAGTGAAAAGCAGCTCAGAACGTTTCATCTCTTAGAATTTTTATAATAATATTTAAGTTTAATGCTTGAATTATCATAACAAAAATTAGGCCAAAAATCAACTCGATATTGACAATATTTTGTTTTTATGCTAATCTATACTTTGTCTGAGTAAACCAGATGGTCGCCCCCTACTTTCTATGTTTTATGGTTGTGTTATCAAGTTAGAATGTTTAGTAGCACTGATGTTCATGAAACATAGAAAGTGGGGGGAGGAAAGTCCGAACACCATAAAAATGGTAGTGGGTAACACCCACCCTTTTACTGGTAACAGTAAAAGAGGACCAGTTCCACAGAGACTATACAAACCATTGCTTCGCGATGGAAGCACCAAATTAAAAATTTCAAATTTCAAACAGCTTAAGTTTAGCATTTGGAACTTGTAATTTGATATTTGTAATTTCCACTGCGGAGCAGTGGTCAAACGTGAAAAGTGTGGTGGTGTAATATGCTGAATACGGGATATCCCTTCAGCGTAATGCTTCGCCACTCGGCTCCTGGTGACAGGATGCTTGTGGTAAACTCTACCTGGTGCAATGCCAAATTAGGTAGGCAGCTTGAGTCTAATGGCAACATTAGACCTAGATAGATGATCATCCTCGGTGCAAACCGGGACAGAATTCGGCTTATAGGTTTATTTGGACAATAAAAAATACCTCTGAACGAGGCATTTTTTAGTTAACTAGCTGCAGCCAGTTTTAGGATGTCTCATCAATTGCTTGATTGACTAGCTTGTCCGCTAGCTTATTATCGGTTCGGTAAATGTGAATATATTTTACTTTTTTAAAACCCATAGCTAAATTCCAGACTTTAACAAATAAACTGCCCAAGTCCTGATTTTTGACTTTATATTTTCCGGATAATTGCTGCTGGACTAATTCGCTGTCTAGAAAAACGTCAACTTCTTGTGCCCCTAATTCTTTGGCCTTTTCCAGACCTAAAATTACCGCCTGGTATTCAGCTTGGTTGTTGGTAGCTTTGCCGATATACTTTTTGAAAGTCAGCTGTTTATCGTCATATTTTAAAACCACGCCGATTCCGGCTGGCCCGGGATTGCCTCTTGCTCCTCCATCTGTATATAGTGTTACTTTTTCCATTTAATAATTATAGCAAAAATTTCAAGATAAAAAAAGCCGTTAGCGAGCTAACGGCGAACGACTGCTCCATCGACCCCATTGGGATACCACATATCCATAAGGCGATCAAACACCCACCTTACACGAAAAGAACGTGGATAATACCAACCTAAACTGCGTTCAGCAGCATCCGCCGCCGAAGAACTCGTAGCCGATTCTCTAGGCCTTATCGATGACACACTACGTTGTCCCTTAGACTTGGACATAACATCCTCCTTACTGGCTAAGCCACGAATCCACAATTTTGAATCACAATTCTCTGTTACCATTCCATATCAACCTTATCCCCTTCTTTTAGTTTTGTCAATCAGTTTTCACACCAAGAGTCAAAACAAAAACCAATGATTTTTTTGGTTGCTAGCGTATTTTAGAACGACGACAATGCCAGTCGGCGCGCACCGCCGTCGGTTTGGATTGTGACTTTATTTATCATAGTAAAACTTTTTATTAAAACACTAAAACATTAAAACAAAATTTAAGATGAGATTGTTTTCATGTTTTTGTGCTTTAATGTTTTAATGAATTTTCAAATCCACTATCTTCAACTGCAATTCTCTGTTTCCATTCCATTCATTGACATCAACTTCAAAAACCATATCAACTTTATCCCCTGTCTTTAGCTTAGCACACCAATCGCCGAAGCAGAAACCAATAGTTTTACGGATTATTGGCGTTGTGTGTTTTACCATTAAGCGCATATGCTTTCGATCTTGGCCCACAGTTTGGGCTTCAACCACCGTTAAATCAGAAGCTAAAAATATGGGTTTAGGGTTGCCTTCGCCATAAGGAATGAATTTTTCTAATTCATCAAATAATTCCCAATTAACGTCTTCTAATTTTATCGTCAGATCTACTTTAAGTAGAGGGGTAATATCTTTTCCGGTCAATTCCGCTTTAGCCAATTCATTCATTTTGGCGATAAATTCTTCTAAACTTTCCTCATTTTTAATGGTAAAGCCGCAAGCTTGGGCATGACCGCCATAACGACTTAAGTATTTATTAGCTTTTTCAATCGCTTCAATAATATTAAATTCCGGAATGCTGCGGCCAGAGCCAATTATTTCGCCGTTATACTTGCTGATGACCAAACTGGGCCGGTGAAATTCATCAGTGATACGACCGGCAACTAAACCAACAATTCCGGTCGGCCAATTTTGTCCAACAACTATTATTATTTTTTGTTCTTTGACCTCCCCGATCAAAGTTTTAGCTTCCCCGTTAATCTTCTCAGTTAGTTGCTGGCGCTCAATATTAGTTTGGTTAAGCTCTTTGGCTAATCTCTCGGCTTCTTTAAGATCGTCGATAATTAAAAGCTGATAAGCCGAACTAGCATGGTTGAGTCGGCCCGCCGCATTAAGCCGGGGGGCGATTTGCCAGCCGACTACCCTTTCATCGACTTGAGTCAAATTGCTGCTCATTAATTCAATCAATTTCAATAATCCTAATCTTTTAGTTTTTTGGAGGACAATTAAACCGTATTTGACTAAGACTCGATTTTCTCCCAGGATTGGCTGAAGATCAGCGATGGTGCCAATAGCCACTAAATCTAAAAGCCATTTTTCAAAACCTTCTTCCAACTGGTTAACTTTGAAATCTTTATGTTTTTGGATAATGGCTTGGGCGATTTTGAAAGCAACGCCTACCCCGGTTAAACCTTTAAACGGATATTTTTCTTTTTCTAAATTGGGATTAATGACCGCTAAGGCAGTTGGAATTTCTAAAGGTTCATGATGATGGTCCGTTACAATCACGTCAACGCCTTTTTGATTTAATAAATCAATTTCTTTTTTGTTGGAGATGCCACAGTCAACAGTAATTAATAATTTTGTTCCCTTCCTAGCTAATTCTGTGGTTGCTTCTTCATTCAGACCATAGCCTTCGGTTTCCCGAAAAGGAATATAAATGTCAGCTTCATTGCCCAGATTTTTTAAAAGTTCAACCATCAAGGCGCAGGCGGTTACGCCGTCAGCGTCATAATCACCATAAACAACAATTTTTTCTTTATTTTCCACCGCCAGCAAAATTCTTTCGACGGCTTTAGTCATTTCAGAAAATAAAAAAGGATCATGGAGATTTTCACCATAATCAGGATTTAAAAACTCATCGATTTTTTGTTGTGAATCAACACCCCGATTAAATAACAGCTGTAAAACAATCGGATTAATTTCGGGGAAATGGTCAAAATCCAACTTTGTTAGCGCTGGTCTTACCTCCCATTTTTTTTCAGGCATATTCTAACTTAATAGTTCTTTCTCCTCCCAAAATTAGATACAGGATATTATTGTAACATTTTTCTGGTAAATGAGCAAAAAAATGTCCAATTTCCCAAAAAATCAGAAAGATGTTAAACTATATTTAAATCTAAATCTTATTACATTTTTATGGCTAAAAAACAAAAAAAATGGAAAAAGTTGGTTTGGCTATTCTTAGCCATTGCCACCATAATTTCGATGGTTATTTGGACCGTTGGGCCAATGTTTTATTAACTGTCATCTATTTTTATGCAAATTAAGCAAGTAATGTATAAAAAAGTTCATACTATTTTGCCTAGTGCGGATTTAAAAACGGCAATGAAATTAATGATCAAAAAAAAGATCAGTGGTTTAGTGGTGGTTGATAAAGACAAAAATCTCTTGGGAATTCTTTCAGAAAAAGATATTTACCGCTCCTTTTATCCTTCTTATAGTGATTTTTATAGTAACCCCGAATCATTTACTGATTTTGAAAGCCAGGAGCAAGATATTAAAAATAAATTGTTAAATCAAGTCCAGTCAGTGATGACTACTCCTGCTATTTCGGTTAAACCGACTGAGCAGGTAATGAAAATCGGTGCCATCATGCTGGCCAAAAATATCCACCGTATTCCTGTTGTTGATGAGAAAGAAAGATTGGTTGGGGTGGTAACGCGGGGCTGTATTTATAAAACTTTATTTAAAAAGTATTTGAAACTGAAATAAATCGTTCGCTTTTACTGGATATTTTTAAAATAACCCCAAAGGCAGGGTTATTTTTTGTATAATTTTAATACTACTTTTATTTTCTCAAAACTGCTAAAAAGGCTTCAGGGGGAATATCGACTTTACCGTGGCCGTGTTCCATCATTTTCTTTTTACCTTTTTTCTGCTTTTCTAGTAGTTTTCTTTTGCGGGTATAATCCCCGCCATAAAGTTTAGCTGTGACATCTTTGCGGAAAGCTGAAAGTCTTTCGGCAGCAATCACTTTACCGCCGACTGCGGCTTGGATTTTAACAGCAAACATTTGTTTTGGTAAATTTTTTTTCAAAGACTCGACAATTTTTCGGCCAGCATAATATGCTTCATCTTTATAGACTAATGAGCCGAGGGCTTCAACTTTTTCTTCGGCGACCAAGATATCCAGTCGAATAATTTCAGTTGATTGGTAGCTAAAAAAATCATAATTTAAAGAAGCATAACCAGAGGAAGCGCTTTTCAATTTATCATAAAAGTCAACCAGTAATGCCGTCAAAGGCATATGATAATGTAAAACAGCAATATTTTCGTCTAGGTATTCCGTATTTAAATAAATACCTCTTTTACCTGACGCCAATTGCATTAAAGGCCCCAAATATTCCTTTGGGGAAAAAATATCAACTAGCATGATTGGTTCCAGAATTTTATCAATTGTTTCCTGATTAGGCAGCTCTTCCGGGCTATGAATCACTATTTCTTTGCCGTTTTTCAGTTTGATTTGATAAGCAACACTGGGGACAGTGACCACTAAATCTAAGTCGTATTCCCTTTTTAATCTTTCCTGGACTACTTCCAGATGCAAAAGACCCAAAAATCCACAGCGAAAACCAAAACCTAAAGCCGCTGAATTCTCCGGGTCATAACTTAAAGCCGCATCATTAAGCTTTAATTTTTCAATTGCTTCGCGCAAGCGTGGATATTGGTCCCCCACCTTACAAAAAAGGCCGGCAAAAACCATTGGTTTAACTTCTTTATAGCCTGGTAAAGGCTCAATTTTAGCCCCCTCTAAAGTAATCGTATCACCCACGCGGCAGTACTTTATTTCTTTTAGGCCGGTGACAATATAGCCAATTTCGCCTGACTGTAAATTAGCAGTTTTTTTTAATTTGGGGTTAAAATAGCCGACTTCCAAGACTTCTGTAGTTTTAGTCGTTGATAAAAAATTAATTTTATCACCAGCTTTGACTTCGCCATCAACTACCCGAACTTCGGCAATAATACCGCGGTATTCGTCAAATTTTGAGTCAAAGATAAGCGCTCTGAGTGGTTTATGCTGACTTTGTTTGGGTGGGTTTACTCTAGCAATTACCGCTTGAATAACCTCTTCTACTCCTTGGCCGGTTTTGGCAGAAACTAGCAAGATTTCTTGGGATTGGCAACTCAGTAACTGACAAATTTCATGCTTGACCTTTTCGACTTCAGCATTAGGTAAATCAATTTTATTAATGACTGGGATAATGGACAAGTCTTGTTCTAAAGCTAAATAAAGGTTGGCTACGGTTTGGGCTTGAACTCCTTGAGTGGCATCAACCAAAAGGATTGCGCCTTCAACTGCCGCCAGACTGCGAGAAACTTCATAACTGAAATCAACATGGCCGGGGGTGTCAATTAGATTCAATTCATAATTTTTCCAGCTCATTCTTACCGGCTGTAATTTGATGGTAATTCCCCTTTCTCTTTCAATATCCATTTGATCCAAAATTTGCTCCTTCATTTCTCGTTTAGAAACAGTACCAGTTAATTCTAAAAGACGATCGGCCAAAGTTGATTTACCATGGTCAATATGAGCGATAATACAGAAATTACGAACGTTTTGCATAGATAAAGATTAGGGTAAAACTTGAATTTTTGCAAGGAAACAAAAAATCAGGAATTATGAATTATGGATCGTGAATTAGGATTTGCCAGATTATTCATAATTCCTGATTCCTAATTCTATTTAGGTCAATTTTTCTTTTTCCACTATTTCTTCAGCAATCACTGGCCGGCGGAAAAATCGCTTTTTAAAAACCGCCATAAACATATTTAATTCCTCATTTTTCAAAACCCAACAAATCAGAAAATATATAGCTAGACCGCCCAGACTGGCAGCAATTGTCTGAGTGGCAACGCCAATAAAAGTTTGGAGTCCCATTATCTTTTCAATCGGATATTTGATTGCCTGAGCAGTTAGAGCCAGCATAAAAGTAGCAACCGAAATTTTAACAAAAGAAATGCTGATTTTTTCGCCGTCTAAGTTGCCCAAACGGTAATGCAGTAGAAGGACTAAAAGAATAAAATTTAAAATACTAGATAAAGAAAAGGCTAAGGCTAATCCACTCACACCTAAGGGTTCAACCAGCATAACTGCCAAAATAACATTAGCTAAAGCCGAAAATAAACCAGCATAAAATGGCGTTTTACTATCCTGCTGGGCATAGAAAGCCCGGGCTAGAACTAAAATTAGAGACTGGGCAAATAAGCTTAAGGCAAATAATGACAAAGTCTCCAGAGTTAACACAGTATCTTCCCAATCAAATTTACCGCTCCCTAAGATTACCCGGACAATTTGAGCGCGTAAAATGACCAGTAAGGCTGAAGCCGGGATAATGAGAAACAGAATTTGTCTGATCGCCAAAGAAAGTGTTTGAATAAATTCCTTTTTCTTTTTGGCAAGTTCGGATAAAGTCGGAAAAGCGGCAATTGCAAAAGAAACGCCGAAAATACCTAAAGGAAAACTTTGAATGTTATTGGCCAAATTAAAAATAGTAATACTACCAACAGCTAAGGTGGAACCGATAATTGTTACGACTAAAAAATTTATTTGACTGGCAACTAACCCCAGGGTCCTGGGTATCATCATTTTTATAATTTTAATTAATCCCGGGTGGGTCAAATTAAATACCCATTGGTAGTGGTAGCCGAGGGCGAAAACAGCAATAATTTGAATGATCATGTGAAAGAAAGCACCAAAAACTACTCCCCAGGCCAACCCAAAGATTCCAAGAGATGGAACAAAAAATAAAGCGCCAATAATAATGCCAATATTATAAAGGATTGGGGCAAGAGAATAGATAAAAAATCTCTTGAATGATTGTAAAACACTACCAAAAATTCCCGAGATACCCAAAAGCAGCGGGCTTAAAAACATTATTTGGGTCATTAACGCCGTAGTTTCTAATTGGGCCGGACTAAAGCCAGGTGTAATCAATTTTACCAGCCAAGGAGCCAAAATTATTAATAACCCAGAAATTAGAATCAGGCTGAAAAGCATCACGTTCAAAACGTCATTAAGCAATTCCCACGCCCTATCCTTTTTTGCTAGATAAGTAGTAAAGACCGGGATGAAGCCGGCCGAAAGTGCTCCTAAGATTAATAAATTGAAAATCAGATCTGGGATTCGAAAAGCGGCATAATAAATATCTAGTTCTGTTCCCGCGCCAAATTCACCCGCCAAAACTCGATCCCGCAGGATACCTAAAAGACGAGAAACTAAAGAAGTTGCTCCCAAAATTACAGCAGCCGAAGTAATGGTTTTTGATTCGCCATTAAATAATTTTTTTAGCATAAATTTAGCTTAATCTAGCTAAAATTTTTGGTTTGCTGAGCAATCATTAATTCTTCGTCGGTGGGAATAACTATACTTTTAACTTTGGGCCAGGCTTTTCTCACTTCTCTCATGATCAAATTTCTGATTATTTGATTTCTTTCGCCAATACCAGCGGTGAAAACAATATAATTAGTGCCGCCCATTAAAGTGGCATAGCTGCCGATGTATCGGACAATATTATAAATAAATATTTTTAAGGCTAGCTGGCCTTGTTTTTTTTCTTTTTGAGTAAATCTTCTTTTTGCTTTATAGCCAGGAATTTTATAGCCTGAGGCAATCATAATATCACGCATGTCGTTGCTATAACCAAAAATACCCAACAACCCTGATTTTTTATTTAGAATGTCTGAAATCTCTTCCACATTAAGATTCAATTTTTTCATCAGAAAAAAAGCAACCGATGGATCAATATCGCCGCTTCTGGTTCCCATTGTTACACCCTCTAAGGGCGTAAAGCCCATGGAAGTGGCAATCGCTTTACCAAATTTAACTGCGGTGATTGAACAGCCAGAACCCAGATGGCAAGTAATAAGTTTGAGTTTATTTAAAGGTTTTTTTAGTTTTTCTGCAGTTTTTAAAGTGACATAATTATGAGAGGTACCGTGAAAGCCATAACGGCGGATTTCAAAATCTAAATAGTACTGAAAAGGAATGGCATAAAGGTAAGCATAATCGGGAATAGTTTTATAAAAAGCGGTGTCAAAAACAGCAACATTTTTAATACTCGGCAAATCTTTCAAGCAAGTAGTAATACAAGTAAGATTAATGGGGTTATGAAGCGGAGCCAATTCGTTATATTTTTCTAGTTTACTTAAATTTTTTTTAGTAATAACTGTTGGTTTCACGAAGTCTTGCCCGCCATGGACTACCCGGTGGCCGACAATTCTAATTCTTCTTTTCCAGTGTTTGAGGTGGGCTAAAACAATTTGGAGGGCCTGATGATGGTTAGGGATGCCTTCTGGATAAGTTTTCATGATCATTCTTTTTGACAAAGTCTCTTCAATTTTAATAAAGGAGCCTTCAAGGCCAATTTTTTCCACAATTCCTGAAACTGCAACCGAAAAATCATCTTGGTGAAAAACTTTAAACTTTAGAGTCGCTGAGCCGGAATTAATTACTAAAATATATTCTTTAAATTTTGCCATAAATAAAAAAAATCATTGTCATCACTTCTAAAAAGGGTGATTTTGTCTTTTATTCAAGTTTTGACTTAATAATTAAAGCTGCCACTACACCGACAAAAACAAGAAATAAAACCATCCACATTGGGCCACTAGACATAAGATATTTAATTAATAATTAGATAATAATTTCTCCGGTTTGGCCATCTTTCAGACCAGCGGCATTAGCTTCATCCGTATCGAGGTGAACTCTTGGCTTAAAATTTTCATTAACCCTCACTAAAATGTTATGGAAGGTAACACTTCTTTGACCGGTTGTTTTTAAAGAAATTAATTGCCCGTTTTTAAGACCAATTTTTTGCGCGGTTTTTGGATCGGTATGAAAATGACGATAAGCAATAATTATAGAACAACGTTTAATTTTTCCTTTGGGGCCAGAAATTTCAGCAATCACGCAGCCATCGATTTTGTCCGGACAAGTACATTCGGCCACAGGTGGTTTAATTTTTAAATGATAGGCTTCGGTTAGAGAAACTTCTACTTGTGTATTTTTTCTTTCTGGGCCTAAAATTCTGACATCCTCAATTTTTTTATCGCCTACTGCAACAGTTACTGTTTCTTTAGCAGCAAATTGTTTATTTTGTGATAAGGTTTTAAGTGGTGTCAGTTGATAATTTTTGCCGTAAATTACATCTAAATCTTTACGGGAAATATGGCAATGGTGACCCGAGACCTCAATTATAGCTTTTCCGCCATAGGTGGACCCGCCTTTAGCGGTCATTATCTTATTTTTATCCATACTTATTTAATTTTTAATATTAATTACTTTTGTAATCGTTTTTTTAGTTCTTTTAGGTTCAGCAGACCATTGTGAGCACCAATTTTTGTTATTACCGAAGCACTATTAATTATCCCCCACCTTAATGCTTTTTGAATATTATTATTTTCTGAAATTAAGCCAGCCAGAAAACTGGCACCAAAGGCATCCCCAACTCCGGTCGTATCAATAACCTTTGGTTTTAGAGCTTTTTGTCTATAGATTTTTTGGCCATTATAAGCCCAGGCTCCCTTATTCCCTTCGGTAATTACTATTATCTTTGGCCCCCATTCCTGAAGAATATTTAAAAGGTATAATGGTCGATTGAGATAGTTAGGATTTTTTTTGCCTAGTTTGACTCCCGATAAGACTAATTCGATTGCTTCATCCTTATTTAAGATCAAAATGTCAGTTTGTTTAAGAAAATCATTTAAGACTCTTTTGCCTTCTCGCAATTGGCGGCTACCGGGGTTCCAAACGATTTTAATCTTTTTTTGTTTAGCAAGTTTAAAAATTGATTTTAAATTTCTTTGCCAACCGAGCCCGGCGAGCGACGTAATATAAAACCAGTCACTGTTTAATTTATTATTATTCCTTTGATCAAAATCTAGAAAATTAGCGGCGCCGCGATAAGAAAAAACTATATGTTCTTTCTCTTTTTTTTCAGTGGTTAAAATTACAGAAAAACCAGTTTGGTTTCTCTGATCTAGCTGAATTAGGCCGGTGTCAACTTTTTCTTTTTTTAGGTTAGCTAAAACTTCTTTTCCCATTTCGTCTTTTCCAACGGCAGCGATAATAGCGGTTTTCAAATTTAAGCGAGCTAAACAAACAGCGGTATTGGCTGCACCGCCACCAGAATTAAAATAGGCCTCTTTAATATTAATTTTTCCGCCCCATTCAAAAGCCAGCATCTTTTGGGCGGTGAGATTTTCCGGAGTAGAAAAAATTCGGCCTTCCTTAGTGTAAAAAGTAATGTCTCTTACTGCCCCACCGATTGTTACTATATTAAAATGATTCATAAAGTCGGCACAATAACAATTATTTTTTTAAATTAACTTTTTTTGATGGCTGCCTGACTAATCTTTTTAACCAATTCATCAATAGACAAATCTGCTTTGACCAGGTAGTCTATCGCTCCCAGTTCTAGCCCTTTCCTGATTTCTTCGCTTTGGCCCAAATTAGACAAAATGATCACGGGAATTTCCCTGGTTTCTTTTTGTTGTTTCAAATTGCTTAGACACTCGAAACCACTTTTGCCAGGTAAAAGAATGTCTAAAATAATAATGGCTGGTTTTTCAATTCTGGCTTTTTCTACCCCTTCATCAGCCTCAAGGGCTAAAATTACCTTAAATTTTTTTTGATCCAGGGCCGCTTCAATAAGTTTGACCAGTGATTTATCATCTTCAATCACTAAAATTTTGGTCTTGGCCATATGATTTATTTAGATTATTTAAGCTATTGGCAGGCTAATATAGAAGGTTGATCCTTTGCCCAATTTACTGGTAAACCAGATATCACCTTGATGTAAATTAATAATTGATTTGGTAATATAAAGGCCTAAGCCGGTCCCTTCAGACTCTGAACTTAAAACTTTTTTACTCCGAAAAAACCGAGTGAAAAGTTTATTCTGTTCCTCGGGGGAAATTCCAATGCCCGTATCTTTAACCGCTAAAATTAAATAGCCTTTTTTATTGTCAATAAAATTGATTTGGCTAGATACCAAAGTGTTACTAATTTTTTTTAATTTTTTACCGGTTTTTTGATCTAGATTAATAGAAACTTTTCCACCTCGGGGAGTATATTTGATTGCATTAGAAAGTAAATTAGTAATAACTTGGGCAATTCGATTAGGATCGGCGATAATTTTAGGCAAATTTGTCTTTTTACTTGGCCATTGAATTTTAATTTTCTTTTCCTTGGCTTGTGCCTTAAAGCCATTAATCACATCTGAGACTACTTCTTCCAATATAATCATTTTAGGTTCGACCTCGAATTTACCTTCTTGAAGTTTTGCTAAATTTAAAAGATCTCGTACCAAGACAAGCAGTCTTTCATTGCCGCGATAAATCTGATTAATTAATTCTATTTGTTCCCCGTTTAATTTTCCCGGCCTTTGGCTTTTCAGCATTTCTAGACTCCATTTGGTTGTACCTAAAGGCGCTTTAAGCTCATGAACAGTAATTGAAACAAATTCTCGTTCTTTTCTAAGTATATCTTCCGGTTTTTCCGTTTCTCGTTTTGTCATTTCAATCGGACTAGCTTTAAAAGTTGGCAGGTAAATGAAAAAAATAGTCATTTTATTTTCTTGGCTGATAAATCCGATTTTTCCCCCTGAAGCTTCAATAACTTTTTTTGCTAAGTAAAGATTCAAACCCAAGCCTTCAGTTTGGGTTTTTATGGCATTAAGACCTCGAAAAAATTTAGAAAAAACTAAATGTTTTTGATTTTCCGGGATGCCAATTCCATTATCTTTTATTTTGATTAGCACATATTTTTTTGATTTTTTTAAACCGATTTTTACCCTGCCTTTTTGTTTGGTGTAACGAATCGCGTTATCAATCAAAGCATTGAGCACCGGTTCAAGGTACAAAGGATCAACATAAACTTTTGGTAAGTGCGGTTCGGCATCAAAATCAATAGTACAATTAGAAGCTTGGGCAAAATTTTTATGTTTAGCAATTAGATTCTTGATTATTTTTTTTAGGTCAATAAATTTTGGCATTAAATCTAAGCCTTTTTCTTCAAGCCGCGAGACACGCAAAAGATCACCAACTACTTTAACCATGAAGTTATTATTTTGGTAAGCCTCTCTAATTATTTCCCTTTGCTTTTCTAAAAGATTACCAACTTGGCCGCTTAGCAGGGTGTCCAGTGACCAACGAATGGCTGAAATCGGCGTTCTCAATTGGTGTGAGGCTACAGTAATAAAATCACTTTTGATGTCTTCTAATTTTAGCTTGTCGGCAGCAAGTAATTCTGCCACCTTATTATTTTTTTTATTTTTTCCCATATACTAAATATTATAACATAAAATTAATTATAATAAAACCCCCTTTCGGGGGTATGTTAGCACTATAATAATTTTTAGACTTTAATTAGATTTAGCTATTTCCTCTAGTCGTTCAGCCACGGTCTGGTCCAAATCCTGATATAACTGAGGATCTCTTAGACCCAGCTTACCATCTTCTTCAATGCAGGTTCGTAGGTTATCAATCTGTTGTTCAAAATCGTGAACTTGGTCTAAAAGCTTTGCCAGTTCACCGGAATAATCATTGGCTCTATCAGTTTGGCTTTGATCGAAAATCTGTTGCCATTTTTCCTTAGTTAATCGGAGCTGGACGGTAAGTTCAGCTAGTCGGTCAAATTGCTGTTCTTTTGACATTCCAGTAACTTCCGCCTTAAGTCGGTCTAAACCAGTGAGATAGTCCTGCATTAATATATCTGGCATTAGTATTTGAGATTAAAGAATTAAAAGTTGATGGGAGACTTGTTCGACAAAATGAAATTTTACCAAAATCATGGCTAAAAGTAAAGCGATTACCACAACGCTCTGGAGAATGATGGAAGCATGTTGAACTTTGATTTTGATAAAGATATTCAAAGCTAAAGAAATCAGAATAAAAATCAGAAAAGCAAGAAAGAATATATTTGAATATTCAATTACTAAATCAACTAATGCCTTGCCGGATTTTTCTTCAGTTGCTACCACAATTAAACCTTCATTAGGATATTCCGTTGGGTTTTGATTAGTAATTTGTATTTCTTCTTCAGTCGGCGTGACTTGTTCACCGGCGACATTGGCATTCTCGGGATTTTGATTAGTTAAAGCCACTTCAGCATTTTGTTTTACCGGTTCCGGTGTTTTAGCTAAAGTCGAAAGATCTTTTCTTTGGGTGCCAAAAAATTCTACCAAAAGAATTGTTTGGTGGCCACCAATCTGGCCTTCTATAACTGCCATACCAACTTCTTTGTACTTGGGGTTTAAAATATTTCGGCGGTGAGATGGACTTTTCATAAAAGCTTCATGGACGGTTTCAGCAGTTTTGAAATCCATGGCCAAATTTTCTCCGGCATAAACATAATCATATTCGCCCCGATCAATCCACTGCCAAGGCTTTTTCCCTTCCGGGGTATCATGAGCAAAGTAGTCACGATTGATCATATCCTGTCCTTTAGCTTGGGCGAATTTTTCTAAAAAAGTATCTGATACTAAAGGTTCAATGCCAGCTTCTTTCCTTGACTCATTAACCAGATTAATCATGTTAGACGAAATAATGGTGGATAATTCAGCCGGAGTCGGATAGGTAATAAACAGAAAACCTGTCACTAGGAGTTTTACTGAAATTACAATCAAGGCATAGCTGAGAAGACTTTTTGGCCTTAAAGCTCTAGGTTTATTGTCATTGCCATCATAAGGGATGAAAAAGTCTTTAATCAAACAAGCTGAATCTTTGCAAAAGCGGCCAAAATCCTCTTGACCCTGAGATAACTCATTGATCTCTTTTTTTTGACCCCTAACAAATATCTTCCATCTTTTAGGGTTAACATAAAAAATTAAAAAGCAAATGGCGTTGAAAATAATACTAAAAATCCCCAGGGTTTTTAACCACTTTAGGTTCTTTTCTTGAGATTTTTTGTTCGTTTGACCAAACATGAGAAGTTCAGTTAATCTTGATTATTTAATTATATCATAAGATTAACTTTTTGTCAAATCCCTCTACTTTTAGCAGGAAAACCGCTAATTTAATGAAATTATCTAGATCAAAAAATTTTAATCTAAAGGGAAAGGTTCGGTCGACTGATCATCATCACCGGATAAAGGCGGTGACGATTTCTTTTTAAAGCCGGAAAAAAGAACCAGAGCTATAACTAAAGTAAAAATTAACCAGACAGTTAGCCAACATTGGGGATAACCCAAAATAGTCGGTCCCAAAACTAAAATTAAGGTAATCCACCATAAATTTTTAGCCAAAGGATTCTTAGTCCTTTTGCCCCGTGACCAGATGGCGATAATCATTAATAAATTTAAAACCAAAAGCAGCCAGATATAGATGAGGCAATTTTTTGAAAGGAAAGACAATTGATCAGTGGAGGTTGTTTCATTCAATGGTTTATTTTGTAATTCTTCTTGTAATTCCCCTAATTCCCCCGCGGCTACTTTGCCAGTTGTTCCGGTTTTCCATTCCGGGCTAGAGATTGATGAAATTTTTCCTTCAAATTCATCCCCTGCCATTGGACCACCCGTACCGTCGGTTAAAGAGGTGGTAGTAAAACTTAATTCCGAACTGAAAATCCGAGGAGCACCTCGCCATTGTTTTGGATCAGCCAGGGCAATAATCCGAAAGTAATAAGTAGTTTCCGGCTCCAGATTAGTCAGGGTAAGGGTGTGGTAAGTCTTTAGCCCAAAATCTAGTGGCGTAGAACTAGCATAACCAAAATTAATATCGTAAGCGATTAATTTAAGACCCAAAATTGAGGTTTGGTCAAAAACGATTTGGCTTGTAGCCAGGTAATTAGTAAACCAAGTAACTTTGACTGCGGTCGGAGAAATAGTTTCAATTGAATAATTGGAAATATTCATCATTGGGCCCATTCCCCTCTCTTCACGAATTACTTGGTAATTAGCAAAATTAATGATTGCTTTTTCTTCAGCTGATAAACTAACGAAACTGCTGCTGCCGTTTATTGCCGCCCAAGAATTTGGTACCTCAACTTTTACTTGATAATCATCGGGGACAAGATTAGTAAAATCATATTCACCTGCACTATTAGTCAATTGGGTTTTAATTAATTTTTCTTTTTGGTACAGAGAAACCCGCCAATCAGCTAGCTTTGTTTCATAAAGATCCAAATTGTTATTAAAATTTAGATCTTCAAAAACAAGCCCAGAAACCGCACCGGCGGTCTGGGCTTGTAGAGGTTGGACACAAAGTAAAGAAAAGCTAATCAAGAGGAAAGGTAGTCCAACTTGAAGTATTATTATTAACTTTTTAGAGTAGCTATTAATTGGCCAGTTCATTGTCAGTATAAGGCTTCTCCCTCGCAACCAATAGAAGATTATTTTTTACCAGAAAGAGTATTTGGGCTGACCAGTAAAACGATTAAGTAGATAACCGCCAAAACTAGAATGACTGCTAGCCAGGTAATCAACCAGCATTGAGGATACCAGATTATTACGGAAACAATAGCAATTAGCGCCGGAACTAACCCGGAGTATTTGACTGATTTAGTACCATTTTTGCCCTTGAAGGCAATGATTGCTGAGGCAATTAAATCCAGAATAAGTAAGAGCCAGATATAATTACTGCAGTTTTGCGTTGTAGCCGCTGGGGGTGTGGTTTCATCAGTAGTTTCGCCCAGTACGGTCCCTTCTTCAGCTGGCTGTTCAGCTGGCGGAGTGGGTGGAGTTTCTGTGTCGGTTGGAGTTGTTTCTTCTTGATATTCAACTCCAGCAACATTACCACTTGGATTAGCAGGCGTTCCTTCAGCTGGTGGAGGAGGAGTTGTCTCTTCGGTTGGTGGGACTTCTTCTGTTGGCGGAATTGCCGGTGGCACTTCCTCTAAAGTGAAGGTTAATTCATCGCCATAGACTTCAGGCGAAGCGGCTGAAAGTGGCCGGAAATAATAGACTGTAGCTGGTAATAAACCGGTAATTGTAACTGAATGATTGAGAACTTTGGGATCAGTATCAGTTGTGGCAGTTGACCAGGCATAGCCATAATTTGGTGCATAGCCAATAGCGGGATGGGAAACTAAATCATAGATTACCCGACTGGTAGCTTCGCGGTTAGTCATCCAAGTTACGGTTACTGAGCCAACTTCAGCTCCTCTGGTTAATCTAATGGTATGAATAAGCAAGCTATAAGGAGTACTACCGCCACCGCCACCTCCGCCACCGCCGCTGCCACCGCAAGCACCACAGTCGGCAGGACAGGCAGAGCAGGTTTCATTGCCGTTGCAAGAGCCATCTTCACAATATGGTTCGGTTTGATTGCAGCCTTCGTCAATGTTACTGTCGCAATCATTATCAATGCCGTCGCCACAAACTTCAGTAGCGCCCGGGTTTATACCTCTATCAGAGTCATTGCAGTCGTTACCGTTCGGGCAGTAAGCTTCATTATAGACGGAATAAGTATCTTCATCAGCATCAACACATTGGATATCATGGCATTCATTGTTTTCACAATATTGACCCGTGCTGCAATCCTCATCAGTATTACATTCCGGACCAATCGATTCAGTACATAAGCTGATAGTATAAATGTCACCACCACCCTGGCCAGCACCATCGTCCCGGATATCGATCTTATAAGAGCCATCCCAATTAACTGTTCCCCGACCAGCTAATTTAGTGAATGAATCAAGCTGATTGATAGCAACCGTAAGAGAACTTTGGCCATTAATTAAATAATTTGAATCCTGTAATAAGCTGATTGGATAAGAAACGCCATCAATTTTTATAATATCCCACCAATCTTGCGAACAATTATCATGAGAGCCGATTGGACTATAGGTTCCGTGACTTAATGATAACTGCCCGCCAGTTACTGTTAGCCAATCGCTACCATCAACGCAGGCTTGGAATTCAATGCAATTGCCTGTCTGGTTTTGGACTAACACGCAAGCGGATGTGCAAGAATAATTTTCATTTGGTACTCCATCTTGTCCATCGCACTCTTCATTGCCATTATCTTGCGGTCCGCCGGTGCCAACACCATTGGGTGTTTGCTTAATGCCATCACCGCAGAAAGTTTGGTAATTAAAGAAGTTTATTCCACCAATTCCTTGGCCATCAGCCAAAGTGACATCCTGAGATAACGGGGTGGTATTAAGCCAGCCAGTAACTAATTCTTCATAAATCGTCCAGATACCGGCAGTCAAGGCATTAAAGCAATATAACCCGCTATCGTTAGTTTGAGTCGAGCTTAAGGTGGTATCTTTAGACGCCCAAATTGTCCAGGCTGGGATGACTACATCATTATTATTAAATATTCCATCTCGATCATAATCATTATATTTATAACCGCAGATACTATTGGGTTCAATATCCCCTAGCCAATCATTGCCGAAATTAACATAAACGGTTTGTTCTGGAACAGCGGTTACATCCTGAAATAAATCAGTGATATTCTTCCAACCCGGCTGCATCTCTTCCTGAACTCGGTAATTACCTGGCGTGACATCTTCAAAGCAGTAATTTCCACCTTCGTCAGTTACCCGGTAGTCAATAATGGTTTGGTCGGTAGCGCAATGTAAAGCTTGGACACCGTCGACATCAAAACCATCAGTCTCGGCTCCGAATATTGTGGCAAACTTATTGGAAGTGTCAGTTAACTTTAAGTATTTAGCCCAAGCCAGACTACCTAAATCAAAAGTGCTGTCTTGGCAACCTTCACCAGCTAGTTCAACCCAGCTACTACCGTCTTGAGAAGCGGAAACTTTGACTTTTTCCGGATAGCTGGCGCAGCTGGGACTGCCATATGAAGTTTCAACTACATCAATGTCATCCCCTGCTTCATTAAGAATTAAATTATCAAAGCTTAAAACCAGTTCACCGCCAAAGCCCAAAGCAACAAATTCAACCGGATCGCTATTGGAATATTGAGCCGCTCCTAATGCTTTAGAAGGATCGGTTCTTTCAGTGATAATTGGTGTACCATTTTTTCGTGTGCCGGGATTATAGCTAACCACGCCATCGGCCCATTGTTCACCTTCAGTACAGAAAGAAAACTCGATTAAATTTATAGTCCAATTTGCCAATCCGGGTTCTTCATCACGCTGTCCGTTTTCATTCTGGTCATGCCATTTATAACCGCAAATTGAGCTTTCGCAATCCTCGTCAACATATCCGTCGCAATCATTGTCAAGCTCGTCGCCACAAAATTCTTTTTCGCCTTCAGTTGGCACGGCGGAACAAACTGCCGGACCAGCTGGATCTTGCGGGTCGCAAGCGTAAGTACCACTTTGTTGGCAAATGCCTTGGCCGGCAATACATTCACTGCCGACGTTCCAGCCTTCATCAATTAAGTCATCACAGTCATTATCAACGCCATCGCAGACTTCAGTGGTACACTCCGGCGGAGTGGGAATACAGCGGACGCTGACATTATCTAAAAATGTGCCTAAAGAATTAGAAGTACCGCCGTCAGCAAATTCCAGCAAAGTTGTATAGCCACTGGCGGTTAAATTATATTGATAAGGTGACCAGTTCAGACTACTGCCGCCAGCACCGGTAAGCGTAGAAACTAGGTTACCATCCCAGTTAAAATTCAAGACGTTATCACTGCTGCCAGTATTTGGTCGCGGTGAAAAATTGAAACTGACTAAATAGTTATAACCGGGCCAAGTGTTTAATTCCTGAGAAATTTTCACTGAAGCCGGTTCGCCATCGCCAGAACCATTAGGGCCGGCCCAATCGCCGTCTAATTCAACATATTGGCTGCCATCAGGAATCAAACCGGAGAATAAACCTGATCGATGTAATTCTAAAGTCGCTTCAGTTGGTCTGGTCTGGCCTGGATAAGAATCAGAAGAAACCCAATCGGTAATCCAACTGGTTAAAGATGGAAGAAATATATCCCATTTGTTGGGGTTAGTAACAATTGGGTTTTCAAAACTACGGTTAAGCACTAACTCAACATCCGGATCACAGGTTGGCGGTAAGCCACATTCGGGCGAACATTCAAACGAACCGTTTGGCCCGTCATCGCAGTCTTCATCGCCTTCTTTAATATAATTGCCGCATTCTGGGCATTCTTCGGAATAAGGAGATATGGCCACACCTTCGCTTGTAAAATTAAAGGAGAAATGAGATTGGACTGTATGGCGTTCGGCAAAAAAGATGTCCACTACATTATGGCCAGTCAAATGTAAACTGCCGGTTTTAGTGGTTGGGGCATGAATGCCGCCATTATCAACGACTAAAACGCCGTCTAGATAAACCCAGGCATCATCATCGGAAGTCAGAGTATAATTATAATCTCCTTCAGTCTCAACTGAAACTAAGCCGCTCCAGTGAGCACCGAAATGATATTCATGGCCATTATCGATTTCTTCGACTGCTATATCAAAAGGAAAGAAATTTTCACCAAAAGTTATAGCATTATCAATTCTTGTAAATTTTAAATATTGTGAATCATACCAATCATCGGTATCCCAGCTACCCAGCGGATCGCCATGACCGTCATCCGGCCATTCATTGCCAGGCAAGTTCATATCCTGGTGATCTCTTGAATAATTATAATATTGGCCATACCAGCCGCTGCCTTCAGTTAGCTCTTCACAAGTTAATTGTTCAAGGCTGCAACTGGCAGAACAACCATCACCATCAGCAATATTGCCATCATCGCAAGTTTCATCACCTTCAATTTCATTATTACTGCAAACTGGTCCGGTTGGCTGACAGGTCGGATCGTTAGCACAATCTGAATCAGCACAATCAACAAAAGTATCGCCGTCATTATCTATGGTATCAGTACAATTTTGTTCTGGTTCAATGGTGCAATTTTCGGAACAGCCGTCGCCGTTAACAGTATTGCCGTCATCGCAGGCTTCATTGCCTTCAAGGGCATCATTACCGCAAACGCTTGGAGTCGGACCAGTACAATCAGAATTACAATGGCCATAGACGCCGTTATATTGACTGCCATCATCACAGATTTCCCGACCATTAACTGCCCCATCACCGCAACTTTGCGTTGTTATACAACTTCCCCACTGACATTCATTGCAGGCTTTACTGCCATTATAACCAGTTTCGGTAAGACATTCATCTGGGGTTTGTTGGTCACAATTTTCTGATTGTTGATTAACAATATTATCACCGCAATATGGTACATATTCTAAAGTACAGCTTTGGGTACAAATATAATGCGGGGGTACGCCATCAAGGGTATCGCATTCTTCATCGCCGTTTTTGGTTCCATCGTTACAGCCTTCCTGGGCAACACAATTGCTCCAGTCCAGACAATCTGATTGGCAGGTTTTCTGACCGGCGTAAGCACCAACAGAACAAGTGTCAGTTTGGCCAACTTCGCAAACTTCACTGTAACCTGGGTAACCCTGATCTAAAATATTATTATTACAAATTGGTAAATAGTTACCAAAATCTTTATTGGTTAAATTCTGGCCTTCGCTCAGGGTAACACTGTATGATCCGCTTACCGGATAGGTTTGTTGGTAAGGCTGACTGCTCGGTTCAGCTCCTTCAGAGACAGTATAATTGCCCGGCAATAAACCAGAGAACTGATAACAACCATTACTGTCAGTCACTTGGTTATCCGAGGTATCGCCGCTTAAAACAATTGGCCAACCAACTAAGGTGCTGTCGCCGGTAATGCTGCTGTCTTTGGCTACATCAGAATATTTACAGCCAGAGATTGAACCATACTGACAGATCTCTTCAGAGATTGAATTGTAAATACTTTCTAGATCAGTTTGACTGGGGGCAAAATAATAACTGCCACCAGTAGCGTTAGCAATATATTGCAGCATGGTGGTGTTAACATCGCTGCCTAAACCAATGGTAAATATTTTGTAACCTAAACCGGCGGCTTCGTCAGCTTTGGCTTTGGCGTAATTAACATCAGCTTGATTTTCACCGGAGCCACTGCCATAAGGTTTATTGGCTTTGCCGTCAGTCAAAAGAATTGCAACCTTAACCGCTTGCGGATTAGCCCGAACTGAACCTAGCTCATCGTTAGACAAATCAATACCGTCACCAATATTGGTTGCACCATTAGCCGCTAAAGCATCAACGGCGATTTGTGTTGCCGGATGATCAGTTGATAAACCTTTAT
>Ga0172379_10003834_pt1 | contig 23279 bp, 25 predicted proteins | sample GrowelOW334metaG_FD_119756 | JGI IMG/M metagenome (GOLD analysis project Ga0172379, IMG submission 119756) | Groundwater microbial communities from an aquifer near a municipal landfill in Southern Ontario, Canada - Groundwater well OW334 metaG | ecosystem: Environmental > Aquatic > Deep... | reverse complement strand
TCAAGCTTTGAATGCGCATGGCAATAGCATAGCACGCACAAAGGCGCGCTATGCTCGAGGCACCATTCATCCCCGCATTCCGGACTGCGGTCCTCCATGCGGGGTTTCCTGGAAGACTAAAAAGGACAGCACGCGGGGTGCTGTCCAGGTTGTAGTCTACTCGCCAGCCTGAGCCAGAGGCTCGGACACCTTGGTCTCGTCCACGAACGACTTGATCGCCCTTCGGCGCAGGCTCACGTGGTTCGGCATGCTCCAGTCGAACGGAACCTTGAGCGTGGCCGCGACGGCCAGAGTGACCAGATCCTCGCCTTTGCTCCGCTTGGCGAAGGTTTCGACGGTCTCCTCGCCGAGCACCTGCACGAGGTCAAGGTTCTCGATGGCCGTCTCGACCAGGCCCCACTCTTCGCCCCGGATTTCGAGCGCCCGGTCGAACGCCGCCATGTTCGGCGCGAACTGCCGGCTGGCCGCGTCGAGCGCGATCTCCAGCGAGTCGCCGTTGAGCGCTACGGCCAGAGCCTTGCGGAGCTTGTCCGGGTGCTTGGCCTTCATGTATTTGTCACGCGCTCGGTCGATCTGGCCGAACGAGGAGTCCTTCCCGAGGTCGAACACCTTGAGCTGCTCCCACACGTTGCCGCGGAGCACGCCGCAGGCGAACTCATCCGGACCGAGCTCAGGTCCCTGCTCAAGGGTCACGATGCTCGAGGCTGCCTGCAGGCCGTTTTCCAGGGCCTGTGCCAAGGGAATGGCCACGAACACGCCGAAGCGCTCGACGAACATGTATTCAGCCTGGTGGTCCCAGTCGATCGGCTTTTCGCAGATGATGATCTTCCCTGACGGGTGGAAGGCGTGACCTTCCACCACATCCCGGCTTCTACGGTAGTTCATGACCGGGAACAGGGTCGCCGGCGCCACGTAGCGCGTCGGTTCATCGAGCCGACGGAACCATCCGTTCTTCACGGCAGCGTCGAGGTCAAGAGGCAGAGCCTTCCCAGACAGACGCTTCACGCCAGCTCTCCGCCAGAGCACCACGCAGTCCATGGGCTGACCGATCGGCAGCAAGGATCTTCCTTCGTCGTCCGTGGTGCAGTTGATGCTTGCCGGACGCACCACGAGCTGCCCGTTTTCATCGAGCGGCATGCTCCGCCCGGTGGCTCGATCGATGGAGTTCCAGGACTCCACACCATCCAGGGCAAAAGTGGCGACCATGTGCCCCGCGACCTTGCGCAAGCCATCGAAGTGCCCCGCGAGCGCGTCGACTACGATTAGGCGCGCGGTGGTGTTGTTGGCCCTGGACCAGACGAGTCGCTCGATCGTAATCGGCGACCTGGCCGGATCCTCGAGGTCCGCGAGGCTGATCCGGACCCCGAGCTTATCGAGGAGTGCGAGATGTTCCCCGATGAGGGACACGATGCCGTTGGCCGTACGATGATGCCTTTTTCCCATGCTTCCTCCAATCCACTCGGAAAACAAATGGCTCCATGCCATTCGCCGAGGGAGCAGGCTAGCAAGAAATTGGCGGATTGTCAAGCATTTTTGGCCGGAATTGCTTGACAGAAGCCGAAATTTGTGGCACAATCGCTGGCTTCCGGTCTGATGGTCAGGCTTGGAATCGGAGCGTTTTGGAGGAAGCATGACAACGACAGTCGATGAAGCTCTTTCTGTGATGGCGCAGGCCATCCTTGGTCCTGGGGCCTACACCCCGGACCAGGCCGATGCCCTCCAGGGCAAGTCGTTCTTCGGAACAGCGAACGGCGACCTCGTGGTCTGGACCCAGTTTCTCGCCAAGGTGGCGGAGATCAAGGGTCTGAAGGACGATGCCCTTCAGGACCGTCTCACGACCGTTGTGTCCAAGACGGACGTACTGGCTGAGGACGGCCAGGGGTGCGTCATCGGACGGCTCCGCGAGGACATCAAGGATCTCTTGGACGTGGAGGCGTTGTTCCTCGTCAGCTACCTGTCCGTGGCGTGGAACATCGCGGCCAGGCCGGATGAGATCGTTCCTGCGCCCGTGGTCCAGCAGGCCGCGCCGACCCTTCCGCGACGCACAGCGGTCGCGCCTCTGGTCACGCCAGGTGGTCAGGCCTCGAGCCAGCCCGCGGCCGGCGCGGCTCCTGGTGTAGCCCCCGCTGCTGGTCCAGCGGGGAACGCGGGCCAGGTGGCTCAGGTCGCACCCATGCCTCGGATCACGGGTGTGCCCGTGGACGTGGACTCGATTCTGGCGCAGGCCGCGTTGTGGCTTCCGGATCCTCCGGCGGATCCTGAGCCGGTCGAGGCCCCGAGGCCGAGGACGCGGGCCCAGACGCGGTGCGCGGCCCCGCGGCCGATCGCGGCTCCGGCGGTGTCCGAGGAGACGCATCGCAGGATCGAGAAGCTCACCGGGCACGAGATCCGCGGGATCATCGCGGCCGCGGCCGCCGGGATTTTCCTGGTGATCGTGGGATGCACGGGATCCATCGGGCTCATCATCTGGCTCATCCAGCAGGGATGAGTCTTTTTCGTTGGTCGATACTGACGACCCTCCCCATTTTTTCACCTCCATTGACCCGAACCCCAATTCCGCGTATACTTTCGGCGCCTATCCACAGGCTGAATATGGCTACAGATGCGGCTTATCAGCGACTTGGCATGCGCATTTTCGCGGATTTTAGCGGAACCATCGCGGTTCCGGCGGTTCTCGCGGCGCTGCTTGGAAAATGGCTCGACGGACGCCTTGGCACCGAGCCGAAGCTTCTTATCGGCTGCATGGCCGTTGCTCTGGCTGGCACTGCTCTCATGATCGTTCGAAAAGCCAGGAAATACGCGAAGCTCTATCAGTCTTTGAACGAAAAGTAGTCGTTTATGATGATTCCTCCGGCGGCGGCAGAACCGATTTTCCACATTGGGACGTTCCCGATCACGAATGCGATGGTCAATGGTTGGATTGCCGTCGCATTTTTCGTTGTCGCGGCCGCGATTGTGAGCAAGCGCAAGGCACTGGTTCCAAAAGGAATCCAAAACATCGCGGAGGCATTGGTGGAGTTCATGCTTTCGGAAATTCGCAAGGTGACAGGCGACGAAAAGCGGGCGCGGCTGTTTTTCCCGATCGTGGCGACTATCTTCCTGTTCGTGCTGTTTTCAAACTGGATCGGCTTGCTCCCGGGAACTGGATCGATTGGCGTCTGGGAACTCATCGAGGGCGAACGCGAGCTGGTTCCGCTCCTGCGTCCGGCCGCGAGTGATTTGAACCTCACGCTCGGCATTGCCTTGTTCGCAGTGCTGTCGAGTCATGTATTCGGCATCCGCGCGCTCGGTCTCACCAATCACGTGAGTAAGTTCGTGAACATTCGCGGCATTTTCCGGTCGTTCAGCAAGGGACCGATGGCCGTGATCGTGGCCGTGATCGAGTTTGGTGTTGGGCTTTTGGAGATCATTTCCGAGGTTGCCAAGGTACTTTCGCTCTCCCTCCGTCTGTTCGGCAACATTTTTGCGGGCGAAGTCCTGCTCACGGTCATGCTCGGCATCTTCGCGTATTTCCTCCCGTTGCCGTTCATGTTTCTCGAACTGCTCGTCGGAGCGATCCAGGCAACCGTCTTCTCCATGCTGACGCTCGCCTACCTCACGGTCGCGACCGAGGCGCACGGAGAGGAACACGAAGCGGAGCACCAGGCGGAGCCAGCCCATTAGGGGGTAGGCGCAAGGACTCGACGCTTTCCAGTCCTTACTTCTAAATCCTAAATTATTAACCTTCACTCGATATGGACGCAGAATCCATCGCGATCCTCACCAAGGGTCTTACCATGGCGATCGGCGGTCTTGGACCAGCCATTGGTATCGGACTCATCGGCTTCAAGGCCATGGAAGCCATTGGCCGCAATCCGGAAGCAGCCGGCAAGCTGTTCGTTCCGATGCTTCTCGGCATGGCGTTCGCCGAGGCTGTTGCCATCTACTCGCTCGTCGTGAGCTTCACCCTGTAGGCCACCGGGCCTTCGGACCGAAGGAGGTTTTCCTCCGGTCCGGGAACCTGAGTACCTATTGAACTTCTATGCCAGCAACACATGAGAACGTACCAATGAACGAATATAACGAGGCTGTGGAAACCAAGGAATCCACGGAGGAGACTGGGGCGCTCGGCACGCTTGGGATCGATGGCGGCATTTTTATCGCGCAGTTGGTGAACTTCCTGCTCGTGATGCTCGTGCTTTGGAAATTCGCGTACAAGCCGATCATGAAGATGTTGGACGATCGCTCGGAGCGCATTGAGAAGAGCATGAAGGATGCGGAGCATGTGGAAAAGCGGGTCGCTGCGCTCGAGGATGAGCGCAAGCAAGTCGTGTCCGAGGCGCGGGCGGAGGCCGCGAAGGTGATGGAGCTGGCGCGTACGGATGCGGAGGCCATGAAGACGGAGATGGTCGAAAAGGCGAAGCGCGAGGTTGAGCGAGTGGTCGCGAACGGAAAGGGACAGCTCAAGAGCGACCAGGAGGCCATGATGCGGGAGGCGAGGAAGGAACTGGTCGAGATCGCGGTCGCGGCCGCGAAGAAGGTGTTGGTCGAGGCAGTGGATGAGAAGAAATCAGCCTCGCTTGCGGAAGAGGTGGTGAGGAAGCTCACGTGATATGAAGGTCACGACAAAACAATGGACATCCGCGCTTGAAAGCGCTTGCGAGGGGAAGACGGGAACACAGCTTGAGACAACGGTCGGCGAATTCGTCCGGCTGCTGGCAAGACGCGGTGAACTCGGACGGGTCCGCGAGGTGATCCGGCGGCTGACCACGGTCGTGGTCGCGGAAACCGCGCATCCGCTCAAGCCGGCGATGCGCAAGGCGATCGAGGCCGCGGCCGCGGCGCCGGTGACCGAGATCGTGAATCCCGATTTGATCGGCGGCATGCGGCTCAGAATCAACGACCGTGTGCTCGACGGATCGATCGCGGGACAACTCGAAAGATTGAAGCGAACACTTGCTGAATAATATGGCTACGAAAAATGACATCATTGAGGCGTTGAAATCCCAGGTAGCCGCCTTCAAGGCGGAGACGAAGGAAGAGAAGGTCGGCACGGTGTTGTCCGTCGGCGACGGCATTGCCCGCATTTCTGGTCTTACAGATGTGCAGGCACAGGAGATGCTTTTGTTCCCGGGCGACGTATACGGACTCGCGCTCAACCTTGAGGAGGAGACAGTGGGTGCGATCGTGCTCGGCGAGTCGACGAAGATTAAGGAAGGCGATCTCGTGAAGACGACTGGACGCATTTTGTCGATTCCGGTCGGCGATGCCATTGTCGGGCGCGTGGTGGATCCGCTTGGCAATCCGGTGGACGGAAAGGGCAAGATCGCGACAAAGGAATCGTTTCCAATCGAGAAGGTCGCGCCAGGCGTGATGACCCGTAAGTCGGTCGGCGTCCCGCTGCAGACCGGCATCAAGGCCATTGACGCGCTGATCCCGATCGGCCGCGGCCAGCGCGAGCTCATCATCGGCGACCGCCAGACCGGCAAGACCGCGATCGCGATCGACACCATCATCAACCAGAAGGGCCAGGGCGTGAAATGCATTTACGTCGCGATTGGCCAGAAAGAATCAAAGATCGCGAAGATCGTGGCAAAGCTCGAGGAGGCCGGTGCCATGGAATACACGACCATCGTGCTCGCTGGCGCATCCGATCCGGCCTCGATGCAGTTTATTGCGCCATACGCCGGCTGCACCATCGGCGAATACTTTATGGCCAAAGGCGAAGACGCGCTTGTCATTTACGATGACCTTTCGAAGCATGCTTGGGCCTACCGCGAGGTGTCGTTGCTCCTTCGCCGCCCGCCGGGCCGCGAGGCATATCCCGGCGATGTGTTCTATTTGCACTCTCGTTTGCTTGAGCGCGCCGCGCGCGTGGACGAGAAGAACGGAGGCGGGTCGCTTACTGCGCTCCCAATCATCGAGACGCAGGCCGGCGACGTGTCCGCGTACATTCCAACCAACGTTATTTCCATCACGGACGGGCAGATTTATCTTGAGTCCGATTTGTTTTACCGCGGCATTCGTCCGGCCTTGAACGTGGGCCTTTCCGTATCGCGCGTTGGATCGTCGGCTCAGACTAAGGCTATGAAGAAGGTGGCCGGGAAACTCCGCCTTGAGCTGGCCCAGTTCCGCGAGCTTGAGGCATTCGCCCAGTTCGCGACCGACCTTGACGAGCGCACGCGCTCGCAGATCGAGCGAGGCCGCCGGCTCACGGAAATTCTCAAGCAGCCGCAGTACCGTCCGCTTCCGTTCGAGGAACAGGTCGCTTCTATCTTTGCTGTGACGAATGGATACCTCGACAAGGTGGAGGCAAAGGATGTACGCGCATGGGAGGATAAGTTCCTTGAGTACATGCGTTCGTCCGGCGCGAAGACGCTCGAGCTCGTCCATGAGAAGCGGGAGCTGACGGACGAGGTCGTTGCGGCGCTCAAGGAAAAGATCGAAGCGTTCCAATTCTAGCCTATGGCGCTGCAAACGCGCGCAATTAAACGCCGCATCAAGTCGGTCAAGAACACCCGCAAAATCACCAAGGCGATGGAGCTGGTGGCTGGCAGCAAGATGCGCAAGGCGGTTTCCTCCGTGCTCGGGACCAGGCCGTACGCGCGGCTTGCCTGGGACACGGTGTTTCGGATCGGTTCTGTGACGGACACCTCCATGCATCCACTGCTTCGGCGTCATGCGAAGGTCGAGTCGGTTCTGCTCGTGCTGCTGACCTCTGACCGCGGGCTTGCCGGCGGGTTCAACGCGAACATGATCCGCAGGACCTTCCAGGCGCTGCAGGAGCTTGGGTCAAACGTTTCCGTGGATGCGATCACAATTGGAAAGCGCGGGGCGGACGCCATGCGCCGGGCAAACAGGCCTATCCTCGCGTCGTTCACAGACATCACGAACAACCCGAGGTTCGAGGACGTGCTCCCCATTGGCCGCATGATCGTCGAGGAATTCGGCAAGGGAAAGTACCAGAAGGTTGTGCTCGCCTATACGGATTTCGTAAGCGCGATTACGCAGAAGCCGACGATTCTCGACCTGCTGCCGCTCGGCACGCCCGAGGAAACGAGAATGATCGGGGATGCAGGCAAAGGACCGACAAGCGGGATCGGAAAGGACAAGACGCGCGAGTACGCGTTCGAGCCGTCCCCAATCGCGGTGTTGAACCTGATGCTGCCGAGGCTCGTTGAGACCATGCTGTATCAGGCCGTGCTCGAGTCCGCGGCATCGGAGCACTCGGCGCGCATGATGTCGATGCGCAGCGCCTCGGACGCGGCAGAAGAAATGATCGACGCGCTCACGTTCACGTTTAACCAGGCCCGGCAGGCGGGCATCACCCAGGAGATCGCCGAAATTTCAAGCGGCAAGGCCGCGTTGGAGAATTAATGATATCGTCACGGATTACGGATGGTACCGGATGTACGGATCAGACACGAGTTTCTCATCCGCAAATCTGAAGAAATCCGTAATCCGTGACGCAACTCTATGAAACCAACAATCGTTCAAATCATCGGGCCGGTCGTCGACGTTCGTTTTGAGGGGACTGAGCTTCCGGCCATCAACACGGCCCTTATCGTGAAACGTCCAGGCGGGATCGACCTCACGCTTGAGGTTGCGCAGCACGTCGGCAACGGCATGGTGCGCGCCGTGGCCATGTCCTCGACGGACGGCCTTGTGCGCGGTACCGAGGTTGAGAATACCAGCAAGCCGATCTCGGTCCCGGTCGGGCCGGAAACGCTCGGCCGCATGTTCAGCGTGGTCGGCGACCCAGTCGACAACATGCCGCAGGTAAAGTCGAAGCGGCGCGATCCGATCCACAGGCCAGCGCCGGCGTTTGAGGACCAGTCGACCAAGTTTGAGATTTTTGAAACGGGCATCAAGGTCATCGACCTTATTTGTCCCTTCCTCAAGGGCGGAAAAACGGGGTTGTTCGGCGGAGCCGGCGTGGGCAAGACAGTTCTTATTCAGGAGCTCATCCACAATATTGCGACGGAGCACGGTGGTTATTCTGTCTTTGCTGGCGTCGGGGAGCGTACTCGCGAAGGAAATGACCTCTACATGGAAATGAAGCAGTCTGGTGTGTTAGAGAAGACAGCCCTTGTGTTCGGCCAGATGAATGAGCCCCCGGGTGCTCGCGCACGCGTGGCGCTTACTGGTCTGACACTCTCGGAGTATTTCCGCGACGACGAGGGACGTGATGTGCTCCTCTTCATCGACAACATCTTCCGTTTTACGCAGGCCGGTTCAGAAGTCTCATCGCTGCTCGGACGCATTCCGTCGGCCGTGGGCTACCAGCCGAACCTTGCCACCGAAATGGGCGCGCTCCAGGAGCGCATCACCTCGACGAAGAAGGGGTCGATCACATCCATCCAGGCCGTCTATGTTCCGGCCGACGACCTCACGGATCCGGCTCCGGCGACGACGTTCGGACACCTGGACTCGACGGTCGTGCTTTCCCGCGCGCTCACGGAGCTCGGCATTTATCCAGCTGTTGATCCTCTCGACTCATCCTCGACAATCCTCGATCCTCTCATCGTTGGCCAGGAGCATTATGACGTCGCGCGTGGCGTGCAGCAGATTCTCCAGCGCTATAAGGACCTTCAGGACATCATCGCGATTCTCGGCATGGACGAATTGTCCGAGGCGGACAAGCTGACGGTCGCCCGCGCCCGCAAGATCCAGAAGTTCTTGTCGCAGCCGTTCTCGGTCGCGGAACAGTTCACGGGCACGCCTGGCAAGTACGTGAAGCTTGCGGACACGGTGCGCGGTTTCAAGGAGATTCTTGACGGCAAGCACGATGATAAGCCTGAGCAGGCGTTTTACATGAAGGGGGGAATTGATGAAGTGGCGGCGTAACCTATGTCGAAGATATCGCTTAAAATTGTGACGCCGGAACGCGTTGTCTATGAGGACGAGGTTGATTCGCTTACGGCCATGACGGAGAGCGGAGAGATTACCGTGCTTCCGGGACACGTGCCGCTTGTGACGAACCTGCGTGCCGGCGAGATGCGAGCGCGAAAGGGAAGCGAGGAAATTCTTCTTGCCGCGTCCACGGGATTCCTCGAAGTCCGTTCCGGCAGCGAGATCGTGATTCTTGCGGACACAGCCGAGCGCGTCGAGGAATTAGAACTCGAAAAGATCGAAGCCGCCAAGGAACGAGCCCGCCAGGCCCTGGTCGAGAAGCGTCACTCAGACGACGTCTCATTCGCGGACGCCGCCGCAGCCCTCGAACGCGAGCTCGCGCGCTACAAGGTTGCCTTGAAGAGAAAGCAAAAAGCTTTCGTGTCAACGAATGGAGATCATCTCTAGATATTTGGTCGAGAGCGGACCGTTGGGGTCCGTTTTCGTTTGTGGTATATTCACGCGGTAGTCACTCAATTCATCTATGTCACACACTTGTTCAACTCTTCTCATTCATTGCATTGATTTTCGCCTTGGGAAGGCAATGCGGGACTATCTCGATAAAAATGACCTATGCGGAGACGCTGATGTTATTTCCGTTGCGGGGGGGGTACGAGCGATCGCGGTTAACGACGAACATGGTCGGCCGTATCTGGAGGAACAGATCGACATTTCCAGGCGTCTTCATCAAGTTCAACGCGTGATCATCATGCATCATACGGATTGCGGGGCGTACGGCGGCCGTGTCGCCTTTGCATCCGATGAGGATGAACGGTCCCGACATTTCGATGACATGCATGCAGTTGAGACGTTGCTTCGAAGCAAATACGAAGAGCTCGATGTAGAATTGCGTCTCGCAAGAATTCAGCCGGACGGTTCCGTCCTTATTGACCATGCCTGAATTATTGAGCGGATTAAATGAGCAACAGACCAAGGCTGTCACGCATGGCGGCGGGCCTTTGATGATTGTGGCCGGGGCAGGTACGGGAAAGACCACTGTGATCACGCGTCGGATTGCGTGGCTCATTGAGCAGAAAATCGCGAAGCCCGACCAAATCCTCGCGCTTACGTTTACAGACAAGGCCGCGGGCGAAATGGAAGAGCGCGTGGATCGGCTGCTGCCGTACGGGTACGTCGAGCTTTCGATTTCGACGTTCCATGCGTTCTGCGAAAAGATCTTGCGCCAATACGGCGCGGAAATCGGATTGTCCCGCGACTTCCGGCTTGCCTCAGAGCTCGACGCCTGGCTGCTTGCGCGGCGCCATCTCGACCAGTTTTCGCTCGATTACTACCGGCCGCTCGGCAATCCTACGAAGTATCTTCGCGGACTCCTCACGCATTTTTCGCGCGCAAAGGACTCTGGGATCACCCCGGATCTATACCTCGCCTTTGCCGATGGACGACGGGCCGATCTCGACGCGGCTCATGCGGACGACAGCGCAACCTCGGAGGTTGCGCGCGTTACAGAACTAGCCGGCGCATATCATACGTATCAAAAGATCCTGCATGAGAACGACATGCTTGATTTCGGCGACCTTCTTCTCTTCGCCTTGAAGCTACTGCGTGAGCGGCCGCGGGTTCTTTCCGAAATTCGACGGCGGTTTACCCATGTCCTCGTGGACGAGTTTCAGGATACGAACCTCGTCCAGTATGAGATCGTCAAGCTCATTGCCGCGCCCGCGAATAATCTCACCGTGGTCGGAGACGACGACCAGTCGATTTACAAGTTTCGCGGCGCGTCCCTTGCAAATATTTTGCAGTTTCAGGAGGATTACCCACTCGCGGAGCGCGTGGTCCTGACGGACAATTACCGTTCGGTTCAGACGATCCTCGACCACGCGCACCGATTTATTCAGGCAAATAATCCGAACCGGCTTGAAGCGCGTGGTGCGCTCGACAAGCGGCTTGTCTCCCATCGCGAGGATGTGGGGATGGTCGGGCATCTGCACTTGCCGACGCTTGATGAAGAGACGGACGCAGTGGCGCGTGAGATCGTCGCGCTCAAGGAATCGAACCCGGATGCGTCCTGGAACGAGTTTGCGATTTTGACGCGGTCGAACGACGCGGCAGTCCCGTTTCTTGCGGCGCTCGAACGTCATGGCGTCCCGTACCAGTTTATGGCCCTGCGCGGGCTTTACACCAAGCCGGTCATCCTCGACCTGATGGCATACCTGCGAGCGATCGGCACGCCGCATGACAGTCCGGCCCTGTATCGCGTGCTCTCGCACCCCATGCAGCATATTCCTGCCAATGCAGTGGCGGAGCTGACGCAGTTCGCGAATCGCAAGGGCAAGTCGTTGTACGAGGCCTGCGCCATGTCGTCCACGCATCATTTCTTGCACGAATCCGTGTCCTCAGTCGTTGGCTCGCTCGTCGCAAGGTTTGAGTTATTTCGGACAGCGGCGGCAAGCCGTAAGGTCTCGGAGCTGTTCATTTCCGTTGCCCATGATGCCGGATTCGTCGAGTATCTGAATCATCTTCCGGAGCGTGAGAAGATCGAATCATTCCGTTATCTAGAGCAGTTTCTCGAACGATTGAAGCGGTTCGAAGCCGTACACGAGCATCCGGTACTTCAGAATTTCCTTGAGGAGTTCCGGCATGAACGCGACGCGGGCGAGGAGGGTTCGCTCCAGTTCGATCCGGACGCGGGACCAGAAATGGTCCGCGTCATGACCGTGCACGCGTCAAAGGGGCTTGAGTTTCGGTTTGCTTTCATCGTGTCCATGATCGACCAGCGGTTTCCAACGACGGAACGCGCGGAGGCAATCCCGTTGCCCGACGGCCTGGTCACATCAGGCAAGGATCAGGACTCGTCGGACGACTGGCACCTTGAGGAGGAACGACGTCTTTTCTATGTTGCGATCACTCGTGCCAAGGAGCGCGTCTACTTCACGTCCGCGGATGATTATGGTGGGACGCGCAAGCGCAAGATTTCTCGCTTTTTAATGGAGTTGGGATTCGAAAAGCCGGAGGGGAAGAACGTTCAATCTGCTGATCCGTTCGCCGCGCAGGATGAGCCGCTCGCGGCTTTTGAGGACAATCAGATCGTGCTGCACCTCCCAAAGCAGTTTTCGTTCACGCAGCTTTCCGCGTTCAGAACTTGTCCGCTCCAGTACAAATATGCTCATATCCTGAAGATTCCCGTGTTTGGCAAGTGGACTTTTTCGTTCGGGAAGACCATGCACAACGCGCTGCACAAGTTCTTCCAGTTGTGGATTGAGCGGACGGGCATGCGGCAGGAAAGCCTGTTTGCCGCTCCTCCGGCCGAGGTCAAGCCGAACGATCTCCCTGTCTCGATCGATGAGCTGCTGACTGCGTTTGCCGAAAGCTGGCAGGACGATTGGTTTCAGGATGATGTACAGCGTGAGCAGTATCGGACGAAGGGACGCGAACAGCTTCGCGCGTTCTACGCGTATCTGAAGGAGCATCCGGCCTCGCCCGCGTATCTTGAGCAGGACTTCACCCTCAAGATCGGCGATGCGGTCGTGAAGGGGCGCATCGACCGGATCGATTTCGTGGATGGCGGCGTTGAGATCGTTGACTATAAGACCGGCACACCGAAGAAGGATGGCAAGCTTGAGATCGAGGACAAGGAACAGTTGCTTTTGTACCAGTTGGCCGCGCGTGACATTCTCAAGTTGCAACCGGTTCGTCTCACCTATCATTACCTCGAAGATAATTCTCGCGTTTCCTTCATTGGGAAAGAGGATGATTTGTTCGACCTTCAGGAGAAGATTTGTGATCGGGTTCAAGCAATTCGTTCGAGCTCGTTCCTGCCAAAGCCTGGATTTCATTGCAAATTTTGCGATTTTTGCGAGATTTGCCAGTGGAAGCAGTCCTAGTGTATGCAAGACATCCGTTCGCTTTTAGGCGGCATGCTGAGCCGTCATCAGATTACCGCCCAGGTGACAACGGCGCGCATTATTGAAGTTACGAACACGCGGCTAACCGAAATTCTTCCCTTGGGACGATCTGGGGACGCCGAAGCAATTTCGGTGCGTGACGGCGTTATTTTTGTTCGGTGCCTTAATGCGTCCGCGTCTGCATTTGTTTCTGAGCATGCGGAAACAATCCTCGACACGGTTAAGGCAAAGCTACCAAGTGCTCCAGTCCATGGGATCAGGACGCGCATTGGGGTATAATGTCCTCGTGTGACATTCCGCCAGTTTCTCATGATGATGACGCTCGCGACCATTGCCGCATGGGTCGCCTGGATCGTGGTCGTTTGCTCCATTGATCCGGCGCGCGCAGGCGCCGCAGGCTTTGTTTTCTTTTATGTGTCACTCTCGCTCGCGGCAGTCGGAACCATGACGATCGCGGGGACCGGAATTCGCGTGTGGATGCGGCGCGAGGAAATCGTCTCGCGCCACGTGTCGCACGCGTTTCGCCAGGCATTTCTTTTCGCGGCGCTCGGGGTCGTCTCGTTGTTCCTCCTCTCGCACGGCCTTTTTCGCTGGTGGTCCGCGACCCTCATCATCCTGTTGCTTGCCGTCGTAGAACTCTTATTTTTGAGCGCGTCCAGGCCTCGTCCGGATGCGTAAAAAATCCCCTTGCGAAAGGGGTGGGCGTCGAGTAAAGTAACGGGGTTAAGGCCCTGTTTTTGCTTGATATGTTCAACCGTTTGCTCGGGAAATTTTCAAAGGATTTGGGAATCGACCTCGGGACCGCCAATACGCGCGTGTTCGTGCGTGAGAAGGGGATCGTGATCAACGAACCCTCGGTCGTTGCCGTGAATACGCGTACGGACCAGATTCTCGCGGTCGGGACCGATGCCAGGGACATGCTTGGAAAGACGCCGCCGCATATCCTCACGACGCGCCCGCTCAGCAAGGGCGTTATTTCGGACTTTGAAGTGGCGGAGAAGATGCTCAAGTATTTCATCGATCGGGTCCACACGGAATCGTTCACGATCGTGCCAAGGCCGCGTATTGTCATCGGTGTTCCGCTTGAAACGACCGAGGTCGAGCGAAAGGCCACGGAGGACGCGGCGCTTTCCGCCGGTGCCCGTGAGGTTTTTCTTGTCGAGACACCAATGCTTTCGGCGATCGGCGCCAGGCTGCCCATCTCGGAATCCGTCGGTATGATGATCGTTGATCTGGGAGGAGGAACGACGGAGATCGCGGTTCTTTCGCTCGGTGGCGTCGTCACATGGAAGTCGTTGCCAATCGCCGGAGAGGAGTTAAACAAGAACATCGTTCAGTATGCGCGCGACGCCTTCAATCTTCTGCTTGGCGAACGTGTGGCCGAGCAGATCAAGTCGCGCATCGGGAGCGCGGTCGATCTTGGAGAACCGATGACCATGGAAATGCGCGGACGGGATTTGATCACGGGCCTTCCAAAGGAGCTGATCGTGAATGACGGCCAAATTCGCGAGGCGTTGCACCGTTCCGTTGCCACCATCGTGCAGAATATCAAGGCGACCCTTGAGGTGACACCGCCGGAATTGGTCGCGGACATTTACGAGCGCGGGATCGTGCTGACCGGCGGTGGGTCCCTTCTTCGAGGTATCGACCAGCTGATTGCTCGGCAAACCGAAATCCCAGTGCGCGTGGCCGAGGATGCGATTACCTGCGGCGTACGAGGAGCCGGCGCCCTGCTCGACAATGAGGCTCTTCTGAAGGATTTGGCCCTGCCGTCTGCCAGCCAAGGCTCGATCATTTCCTAGAAATCATTGGCTACGTAACGATTTTCTTTCATGACGAGAGCCAAGCGGCATTCCGCCTCCACTCTGACGGCCATTGCGGCGACCATTGCAGTCGCCTTCCTTTGCCGGGGGCTTCTCATGCAGGTTTTTTCGATGATCGAGCGGCCCATGGTCGCGGCTGGCACGTGGACCTACGTGCACGCGGTCGGCATTTTTGATGCGGCTGCGGTTTCGCCTTCGCGTTTTGCCGCGCTCGAGGCCCAGCGTGAGGCGGCCGCGGTCGACCGGGCCGAGCTCGAGCGTTTGCGCGACGAGAACGAGGAACTGCGCGCGGAGCTTGCATTTGAGACGCGAACGCGGATGAAGGGCATTACAGCCTCGATTACGGGCCGTACGCTCGGTCCGGATGCATCCGCGTTTTTGATCGACCGCGGTTCGGACAACGGAATCCGCGTTGGCGATCCAGCTGTCTCCGGGGATGGAATCCTCGTTGGCAAGATCCTGGACGTGGGTCCGACTTCCGCGACCGTCCGCGTTCTGTCGGACCGCGAATCTGTGACAGCCGTCTCCTTTCTAAACGAGGCAAGGACCATTGGAATCGCAAGGGGAATGTCCGGCACGCTGCTTGAGCTCGACTATATCCCTCAGGATGAGCGAGTGTCAGTCAATGATGTGGTGGTGACGTCCGGACTTGAGGAAAATGTCCCGTCCGGTCTCCTAGTTGGAATCGTGAATTCGGTACGCGGCGACCCTTCGGCCGCATTCCAAGGAGCCGTTCTCGAGCCGTTGTGCGACGTCCGTCGCATTCAAACCGTATCCGTCATTGTGTCCAGGACATTATGAAGCGGCTGCTCGTGAACCTATTGTTTTTCCTTGCGGCTCTATCGGTACAAATTGGTTTCATCGCGTCTCTGCCGGGATTTCTTTCATACGCCCCCCTTGTTTTTTCTGTTGGCGTCTTCCTGATTCAGCACATAGGTTCGCGTTCAGGTGTTTATTGGATTGTTGGTTTCGGGCTTGTTCTCGACGCTCTCTCACTCTCGGCATTTCCGGCCGAGGTTCTTTCCTATGCCGCGGCAGCGGCTGTCGCGTACGCCTCCGCGCGGTATCTCTTCTCCAACCGTTCCTGGTACGGCCTCATCGCTTGCGGTGCCGCATCCGTGCTCAGCATGGGCGTCGTGCGGGCAGCGATTCTTGGCACCGTACTTCTGCGACATCCGGAACGCGTTTCCTGGGGCGCATTCGGCGGTTCGGTCGTCTGGAATCTGCTGTTGACCGCGGTGTTGCTGACGATCCTGTTTCTCACGTCCAAACGTCTTCGGACCCGATTTCTCTTGTGAACAATCCTTTCTTTATTCAAAGCGGGTCCATCGGGTCCGTCCGATCCGATGCGTCGAACACACCCATGGATGAGTCGCCGGAGACTTTGGATGTTCGCACGGACAGCCGTATGCGGCACTTTCTCGGAATCACGATTCCGGGGCGTCGTTTCGCGCTGGCAGGAATGATTCTCACCTTGTCATTCGTTTTGCTTTCCGGCCGCGCGTTTTTCCTGCAAGTCGTCAACGGAGGACACTACGCGTCGCTTGCTGAGTCGAACCGCGTTCGGACGTACACCCTGGTTCCACCAAGGGGCATTATCTATGACCGCTTTGGGACGATTCTTGTACAGAATGCACCGTCGTTTGCCTTTACGATGACCTATGCCGACCTTCCGACCGACGCGGCCATTCGTTCTTCGGACCTTGATCGCGCGGCCACGGTCGCCGGGATTCCGCGAACAGAGCTCGATCTTCTGCTTCCCGTTGCGAAACAAGATCCGCTCGATCCATTTGTCGTCCGAAGGGGAATTCCCTATGAGTCGGCCATGCGGCTTGCGATTGCGGAGCCTCTTCTTCCCGGGTTTCGACTGAGCGAGACCGCGGTTCGCTCCTATTCACTTGCGGCGCCAACGCTTTCCCATGTGCTCGGATATACGGGAAACATTAGCGAGGAGGAGTATGCGGATTTTGCCGCGGCAGGATATCGAAGGACGGACGAGATTGGCAAAACCGGCATCGAACGCTCGGAGGAAGAGGTCCTCCGAGGAACGACCGGTTCGCTTCTCGTGGAGGTCGATTCGCATGGACATGAGCTTTCCGTTGACGGGCGTACCGAGCCCGTGGCCGGCAAGAATCTGACCCTGACGATCGATTTGGACTTGCAGGCATTCGCGGAGGCGCGTCTTTCCGTGATGCTTTCGAAACTCGGGCTCAGAAAGGCGTCCATCATCGCGATTGATCCGCGCGACGGTTCCATTCGGGCCATGGTGAGCGAGCCCACGTTCGACAGCAACGCGTTTTCGAGCGGGATCGACCAGGAGGCGTATGCCGCATTGATCGCGGATCCGGCCATGCCGCTGTTCAATCGTTCCATTTCAGGCGAATATCCTCCAGGATCCACATTCAAGCCGTACGTATCCTATACCGCGCTTGCGGACGGGGTCATTGATGCGAAAACGTCCTTTCTTTCGACGGGCGGTATTCGGGTCGGTGAGTGGTTTTTTCCGGATTGGAAGGCCGGCGGTCATGGAATAACCGACGTGCGCAAGGCGATCGCCGAATCCGTGAATACGTTTTTTTACATCGTTGGTGGCGGATTGGACGACTTTACTGGCTTGGGAGTCGAGCGAATCGCGGACGGGGCACGCAAGTTCGGTTTTGGGTCCCCGACGAACGTCCGGCTTCCGGGGGAAGCGGACGGATTCCTACCCAGCAAGGAGTGGAAGCAGGAGGCGAAGGGCGAGCGATGGTATGTCGGAGACACGTATCACCTGGCGATCGGGCAGGGGGATATGCTGGCGACCCCGCTTCAGATCGCAGCTGCGAACGCAACGATCGCCAACGGCGGAACGCGATTCGTCCCAGGATTGGTCGAAAAGGTCGGGGATGAGCTGGTCGAGCCGATCCAGGCGTCGGATTCGCTCGAATCATCCTCGATTCAAATTGTTCGCGAAGGCATGCGCCAGGCCGTTACCAAGGGAAGCGCGCGTTCTTTGTCGACCTTGTCCCAAACGGTCGCGGGAAAGACGGGAACCGCGCAGGCGCCGGGCGATGTTCCGACGCACGCCTGGTTTGAGGGATTCGGCCCCTATGAGGACCCGACGCTTTCCGTGGTCGTTTTAATTGAAAACGGCGGGGAGGGTTCCTCCGTCGCCGTTCCTATCGCTAAGGATATTTTTGAATGGTGGTTTGCAAACCGTCCAAATGGTTGATCTACATCGTTTGTCGTGTTCTGCGAGCCACAACGTCTCCGAGCAGGGAACACGCGGCAAATCCGAGGAGTGCCACAAGCACGATCGCGCCTCCGCTTGCCAGGTTCCACTCGTAGGACGCCATAAGTCCAAGCACGACGGAGATAGCCGAGACAACCACGGATACGGCCCAGGTGCGGAGAAATCCGACCCTCAGCTTCATGGCGGCAAGGACCGGCACCACCATGAGCGCACCGATCAGGAGCACGCCAACTACGTTCATCGAGATGGCAACCGTGGCCGCGCCAAGGATCGCGAGGGTTCGGTTCAGCCAACGCGTCGGCAATCCGTGCGCCTCGGCTGTTTCCTCGTCCACCGATATGGCGAACAGCGAGGGCCAAAGAATCGCGGTGATAGCCACGGTCAATCCGCCAATGACTGAGATAAGCAGAAGGTCTGTATTCGTGACGGTCATGATGCTGCCGAAGAGATAATTCATGACGTTGGCGTTCTTTCCACGCGCAAGGCCGAGCAGAAGCACGGCGACGGCCAGGCCTCCGAAGAGAAACAGGGAAACGATCGTGTCCGAAGGAAGGTTCCTGCGCTCACGCATGCGCTCGATGCCAAGGACGGAGATGACCGAGACGGCCAGGGCCGTCGGAATCGCCGCTGTTCCGATGACCAGGCTCACCGCGACTCCCGCGAGGGAGAAATGCGCGATCGCGTCGGCCATGGACGAGTAGCGGCGAACCACGAAGAAAATGCCGATCGTCGGCGCGACGAGCGCAGTGATCAGCCCGGCGGCAAGCGCGCGGAGCATGAAGTCGTATTGGAGAAAGTCCATCATAGAGTTCGTGCGTCATGGGCTTCCGCGTGATGCTCGGCGAGCTCCGCGCGTTCCGAATGAAAAGCATTCCGGATTTTTTCCCCGCGCAGCATGCACACCTTGTGCCCGTGGCAAACCAGCTCGTGGCGGAGGCAAAGCGCCGCGTCCGCCTCATGTGCCACAGCATGGACGTCGTGGCTCACAAGGAGCACGGTCATGCGCCTTTCCTCGCGCAGCTGTCTCAGTGTCGCGTATAGGCTAGCGCGGGCATCTGGGTCAAGCCCGTCCGTTGGCTCGTCGAGGATGAGCAGCTCCGGGCGCGACGCGAGCGCGCGGGCAATAAGCGCGCGCTGGCGCTCTCCGCCGGAAAGGAATCCAAGCGTACGGTTGCGCAGGTGTGTCACGTCCATGATATCCATGGCTTCTTCGGCGGCGTGGTCGCATGTCTTGCGGCCGACGGTTCCGGATCGGACGATTTCTTCGACCGTGGCCGGGAACTGCGCGTCAATGTTTCCTCCACGCTGGGGCACATAGGAGAGAAGTCGTCGTGCCGCGCGCTCTGCCGGATCCATTCCAAAGATGCGCACGGTTCCGGACGTTGGGCGGATCAGCCCGGCGATGAGGCGTACCAGGGTTGATTTTCCACCCCCATTTGGTCCGATGATCCCGACGAGCTGTCCTCTTGTGACGCGAAAGTCAAATTTGTCGATGATTAGCTCGCCGTCCCTGACGTACGTGAGTTTCTTCGCCTCGATGATCGTCTTTAGCGGCATAGCATTGCCGTTCGTAGATTCGTAAGATTTTGTCGCATCACGGACAGGTAGTCCTCACCAGCCTCAAGTTCTTCGGAGGTGAGTCCTTCGACTGGATTGAAGACTAATGTCTGGGCGCCGATCTCGTTTGCCAGTGTTTGGGAAAGCTTGGGACTCGCCAGGGTTTCAAAGAAGATGTATTTGACTCCACTTGCCCGTGCGGTTTCGGCCAGGGCCGCGAGTTCGCCCGCGGACGGCTCCGCCTCCGGAGACAGGCCCATGATGGGACGCTGCTCAAAATCGTATCGCTTTGCAAGGTATCCGAATGCCGCATGTGACGTGACGGCGATTCGAGTTTCGCAGGAGGCCAGGCCTTCGCGATATTCCTGGTCAAGGTTCCGGAGTTCCTGCAGGAAGATGTCTGCGTTCGATCGGAATTCGACCTCATGAGATGGATCCAGACGGATGATCGCGTCGCGGATCGCCTCGGTTTCCGTGATCATTAGGTTCGGATCCGCCCAGAAGTGTTCATCAAACGCATCGTCCTCCTCGACCGGCGGGAGAAAATCCTGCATCACGTCGCTCATGCAGAGAACGGATGGTCCGCCATCCCCAACGCCCTCGGCGACCTTCGAGGCCCAGGAATCAATGCCGCCCCCATTGTAAACGAAGAGGTTTGCGTCATAGGCTGCTGAGAGCTCCCGGGCCGTGGGCTCGAAGTCGTGTGGTTCCGCTCCCGGCGGAATCATGGTCGTGACCGAGACGTATTCTCCGCCGACGCGTTCCGCGATGAGCCCAATCGGGTAGATCGTTGCAGCGATGCGAAGCGTACTCGACGCTTGGGGGCGGGAAGGGCTGACACAACCCGATCCGGTGAGTAACAGAACGAATATGAGGAGAGAAAGGGATCCAAATGCGCGCATAGGTATCTGATTATATTTCCTGCCAAGTATAGCATACCAATCCACGTCACAGCCCGATTGTTTGACACGAACTCCAAATGCATCTACGCTTTTCCTAGACACCCTCGCGTCGGGTTCACCGGCCGAGCGAATTTTTTTCTAGGACGTATGCCGACATTTATTTCACCCATAGGCTTGAAACGGCTCCAGGAGGAGCTGGAAACCCGCAAGACCGTCACACGACGTGAAATCGCGGATAAGATTGGGGCCGCAAAGGAACTTGGGGATCTTTCCGAAAATTTTGAATATCAAGAGGCGAAGGAAGAGCAGGGCTCGAACGAGGTGCGGATTTCCGAACTTGAATCTATGATCAAGGACGCGGTGATCGTCGAGGACCAGTCCGGCGGGGACGTGATCACGCTTGGCACCACGTTTGACGTGGAGGCAAACGGAACCCGGCGGACGTTCCAGATTGTCGGCTCGAATGAATCAAGTCCGCTGCAGGGAAAAATCAGCAATGAGTCGCCGATCGGCCAGGCCTTTGTCGGCCACGGTGTCGGGGACACAGTGACTGTTGACGTCCCGTCAGGAATCATGATGTACAAAATCGTCAGGATCGCCTAAAATAGTGGGGAATTCCCCATTATTTTGTTTTATATGATCGAGGAAGAAGCTGTGCGCCGCGGACGCCTTGAACACCTTCGGCAGTCAGGAGCCGACCCATATCCGTCCGGTTCGAGCCGGTCGCACCGGATGTCCGACGTGCTTCAAACGTTCGAGTCGCTTCTTTCAGCCAAGACGCAAGTGACAGTCTGCGGACGCCTGCGCACGATTCGAAAGCATGGCGGGCTGACGTTCGCGCAGTGCGAGGACGGCAGCGGAGTCATACAGGTTGCCTTGCGCCGCGACCATGTTGGGGAAGAGGCGTATCAGTTTTTTCACGACACGGTTGACATGGGGGATTTCGTCGAGGCGCGGGGAACCGCGTTTCTCACCAAGACCGGCCAGCAGACTCTGGATCTGGAATCGTATCGCATCATCACGAAATCCCTGCTCCCCATGCCGGAAAAATGGCACGGACTCACGGATACGGAAGCGCGTTATCGGCAACGATATTTGGATCTGATCGCCAACGCGCAAGTCCGCGCCATCTTCAAGACGCGTTCCACTATCGTATCCGCGATGCGGGCGTTTCTCGACACGCGCGGGTTTCTCGAGGTTGAAACACCGATACTCCAGGCTATTCCCGGAGGGGCAAGTGCCAAGCCGTTCATCACACACCACAACGCGCTCGACGCGGATATGTATCTGCGCATTGCGCCGGAGCTGTTCCTTAAGCGTTGCGTGGTCGGCGGCTTCGAACGCGTCTATGAGGTAGCGCGCTGCTTTCGAAATGAGGGAGTCGACCATGCGCACAATCCCGAGTTTACGCAGATCGAAGGATATGCCGCGTACATGGATTACGTCGGCCTCATGGAATTGTTGGAGGAAATGCTCCGTGAGGTGATTGTGAAGTGTGGGCTGGACCTGGCAGCCGTTCCATACGAGGGCCATGTTCTGGATTTTGAGAAGCCCTGGCCCAGGATTAAATTTCGGGACGCGATGCTCGCGCATGCGAAGATTGACATCGAGGAGTTTCCGGACCGCGAGTCGATTGCGCGGCAGGCAGCCAAGATGGGCGTTCCCGTAGAAAAGTCGGACGGCCACACCACCATCATCGACAACGTGTACAAGCATTTCGTGCGGCCGAACGTGATCCAGCCGACGTACATTATCGACTATCCGGTTGAGATTTCGCCACTTGCCAAGCGCAAGGCCGAGGATCCGCGCTACGTGGAAATGTTTCAGCTCGTCTGTGGCGGCGTGGAGAATATCAAGGCTTTTTCCGAGCTAAACGACCCGATCGACCAGGAGGAACGGTTCCGCTTGCAGGCCGAGGCACGCGAACGCGGCGATGAGGAAGCGCAGTTCGGGGACGATGATTTCGTCGAGGCACTCAAGCACGGCATGCCGCCGACCGCCGGGTTTGGGATCGGCATCGACCGGCTTGCCGCGATGCTGACGAATTCGCACAGTCTGAAGGAGGTTATTCTCTTTCCGACGCTCAAGCCGCAGGTATGAGCGTGGTGCTGGTCTTCGGGACATTTGATGTCTTTCATAACGGGCATGATTATTTCCTGACGCGCGCGCGGGAACTCGGTGACCGTCTTGTGGTCGGCGTTGCGCGAGACGCGCACGTGCGCGCGCTCAAGGGACACACGCCGATCCAGGATCAGGAAACGCGGCTTGAGCGCGTGCGCCGGCATCCGTGCGTTTCCGATGCTGTTCTTTGTGACGAGATGCTTGGCCAATACGAAATCGTTTTACGTGTGCGTCCGGATCTCATTGCTTTGGGATTCGATCAAGGACAGCTGGAGGTGAATCTTCGATCCTGGATGAAGGGGCAGGGGATGGACATTCCCGTTGTCGTGATTGCCTCGTATGACTGACGCTGACCTGAGGGAAGTACGCATCTCCGTGGTTCTTGCCATGCGCGGGGGAAGACTGCTCATGCTTGAGCGGCGGGACGCAAACCCCATGTGGGATCACAAGTGGGAGTTTCCTGGGGGTAAGATCGAGGACGGTGAATTGCCGGAGACAGCAGCGAAACGCGAGTTTTGCGAGGAGACCGGCCTGGATCCCATGAGCCTCACGTTTCTTGGAATCCATAACCACGACTGGATGATGGCAGACGGCGGCATCCTTCGCGTGGAGATCCATTGCTTCCGATGCGAGGTCCGATCGTCAGACGTCCGAATCGAGTCGCGGAGCGCCTACTCGCATGCCTGGGCAACGCCGGAAGAAGCGCTTACATATGATTGTCTTGCTGCGAATGCTGATCTGATCCGATTGTTCCTCCTGAATCATTAGACCTGTTGCCAAATAATCATATGCCTGCAAAACGTCATATTCGGCTGCAAGCCATTTTCGGAAACTTCGAAATAGCTCTGCTATTCCTTCAGTTTCCTCAAACGTCTTTCGCTCGAATCTGACGTTTTTCGTCTATAAGCTT
>Ga0172379_10003833_pt1 | contig 23286 bp, 21 predicted proteins | sample GrowelOW334metaG_FD_119756 | JGI IMG/M metagenome (GOLD analysis project Ga0172379, IMG submission 119756) | Groundwater microbial communities from an aquifer near a municipal landfill in Southern Ontario, Canada - Groundwater well OW334 metaG | ecosystem: Environmental > Aquatic > Deep... | reverse complement strand
CATCAGCTTCATCTTCTTCAGCTTCTACTTCGTCTTCATCTTCGTCAGTGTCAGTAGCATCGTCAACTTCATCAGCTTCATCTTCTTCAGCTTCTACTTCGTCTTCATCTTCGTCAGTGTCAGCAGCATCGTCTGCGTCATCAGCTTCATCTTCTTCAGCTTCGAGATTGATAAGATTAAGAAGGTCCAAGTCCAATTCGTTTATTAACATAGTAGTGTAATTTACAAAATAAAAACGTTACTATAATAAGTAGTAAGTCGCAGGTCTTATAGTTTTCCCAGGGGGTAAATCAAGTAAAAAGTGCATTTTATGATAACCTTTGCTTATCAGGCATCTGAGCTGTATATTTGATATCTTCGATAGCAATCTTCCCAGTCAACAGGGCGCTTAGATCATTTCATTGTTGGTGTCGTTTTTGGATCTTAGTAAATCAATCAAGATAGATTTTGTTGTGCAAAAAAACAGGAGCTCAGATCGCAGAGGTATCTTTGATGCCTGTATACAATCTCACTAGGCGTTTAAATAACGAAGTAAGAGAAATATAAGGAGAAAGGCGAATGATCTCATTACGCACCTCTCAATATGATTTTTTTTCTGCGTGTCACATAACAAAATATTTTTCATACATGCTTTTTTTGTGAAATCATGGAGAGATAGTATTCAAATACAAATATGCCTGATACATAGCAAGGCCCTCTTCATCCTTCTGGTAAAAGGCTGTACCATAGGTCAAAAGATTTCGTCATGTTTTTTTCCCATTCACATGTCTGCGATGATGGGTACCGATTTCATGGATGATATTTGACATCAGAGAATGTACTCTCGTACTGAGTGTGTCTGGGAAAACAAGCGTGCTTCAGGTCTTTTGATACACGAGCATAAATTTCATAGGGCAGAAGGCCAGTGGTTTGATTTTGATATCTGCGATCTGATTGTTTGTGATATATGTTTCAAGCGTAGAAATAATTTCTGAGGTAGAAAGTTTTTTGCCTCGTATTTTGGCAGGTGGCTCCTTATAAGTAGAAATAATATGCTCTGCTTCTTTAAGAAGTGCTGGATCAAATGCTCAAAACAATAAATGATTCAGACGTTTGATAGCAGGGAAATTTTGATCGATGTAGGCCAATAGAAGTTCGGCCTCCCAGATTCTTTCTTGAAGTTTGTCTGCAAAAAGTGTGGCGCAGGGGAGTGAGTAGTGTTGTTGCTCGATATGTGATTTTTTGATGGTAGTTAATTGATCAAGAAGCTTGGTGAGGAGTGATTTGCTGGGGAACTTATAGGTAAATTGCGGAGCATAGTCTCCATTTTTTGCGAGAAAAATTTCCATCTGCTCTGTAGCATTTGTCGGCTGGAGATGGATCATGAGGGAGGTATATTTTTGAGTCACTCACAGCAGATCGTCGATTTCTGCTAGGAGTTCTCGCTGGCGAGATTCGGAGAGGGTGGTCGTAAGGTCTATAAGGTCCATAAAGTCTGTAAAGTCTGTAAAGTTCATAGGCTCTTCCCTCACCCTCTGTCCCTCTCCTGCAGAGAGGGATGACTTGGCTCATTTCCCCCTTCTCTGAAGGAGAAGGGGCTAGGGGATGAGGGAGAAACAATATTTAGTTATTATCCGTTAGTCAATTAATTGCAAGCAAAATTGCCATTTTCCGCCCTTACTACCTGCTTACCCGCAAAGACCCACTTTCTCCAATTTATTCTTGACTTTTTGGAGGATATCTTTATAGTTCACAGCGAAAAACAGAATTATTAAACATAAACAGAAAACACTAAAACTCAATAATTATGAAAAAAATCAAAACACTATTAGTAGCCACGATGGCAGTTGTCTTCGTGATGAGCATTCCCTCTTGTAAGAAAGATGGTCTGCAGAAAGATTCTGACGACGCCAAGGTCGTTATGCTTAAGGAAACAGGAACATTAATTAAACAAATGCTCGCGGATATTAAAAATGCGCGGACAACGCTGCAGCCCGTAATCTGGGACAAGGACACAATCGCTCTTGATGGTCCCGGTGGCTATGACAAGATTAAAGCTGTAGCTATGCCAAGAATCATGGCTTCTATCATGCGTGAACTTAAACCCGACTCAGGTCTTACGACCAATGGAGACATCGCGCTGGTGGCCGATAAATTCCTTGATGGATTCTGGGAAGATCCTGAAGATACATGGGACAATCTTGAAGTAGGTATACATGAAGATGTTTACAGACTATGTCCGGCATTCGGTGAAGCATTACTTACCTTTATGAAGAACTATTGTGAAGGTAATTTAACAGGGAAACCTGGAGAATACTCAGGCACGAGACACGAACCGACGGAAAATGCAATCCGTGATCTCATTGGCACATTAGTACCCGACATAGACTATAAGTACGGGTACATCGATTTCTTCGGTGACTACATACGTAGTTACTCGCACAATCCAGATGATGTGGATGCGCGTAAATCTCAGCCTACCAGAGATTGGACTGGTCATGAAAAATTCGACTATGTTCAAACGAAAGCAAAAGGCACAGACAGGGCTCAATACGTAGAAGAAATGGGCGCGTTTACGTTGAAATTTAAGAACCCACACAAGTTGAATGCACAAAATTAATTGCGGTTTGATAACTCAATTAACTCATTACTCGGAGCGAAGGTGATTACCTCTCGCTCCATTTTTTAAATTGGGAAAAAATGTTTGCAATTTTTCACTAAAACACTACCTATATATACGCTATTTATAGTACATTCGCCACAAATCTAGGAAATGAAATGACGAAGATTTTGGCTTGAATGCACTATATAGCAAATTATATAAAGCATTAAATCCAAAATGCATTTACTATGTTCCATCATCATCAGCATGAAATTAACGATCTACAACACCCTCACCCGCAGCAAAGAAGAGTTTGTTCCTTTGATGGAAGATCCCGCATACCATGGACCCAAAAAAGACTTTGTAGGGCTCTATTCGTGTGGACCGACAGTTTACTCCATGCCTCATTTTGGTAATCTGAGAGCATGATTTACTGCTGACCTGATCAGAAATACCATACAACATATCATGGGATATAAGATGATCTCTATGAGCAACTTTACTGATGTGTGACATCTCGCAGGAGACACTGCAGATGGCGAAGATAAAATGCAAAAAGGAGCTCAGAAAGAATGATTGACCGCATGGGATCTCGCCAAAAAATACGAGCAGATTTTTAGAGATTTCTTTAAAGGACTTCACATAGATGAATTTGAGGTAATGCCCAGAGCTACAGAGCATATCGCTGAGCAGATCAATCTAGTAAAAAAATTAGAAGAAAAATGATACACCTATATTATCCCAGATGATGGGGTGTATATGGATACCTCCAAGATCGATGATTATGGAAAACTTTTGGGACTCAATTACAAAAAACATTTGGAAGGCATACAAGCAGGGGAGAGAGTAGAGCTATGAGGCAAGAAAAATATCACTGATTTTTCATTATGGAAATTTCATGTAGGAGATGGAAAAAGAGATATGGAATGGGAAAGTCCACGAGGCATATGATTCCCAGGTCGGCATGCAGAGTGTAGTGCGATGTCTAGTAAATATCTGGGTAATCAATTTGATATTCATCATGGAGGATATGATCTGATTCCTGTTCATCATACCAATGAGATTGCTCAGTCAGAATGCGCTTTTGGAGTTCATCCACGAGTAAAATACCGACTTCACAATCAGTTTGTAAATATGAATGGCAAAAAAATGTCCAAGTCTGATGGCAATACGGTTTCTCCACAGGAGGTCCTAGATAAGTGATATACTTTTCTAGATATCAGATATTTCTTTTTTACTACTCACTATCGTAGCTTTTTTGATTTTACACGAGAGAGTTTAGACGTAGCTAAACATTCTAGAAACAATCTCATCAAAAAAATGCAGAAGCTTTTCGATACGCATACCAAGCTCATCATCGATTTTGACTATGCCATGCCATACGAAACGATCAAAGACACCTTCACTTCCAAGTTCGTCGGCGATGCACTCGAAGAAATGATGGCTGCCTTGATGGATGATTTTAATACTCCACAACTGCTCGCCATTATCAATCAGACCCTCAACGCTTTGGACAAAGTAGAGGAGGTAGAGATGAAAGAAGTATTCGTCGCCTTGCATCGATTAGAAAAAAATCTTCTCAAAATCGGACTCTTTGATCGGATTGGTCAGGAAGTCGTAGCAGTAGAAATACCAACAGAAGTCACTGCACTTGCAGATCAGAGAATTCAAGCCAAGAAAGAAAAAAACTATGCCTTGTCGGATGAATTGAGAGACAAGATACTTGTCCTAGGTCGACACGTCAAGGATACCAAAGACGGATATGAACTCACGAAAAACGGGTAACGAAAAACGGGTAACGGAGAACGTTTACCATGTACCGTTTACCGTTCATCATCTCTCTTTATTTTTTCACACAGCTCGCTATGAAAAAAGTATTCTTACTTACAGGACTTGTTTCTCTATTTTTATTACAATGATGTATGAAGGTAGAAACCACTGCCAATATCAATGATGCAGGGAAGGCGAGCATGACCATGCTTGTAGATATGTCGCAGATGGCTTCCATGCAAGAAAGCATGATGTCAGGAGCAACAAGCGAAGAATCTTCTTCACTAGAAGATTTCTGCACAGAAAATGAAATGTCAGAACAGACCTACCAAAAATATCAAAATGTAACCTGCAAAAAAATAAGCGACTATGTGTTCCAGATGACCTACACAGCAGACATGGCAAAATACATGAAAAAATCTGACTCTGCGTGATCGTATGCAATCAACATTCAAACCCTACTCAAAGATTCTCAGGAGAGTATAAATCAAGAAACATCAGCAAATCAGACAGACGAAGAAAAAGAGAATTCCTTGCAGATGGCTGAGTCTATGGGTTTTGTAGTAACGATGACAATCAACTTTTCAGGAAACATTATTTCCAGCGATGTGTGAAAAATCAAGGGCAAGACCTTGACAATCGATCTTTTCGCCGATGGAGAAAACATAGCAGCTCACAAAGAAACATGGGTAAAAATAAAGGGTACTCTTCTCACAAATACCGGAGATCTTCAAAAAGCAAAATATGAAAAACTAGCAGCAGCATTGGGTAAGAGATTGACCAAATCACAATGAATACAGGGGATGCAAAAGATAGATGCTATGATCACATCAGCGAGTAAAGAAAAATTACAACAGATGTTGAACATCTATCAAGTAAGCAAAAGAAAAAACACTATGACGACATACATGGAGGCAAAGATATGGCTTTTCTTGAATAAGTAAAAAGAGTAAAAATAGTAAACTGAGTAAAACTTAGTAAAATGAGTGCTCAGCTCACCCAGTTACTCAGTTCACCAAGTTCACTTTTATGAATATGTAAATCATCATGCTCATCCATCTTCCATTGCATCTTCCCAGAGATCCACTGGCCTTCAAGGGGCAGATAGATTTTTGGAAATGACTGCGTGGGTATATATTCTATGGGGCGATATTTCTGTTTATGGCGATTGTTATTTGTATATCTTGTTTTTATCCGCCCTATCAAACTGATCTCATTCTTTTCAAAGTGGCTTTGTGAATTATTGTATCTTTTGGGGTAGGGTTTGGAATGTTTCGTCATGTGTACAAAAAACATAAAGAGCGCATTCAGGCATTTACTCACGGAAATATCACAAAAGGAATTGTGGTCGCTCACTGAACTGTATTTGTTCCACGGAAAAGTGCAAAAGATCTGACACTCTCTATTGCTATTCCTCAGAAGGGGAGCGACTTTCCATATGTCCTTCAAGCAAGAAAATCAGATAAACGTTTTCACACACAACATCCAATACATTCAGAAATTACATTTCTCTTTGACCAAAAAACCAAGTCAGCATTTGTTCTTGCTGAGGTAGATATCGAGATAGAATAGGTGCTTTTACATGTTTTTATGAAGATGAATTTCAAAAAATTCACTCTATGACTGACAAGAAATATCGTGATTCTCGGCTTGGTAAGTATGCTTACGGATTTGAGTTCTCAGATTGTCTTCCCTTTGATCCCTCTATTCCTTACGAGTTTGTGAGCAGGAGCAACGATCATATGAGTGGTGGAAGGAGCAGCAGAGACCACCGCATCTTTTCTCAAAGTAGTTTCTGGATTTCTTTCTGATAAATTCAGAAAAAGAAAAATATTTATTTTGATAGGATATTCGTTTTCTACAGTTACCAAGCCATTGTTCGCTATAGCCAAAACACGGCCTATGGTACTCGTTTTTAGAGTGATAGAAAGGATAGGAAAGTGACTGAGAGATGCGCCAAGAGATGCTTTGTTGGCAGATTCTGTTGATCAGCAGTATCTGTGAAAAGCCTATGGATTTCAAAGGGCAATGGATGGGCTTGGTTCCGTGCTTGGAGCAGTAGGGGCACTGATACTTTTCCCTCTCCTGTGATATCAAAAAACATTTCTCTTTGCTGCTTTGCCGGGAATATTGGCTGTGCTTGCAATTCTTTTTATCCAAGAAAGTAAAAAACTCAAAACAGCAAATCAGACCGACCTTTCCAAGCATGTACTCAAGATAGGATTTGTTCAGAGTTTCCATATTTTGCCTCGTCGTCTTCTTTCTTTTATAGGAATAGCTGCGCTATTTGCGATCGGTAATTTTGGCTACGCGTTCTTGCTACTCAAGACCAAATCAGTAGGACTGACCGATATGAATGCGATCTTCTTCTATGTCTTATTCTATCTCACCTATACTATTTTCTCAGTTCCCGCGGGGATCTTGTCAGATAGGTTTGGAAGAAAGATCGTATTGTCGATAGGATATGCGTCGTTGATAGGTATATCGTTGTGACTTATCCGAACGTCTAGTGTATTCTGGATTATTTTTTTGTTTATAACATACGGTATCTTCTTTGCGTTGATCGATGGCGTCCAGAGAGCTTTTGTGGTCGATCTTTGCCCCAAAGAATTGAAAGCCACTGCGCTTGGAGTATTTCACACCGCTATCGGTATCGTGGCGTTGCCAGCGGGATATCTCTTATGATTTCTCCGAGATACGTTCAATCCAAGTGCGACATTTATCTTTTCAGCGGGGATAGGTATGGTAAGTTTACTCTTGTTTATTTTCATTTCAAAAAATATTCAAGCCAAAAAAGCGATAACACACTAGTATTTATTTTTTATTTTTTTGTCATGAAAATACTCAATACCTTACAAGAAGATTACCACATCCACAGCATCAACTTTTCAGATGGATTTAATACTATCGATGAAATTGTACAATTTGCTGGTAAGATAGGACTCAAAAAAATTGTCATTACTGACCATAGTCAGGCCGATTTGGATATCGAAGGAATAAGCCACAGATGCTACAGAACAACGCTTAAAAAACGAAAAAATGAGTACAATGACGTTGATGTAAGTTTTGGAATCGAATGAGATTTACTGGATGAAGAAGGGAACTGTTGTTTTGATATTCAAGGGGAAACCGCTGACTTTCTTATACTTTCCTGTCATAGGCAGGCATATACAGGAGACAAAAATCGTCTTACCGAGGCATATATTAATGCTATAAAAAAATATAAAGATAGGATAAAATGTTTAGGTCATCTTTGCAAAAAGGGGATAGCCGAATATCTGGATATAGAACGTATTGTAAAAACAGCTAACGAATTCCATATCCCCATCGAATTTAATTGCGGCTATTTCCTGATGGGAATGACTGACCTTAAACAACTGCACATCATGCTGAGTTTGGTCGATGAATTGTATGTGAATAGTGATGGTCACACGCTTACGGATCTTAAAAAGAGAAGTCTAGCATTCGATTATCTCAAAGAGAAATGATTTATCAAATAAAAAAATTATCATGCTACGAAGCTATTATATCATCATCACACTTGCTAGTTTTGCCATAGTGCTGACTTCTTATTTCGGATGATGGCTTATGCTCTTGCTGTGAAGAGAGTCGGGGAGCTGGTTCGGTGGCGCAGCGATCAATCTGTTATGGATCGTCCTTTTAGCAAAACCGCTCATGTTCATTATGTGTAAATTTTCTGAAGTGAAGATTTTGAAATTCGGTGAATTGCGAAAATATACGCTCAGTCTAAAAAGTTTTTCTTTCGAGAAAATAAAAAATATCCTTTTCACTTTGGTATGGGCACTTTCATGATTGACCATGAAATACAGAAGATTACTAGGAATTACAGTATTTATACTTGCGTTTACTCATGGAGGTATATATATTGCTACCTGGCTCAAAACAGGATTTGGTATCGCTAGTCAGTGGCAAAACTTCTGGATACTCTCTGGTTATATTTCTTTGTTATCCCTTTTTATAGGATATCTTACATCCAATGATTATTCTATCAAGCTCTTCAAAGGAAAATGGAAACTGATCCAGCAGTCAGCATATCTTGGATTGATCTTTGTTATTTCGCATCTTATGTTTCTCAATCCAGGAGAATATCGATGACATGTGGTCTTGCTAGCGATCTATATCTACCTCAAATTGGTAGAAAAAGGAAAAATGAAATTTATTTTCACATCGCCACAACAAATACAATAATTTCATTTTCAAAAAAACCGTGTACGCCCATTTGGGCGTAGAGACGTTTTGCTAAAACGTCTCTACCCGGGGTCGCCCCGGTACACGGTTTTTTTAATTCACTATTTTATCGTTCCTGTTCCGTCAAGCACTACTTTTTCGGTATCAGCTTTGATGTTGTTGGGATTCAGTCCTGTCCTAAATGGGAAGTCCTCTGGGATATAGTATCCTTTGATCTGACTCAAACATTTCAAGACATTCGTCTGCCGATTGATAGGACTAGAAGCATAAATTTTGCCATCCTTGTTCCCATATCTTGATAGCTGTTTGATTGTATGATAGTCTCCCAAGAAATCATTATTCAAGGTAAGGGCGATAGATCTCGCTCCCATGAGTGCTGAGTAAAACGGCACTCTATCTCATCTATCGTTGTTTCCTACATTACCGATATTGTTTGAAGTGGCAAGATATCTCCCCAGCGTACTTTCTGCAAATGCAATACATATCATGACGTCTTTATCGATATTGGTGCCTTTGGCTGCGTCTTCTCGGAATGCCACTTCTCTATAAATTCCTACGCCATATTTACCGAGAAATTGATTTTCTCTATTGAGAAGCGTTTCTCCGGTCATGACATCGAGTTCGGTAATATCGATAGCTCTAGCATATTTGTCTCTGAGGTATTTGATCTGATAGCCGTCAGGGAGCGCAGATTTTTCTCTGACGATACTTGCATCCAAGAAGGTAAATGGATCGGTCGCTATGCCATCCTTGAAAACGATAAAGGTAAGATTTGGTCATTTGGAAACAAATCATGCCCCTCTCGTTCCAGGCTCTCCACCACTATATCCGATAAGCTGACCTCTTCTTACGATGTCACCTTGCTTGACTTCGATCTTGTTCATATATTGGTATGCAGTGACATATCCATTGGCATGAACAATCATTACTCGATTGATTCCTATCTTATCATTGTCTGCTACAAAATAGACGATTCCATCACGTGCTGCGTATGCTGGAGTTCATTGTGTTGCTTTGATCTGGATACCGATATGTGGCACGCCATATTGTTTTTGATACAACTCATCTCCAAAATACGTTTGGATTTCTGTGATAGGATACAAAGGCCACGCAAGAGGATATACTTCTACATCTTTCTCAATTTTATTGAGATCAATGATTTTTTTATCCATATTAAATTCTGAAGTGTAGACTCATTTTGCAATGTCCTTGGTGAGAGACATCATCTTGTCGTATACACCTTTTGTGCTTTCAAAAAGATTAGTTATGGCTACCTGTCTTTGGTACTTATCATTTTTATATAAAGACAAAAACTGAATCAGATAATTTTTCTTTTGCTGGAGTTTCTCGATTTCTACTTCGAAGTCTTTGATCTGACTTCCTGCTTGCGATTTGAGTTTGCTCAATTTTTTGATCAGGTCGAGTTGTTTTTCTTCACTTGCTGTAAAATTTTCCATAAGATCATCGAGCTGCAAGATCATAGATTGTACCATATAATCATTGGCAAGCGTACGAGGAATATTATCAGAATTTACAATCAATTTGATATCATCGATAGTGCTTCCATTGTCGTTATAGAGTTTGTTGTTCAATTTATAAATGAAGTTTGCAAAGTCGCTAAGATACTCTTTGGTGGTAACCATTCATTCTCTCGCAGCCTTCAATTCTTCACTTGCAGAAGCGATCTGCATCTTATAAGTTGCGATCTTTTTGAGCATCAGTCCTACATCTTCTGTAGTTTTAGTGATATTGCCGATGACGTCTACGACTTCATTTCTAGTCTCTCTATATTTGTCAGAGATACCATCTTCAGTTTTTTCCTTTGCGTCCATAGCATAAAGTTCTGTGGTGATGTCATCCACACTCGATTGAAGATCCTTCATATTTTGTGCTGCTGTCTGTACGTCAAATTCACTGAGCGTTTGATCTTCAGCTTGAGCAAATTGTGCATGAGAAAAGGCAGAGCTAAGAATGTAGACTGCAAATAATCCGACAATAATGTGTTTGTGTAATTTCATGGGTATATGCTAGACGATAAATATAATGGTGCAAACGCTCGTGGCGTTTATTCATTACAATTATAGTCGTGACAAAGAAAATTACCAAAAAACCCCGCCAAGCAGGGCTATATGGATTGACAAAATACAAGAAAATGGTTAAATGTGGTTAAAAATGGTTAAAAATGGTTGAATATAGCTGAATGGATCGAACCGAGCTTTGTTGATATTCATTTTTCTTGGTTTGAGTGGTATCTTATAGAGGTTTTCTATTTATTACTATTTCTGATACTTCCATATATTTTGGAAGTTCTAATAGTTGTTTCATACACAAAGCGACTCATTCTACTGGCATATATTGTGAGTTGTCAATTTTTTTTCAAGTAACTTTTTCGTGGAATCTTGTCTGCATGCCTCATGGGCAAAAACTTATCACTCTACTAGCATTATCTTTTAATTCAGACCTGAAATAATGCGATAGCCCTCTTTTAGCTCGTGTTCATGCTGTATAAGCTGCTTGATCGGGGTAGGATTTAAATCCTAATGTTGAGGAAACAATCATGATATCTGCATTATTTTTTTTGATCAGAGGAATAAGTCCAGAAGTCAAAGCCGCAGTAGCTGAAACATTTACTTGTAATGCTTGTGTAATCTCATCAAAATTGATTCCATCAAGTGTATGAAAATTTACCATTCAGACGCAATTAACTAATGCATCAAATTCAGGATGCTTTTTTTCTATTTCTAAAATTGCATTTTTGATGTCAGCAGAATTTGAAAATTCGGCTTGAATATTATGGATATCGATTGGTGGTTTGCGTCTAGAAACATTAACAACTTCTACCCCATCAGCTACAAGAAGTTTTGCCAAGGCCAAACCCAATCAGTCGCTTGCTCAGGTGACAATTACTTTTTTCATCGGTCGTCATTTTATATAGTAAAGAGGTTGATATGTGTAGAGGGGGGGGTAATGCTACTTCTTTTCTTCCAGGTGTCCTACAAAGAAAATATTTATGAGCACTATGATTCCGCAGAAGAAGAAGGCAAACTTATTGCCAAATCCACGCGTCAGTAAGTCAGAAATAATCATAACAAAGAACATAATAATACTCATGATGAGGCCATAAGCAGCCGCGCCATACTCTTTTTGATGGTCGTCACCTACGCGATGAAAGTATCTTCATTCGATGATGTTGACCGCTATTCCAAAGAAGATTCCTATCATAAAGCTGTATACTTTGAGAAAGAAGAAGTTGGTATGTTCGTGGAGGAAATACGGGAAGAGGATCATACTCCGTCATAAAACAATCAGAAAGACCAAGGTGACCAGCTTTTTATTGGTTTTGATAAAGGCAGAGATGATGTTTCCTACGATAGCTCAGATGAAGGAAACAACAAGGACAAAGATAGAGGCTTTGGGCATTTTATCAAAGGTGTTGATGCCTATTTCGAGCATTTTCTGTCACATGACGGTCGATACAGCCCAGAGTATGGCGATGGGTACCAGGAGTCGGAAGTATTTCTCAGTAACGGCTAGGATGCTTGGGATGCTTTTTTTGAGGGTTGAAACCAAGGGTTTTGAGGTGAAGAGTTTGTCATAGCTCATAAACAAGCTCAGAATTCCACACACGGCTAAGAGCCCGGCAAGAGCAAGAAATCCCATGCCTCACCATTTGGCGTAGGCAGCAAATCATCGATAACTACCGAGAAGAAATCAGACCAGAATTGCTATATTCGCCATTCCATTGATGACGGTTTCGCCAAGTCAGGAAGTCATGATTTCGGTGGAGAGAAGAATGGATTTGATAGTAAGCCACAAACTATACATGATGCCGATCACAATCAGGAGTAGAGTAAAGATTGCAAAAGGCGCATAATGCGTAAAGTATCCGGCAATCAGACAGATGATGCATACGAGTGTTGCCCAGAGAATGATTTTTTTCTTGGTGAATGCATAAGCAATCGTGCCGGCTATAAGATAGGCAACAGCACCACCTAGGCTACTATATCCTGCAATTTCTTGGAGTGTTCTTACATCTTGAAGATATGACCAGAGAAAAAATTTCATCATACCGAGAAATACGCTTCGTCCAAAGGTCAAAAGAATAAATATAATAAGATTTTTGTGTTTTGCCAAGAATTTCATTGTCTTTCTATTCAAATAAAACGGGAAATAGTATAGAAAAAATCAAGCCGATTGCAAAACCTTTACCTGTCAGTCATTCACTGTCAGTCATTCACTGTTAGTTGTTCACTGATAGTTGTTAGTTCAATGACTTTGTCCCAGAATTTCATATCCTGGATTTGTTGATTGTGCGTGACGGCATACAATTTCATTGCTTTGGACTTCACAAAATCTTCCAGCATATCCGAAACTTTTGCGACCGTATCCGCATCAAGATTATTTATGGTTTCATCGATAAACAAGACAGGGGAGTGGATATAGCTGGAGATAGCAAGCATCCAGACAATCTTCAAGATCACTCTCTGCCCGCCACTCAGACTTTTTACGTCTCTTTCCCCTTTGTCATCAAAAATTTGTGCCAGCAATTCAAGCTTGTCGGTGCTGCTTTTGTGCAAAGAAAAATTAATCTGATACTCGACGACCTGTGCGAGATAACTGTTGACGATGTCGCTCAATACCGGCAGATGGTCTTGCAACACCAAGAGCAATAATTCCTTGGAGAAGATGGTGTAGAGATTGTTAACGACTTCTTCTTCCTGCTGTAATTGCTTGATTTGTATCTGAACATCTTTGAATTCATACACGAGCGAAGTGATATCACGAAGTGATTCTTTCATCTTGGTATTCACTTTTTCAAGTTCCAAAATTCACGCATAATCAATTCATTTCACTTGTTCCTCGATCTTCAATTTTTCCTGTTCAGAAGCCTGCAAAGTGGCATTTGCTTCTTTGATAGATTTTTCGATATTTTCTATCTGTACTTTGTTTTTTTCAATCTCCAGTTTATATTCTTCCAATTTTTTGGTCTCTCATTCGAGATTGACGATCTGCGTGTCGATAGATTTTTCTTTCGCCTGAAGCTCTTGCACTTCGTCATAAATTTTTTCTATTTCTTTCCGATCAATGTCATGAAGAACAAGCTTGATATCTTCGATATCTTTCTCCTTGGTTTTCAATCCGTTTTGTTGAGACGTTGTATGCAACGTCTCTTCTATATTTTTTTTCTTCGTCTCGAGAGCATTTTTTTCTTTTTGCAAAAGTTCCTTTTGCTTATCGAGTTGTTCAAAAGTTTTCTTATTTATCACTTTGATGAAGGGACAATTTGTTCAAATCTTGCTACAATCAAAAGCTGCCTGCTGGTCGACATCCTGCTCGAAGAGCTTGATTTTCTTGTCCATGGCCTTGAGTTGCTCTTCGTACTCTTTGAGTGTGTCCTCCTGATGTTTGACTTGGAGTTGGATATTTTTTACTTCTTCATTCAAGATTTTCCCTGTATTTTTGAGATGTTGGACAAAAAGATAGGCATTTGCTATCACATCACCATTCACTTTAAAATCCTCAAAAATCCCTTTATGTGTCTCAAAAAATCTCTTAATCTCTTCATCTCTTATTTTCTTAATCTCTTCTTCTTGCTGCTTCACGAGCGACTTCTTCTCATCTTTCAACTTTGCAATTTTGCTAGGATCTATCGTAGAAATTCTAGATTCTAAATGTTGAATTTTGGAGTGAAAATCTTTGATATCATTTTGATATGTGTTTAATTTTGTGCTTTCTGACTTTGTATTTTCTACTAGCGCAAGCAATTGTTGATTGATTTTTTGATAGTCAGATTTAGTTTTTTCGACTTTGGCGTCGATATCTTCATGCATCTTCACGGGGAAATCATCCGCAGAAAATTCTGCGATATTGAGCTTCTCATAAATATTTTCTAGCTCTTCGAAGAAAGATTTTGCGTTATCCGTTTCCCGTTTACCGTTCAACATTTTGTAATTTCCCATATACTCCGCAAGCAATCTTTTGAGCTTATCATCGTACTTGGAAGTGTCAGCTGTCGCTTTAAGTTTGTACCAGATTTCTTTTTTTCTTTCCGCAATTTTATCTTTGGCTTCATCTATGCCGATGAGATTAAATACATTTTTCAAGACCGTAAGTCTGTCTGCCGGTTGGAGTTCAAAAATATTGTCTGAGTCCTGCATGAGGAAGACGGTATTGAGAAACACCTCTCTGGGAGGGAGAATATTCTGCAAGGTCTGCTGAAGATCGGTTTCATTTTTGAAAGTCACTTCTTCCAATGTGAGTTCAGTATTTTTTCTGAGTTCGGATTCTATATCTACATCAGAACTCAGAGCTCAGAGCTCAGAACTCAGGATCCTGCCATCTGCCATCTGCATTCTGCCTTCTATTTTGTACAGGGTCGATGCGCAGCTTTCCTTAGTTTTGGCTTTGCTGAGATTTCTCACGACGAGATAGGTCTGCCCTTCGACTTCAAACAGCAATTTAATATATCAGCTTTTGGACTGATTATTGAGCATATTTCTGCCGCTGTATTTGTACAATCCATAGATCGGTCCATCAAAAAAAAGGAAGCTCTTCCCAGCGCCGATAGGCGCTTTGATCAGATATTTCCCCTGATCGAAAAAAATCGTCAAAAGTTTTTCTTTGAACGGTCCGATATTGTGGTAGCTGACAGCCAGGAGGTTTATCATAAAAAGCAATCGATGAAGCCTCGCTCTAGAGCGAGGGATAAAGGTCTCGATACCGATTTATCGGTATTTCGCAATAAACAATCGATAAAATTATCGGACGATTGTCTATCATTCGTGTTGTATGGGTATAAGGTCATTTTTCAAGGTAAAGTGGTTTCCCCTCACCCCGCCTCGCTATGCTCGTCACCCCTCTCCTGCAGAGAGGGGTTGTATTCATTCATTCCCCTCTCTGCAGGAGAGGGGGCAGGGGGTGAGGGAAGAAATCAAAAAAAACCGCCAACATTACCCGATAAGGTAAGTCGACGGAGATAATAAGTTAAATAATTGGATCTTTAGGCGTTAGTAAGATGGCATAATGGGCTCCATGATTTAAATTCACCAGTTCCACATCACGCCATTGTTCTTGTAAAGCCATCAACTTGCTTAAAGCTGTAATTATTGATATCTCTTCGTCTGTTTCAGGAAAGAATTCAGTCCTCACTCTCACTCCTATCGTAAGTGGAGTGAACTTAATCAACTGTTCTTCAAACAAGAAAAGAATTTTTCTGATTTTATCTCCTTCTGCTCCAATAGGCATGAGATCGAAAATCAGACAGATTGTTCTTGCGGCTTTTTCGCCTTTTGTGTTTAATTCTCCTATGGTAAGGAAGTCGATTTTAGTTCTTCTCATATTTTTCGTTTTAGGTTTATACATGCATCATACAAAAAATCCACCGAATGTCAATAAAAAAACCGCCAACAACACCTCAATATGAGGCAAGTCGACGGAGATAATAAGTTAAGTTTGTTACTTCTTTGGCGGATTTTCTGATTCGCTTCCCATGATATTTTTGCGAACAAAATCTTCAATAATAGTTTTAAGCTGAATGAATTTGTCAAACTCGTCAATTGCTATTTCATTATCCCAGCTTCCGTCCTGCGGTCGAGACATGATTCCAAGTTTGTCTTTGTCCTCTCCTTCTTCTCTCAGGCCAAAAGAGGCCAAGCGACATTCCCATCCTAACTCAAAATCAGAATCTTCGAAATGATGTAATTCTCTGCTCTTATCATGTTTCATGTAGATCTTGATGAGCAATTCTTCACTACAATGTATTTCATCGGTAAAATAATTGTTATCACATGGTCGCACAATAATTTCTACGCCGATAATAGTGAAGAACGGCCGCGGATAAACATTTCTGTGGCGATATGCGCTTATGCAAAGCTCGTCGTTGTAAAACAAAATTGTTTCTTCTTCTGAACGAAAATCTTTTACTTTGGCTTTGATTTTCGCATAGTGATCTTTTACAAATGTGTTTGTTTCGTCGGCCTTCTTCCTCAGTTTTTTTAAAAAATCCAAAGGACTTTCTATTGCTTTTTTTTCTCTTGTCATATTTTTCGTTTTAGGTTTATGCCCGCATCATACAAAAAATCCACCGAATGTCAAGCCAAACACCTCCACAGAACGCCAGATTTTTATGTTTTTTCATTGTTCGGAGTATACTTAAGATGTTACACGGCAAACGGTACACGTTCAACGTTATCCCTTATCCGTTACACCTTTACCAGGTTCACATCCATGGAATACACAACCGTCGAATATCTCGAACAAGCGACTCGCAAAAAAAGAATGAAGCACAAGGTGCTCAATATGTTTCATGAAATCAAAATCATCATGATTCTTTTTTTGACCGTAAGTCTAGGAATCACCGTATTTACCAATGCGGATCTTTTTATCAGTAATGTAAAAACCTCCATCTTGCCAGAGACTACTGCACAAGCGCCTTTGACCGAGCGCACTATCTATCAAGATAATTCCATCGCGTCAGTGATCGACTCTGCTGACCAAAAAAATGACGAGATCCAAGCCATGCTAGACCAATACAAACAAAGCTGAATCCAAACCAAAGATCTTGCTCCTTCGACCGAGAGGATCCTTGAAGAGAAGTTGCAGAACTACGACTTCAAATTCAACACGCTTCCTCCGACCAATAGACTTATCGTCCCTTCACTAGGTGTCAACGACCCTATCGTGACGAGTAAATATGTAAGCGAAAAAGATTTTACCAATGGAAATTTTTACAAAGAACTAGAACTTGGCCCCGTGAAATATCCCACGACACCCGATCCATGACAAGGTGGAAACACGCTCATCTTCTGACATACCAGTGAAGAACGATGGAAGCACAATCCGTTTAGTATGGCATTTGCGCACATCGCAGAATTGAAGCAAGGAGACATGATTCAGGTCGTGCGAAACGGTACGCTCTATCAATACAAGGTCATCGACATCCAAGTCAAATATCCTCAACACGTAAACGATACCTATATGCAATATCAGTGATTAGGAAAATCCTATCTCACCCTCATGGGATGTTACCCCATCGGAACTGACAAGCAAAGAATTTTGGTAATAGGGGAGTTGGTGGAATAAAAAAAAACCGTGTCCGCCCATTTGGGCGGTAGAGACGCAAAATTTTGCGTCTCTACTACCGGGCGCCCGGTAACACGGTTTTTTTTGAAAATGCTTTTTAAATGTCAAAAGTGATTTGTCTCAAGTCATTTATATTCACTTCTGCTGATTTTAGAATTTCTTCTTGTTGCTTCTCTAGCTTCTTTATTTCTCTGCTTACTTTGGGACTAGAAAGATCTAATGGATCAAAAGTAAAAAATGGTCACGAGTTAAGCATTTTCCATTCTTTTCATGTTGTTCCCGTATAGCCGAGTTTCTCTAGAATGTTTAATGTTGCTAAAATTTCTTTTCTTATCGCCTGAAATACATTATGTGCTTTTCATTTTAATTCAAGCGGGTTTTCTACACTTTCCTGTGTGAGTAGTTTTTTTATCTCATCTTCTTTTGTCTTTATTAGCTGGACTAATTCTGGGATATCTTCAATTGTTTTGTTTATGACTTCTTTATTAGTGTAGATCCTCATGAGTATATGCCAAGAAATAAATCTATATTATCATTCATCTTCTTTGTTGAGAGTAGAACCTATTTTTGAGTAAAATCATGTGCTCTTCGATTGATCTTACTTTTGAGGTCTTTCTTGCTCATGATGTCTTTTTGTTGCTCGATGATTATATCGAGCTCTTGTATCTTTTCAGGCGTGCTATAATCGACAGGCTCAAATTCGATTTTTATCTCTCAATTCAAAATTTTTGCAATGTCCGGTGTGCAACACGCCGATGTTTTTTTATTTGTAGCACTGCTTCATCATTCAAATTTTTCTTTTACCATGGCAAAAAAAGTTATTTGCTAAATGTGATTTTCTTCATATCTTCCCAGTCATCAGGACTCATTCAAAAGTCTTGAACTATCTGCTTTCTTCCCTTTTGGACCTGTGCAACAATCGCAGCGATCGAGGATTGGCTAGTAGCCTCATTGGAAAAATGTAGCTCGTCAACAAAGGGTTTTTTTTCAGGTCCAGTATATTGTTCCCTTGTTTCTGCTTCACACATGATTTAGGATTTAAAATCTAAAATTTCGAATTTGCTTTAGTCCTTTAGGATAGAATCCTTTAGGATAGAATCCTTTAGGATAGAATCCTTTAGGGTGAAATCCTTTAGGGGAATTTTAATAACTTCTAGCAAACAACACTCTCTTCTTGCTTGGCTTGCCGGTGAGGACGCATTTTCCATCTTCCTCCTTACTATCAAATGGGATACAGCGAATAGTCGCGGCAGTTTCTTCCTTGATCTTCTCTGCTGTTTCTAGCGTACCATCTCGATGTGCAAGCACATATCCTTTGGCTACTTTTTCTTTGAATTCTTCATAGCTGTCTACGACAAAGGTATTCGCTTCTCTATATTCTTTATTTTTTCTCAACAAATTATTTTGCTCTTTGTAGAGGTAGTTATCGATATGGAGATCGACTTCTTCCAATTTTACAGATGATTTTTCGCCAGATTCTCTCTTGAAAACTTCCACCATGCCTGCGGCAACATCCCTCATTCCGACGGTGATTCTGATAGGTATACCCTTAGCTTCATATTCATTGAATTTCCATCCTGGTGATCTATTGGTATCTTCATCGATTTTCCATCTGAGTTCGACGGTGGATTTGAAATATTCTCCTTTGAAATCGAGTCTGGTGGTCTCAAATCTTTCAATGAGTGGTTTGATGTAGTCTTTGATCTGATTCAATTCTTCTTCGGTCTTGAAAATTGGCACGACTACGACATGCAAAGGAGCAAGCGCAGGCGGCAAAACCAATCCTTTATCATCCGAATGCGCCATGATCAATCCTCAGATCAATCTCGTAGATACGCCCCGAGAAGTGGCATATACATATTCTTGAACATTATCTTTGTTAGTAAATTTCACATCAAATGCCTTGGCAAAATTTTGCCCCAAGTTGTGAGAGGTCCCTGCTTGCAAGGCTTTCCCATCCTGCATCATAGGTTCAAACGTATACGTCTGGATCGCGCCAGCAAATTTTTCGTGTTCTGGTTTGACTCCTAGGACAGGGGAGATTGCCATAAAATTGGTGACAAAATCGTTGTACACATTCAGCATTTTTCTTGCTTCGTCATCAGCTTCTTGGTCCGTAGCATGAGCAGTGTGTCCTTCTTGTCGGAGAAATTCCGCAGTCCTGAGAAACATTCTCGTCCTCATTTCTCGTCTCATCACATTCGCCCATTGATTTACCAACAAAGGAAGATCTCTATAAGAATGAATTCGATTTTTGTAACTATTCCAGATGATAGTTTCTGAGGTAGGACGGATAACGAGTTCTTCTTCGAGTTTCGCGTCTGGATCCACGATGACTCATTTTCCATTGGGATCATTTTTGAGTCTATAGTGGGTCACGACTGCACATTCTTTGGCAAAGCCATCCACATGCGAAGCTTCTTTACTAAAAAAAGATTTTGGGATAAGGAGTGGAAAATAGGCGTTTACATGCCCAGTATTTTTAAACATCTTATCAAGCACATCGCGAATATTTTCCCAGATGGCGTAGCCGTATGGCTTGATGACCATACATCATCTGACATCAGAATTTTCTGCCATATCGGCAACTTTGACCACATCATTGTATCGTTCGCTATAATTTTCAGCACGAGTAGTTATTTTATCAGCCATAATTTTTGAAGTTAAGAGAGTAAAGAAGAAAATTATTTTAGCAAATCCCTCTCCCGCTTCGCTCCCTCTCCCTTTGTCAAGGGAGCCGTACTAGCTCGGTGTAAGTCACCCCTCCTTGACAAAGGAGGGGACGGGGGTGGATTTGTTAACGCATTCAAAATTTATCGTCTGGGGGGCTGGCAGTTCTGAGTTCTCTGCATATTCAAAATATAAAGTAAATGCATATATGGGATATATAAAGAATTCCTCCCCGATTTCATCTCAAAATCTATCAATTCTTAGCCAGAATATTCTATATATAAAAAAACCTCAAAGAGGTTGACTTTTGCAAGCAAATGGATATGAAATAAAAAACACAAATTCTCGCTTTCAAGCTTTCGACATGATTGTTGAGAACGTGTTTATCGGCAAATGCAGATTTACTTTTGGTTTGATGTGCTATTCAAATCTGTATTGTCGACTGAGAGTTGGTCGCCCCATCGCATTTAGTTAATAGGGTTTGCGAATATGCGATGCGGGCTTCCCTCTTGGAAAAAAGATATTTTATCTCAACTCCTACAACTCCTGATTTAGGAAGAGGCAGGAGGTGGGGGAGTATGCAACAAACGGAATTGTTGTACACGAAAGGCTTCCAAATTTTGGAAGCCTTTTTTCAAAATTATTTCTTCCAAGCAGAAAATATATTACCTTATCCCATTTGCCATTTCGTATGACATACCTGTGTAGGCACATGATTTATTTTTGAATGTTCCTTTGAGTTTTCCATCGATGCACATTCTGATTTCGACTTCGCACGGGCGATTGAAATATCATTGTTTTGCTTTGTATGCTCTGACAAATTGTCCATTCAAAACTTTTTCTCCTCGTGGAGTTCTGCAACTTCTATATGTAATAGTTGATTGCGAGATGCCCGAGTTAGTAACAATAATCGCATTTGCTGGTTGGCTGTTCCATTGGGTAGTAGCTTGGAGGGGATTATCAAGCTGTCCTTGGCTATTGAAGTCAGCATCACTATTTGTTGGAGGAGTAGGTTGGATAAATTCACCAGGAATGAATTCATTGGCAGAAGTAGGGATGATTTTGTCGTAGGCATATGCCACTCTTTCATCGCAGAATTCTCCTGTGTAGGTTCCTCACAATACTCCATCATTACAATATCTTTTTTCTACATTACATACGCTTGTCACATCAGTTCTCTGCTGATATGCAATCATAAAATCACCGTGAAGTACGGTACTTTCTCCTGATGGAGAGATACAATCTTTGGGGATATATCCTGTGCTACTCACGATTTTCAACTTGGAATAATCGCCTGGCAAATAGCGTTCGAGATAATATATCGCGAGATCCATCTTGAAGATGATAGTTTCTACGGCAACATAATAATTGGGAATTTCAACCATCACTCAGGTGATGATAAACGAATATCTTGTCTTGATGCTACTAGATCACAAGAGATCAGTAGGGATAGTAGTCGCAAGTGAAGAAGTGATCGGAATCGAAAAAGTATTTGTAGTTGAGGCATTTGTAGCCGTTCAGGTAAATGTCTGCGTACTTCCTGTCGCACTATCAAAAAGATAGTTCCATCTATCAGCGGCGCCATGAGTCTGTTCTCCTGTGATTCACCAGTCTGATGCAGCTCCATGAAATTGGAAAACCATCTGTTCATCTCCGGTATGCATACTAGGCGTAGGTGGCACGAGCATGACATATCACAACAAGGAAAAAAATCAGACTGTCAAAATCTTGCTTGTTTGGCTTCGATTGAAGTGAGATTCACCTCGTTCGATCCTCCTTGCTTTGATGAGGTGATGTATTTTTTTGAGTGTCTTTTTCATGGGCATAGGTGATGTCATAAATGAGTATTTGATATATTATACTCCCCGAGAGCATAAATTACAAAAAAACCCCGACTTTTCAGGGTGATTTGCTTGACATTTTGTATATAGCTTTTTGTCCTCGTGGTTATTCCGCAAGGCTTGGGAGAGAAACCTTCAATTCTCTAAAAATACTATAATTTTCTCTTGAAATATGTCAAGAAATTCTTATATGTTATTACGGTTTTATTATTCATAACAGCAAATTCATGACAAATCCAAATCTTATACAGCAAGCATCTGATCAGCCTGAAAAATCAGTCTGAGTAATTGTTCTTCTTAATATCGTTCTTACCAAAGAACAGGTTTTGCAGTCATTACAAGATCTTTCTCCTCAAGATAGAGAAGCTGTTTTGCAGGAACTTCAACAAAAGAATGACACTCAATCCGCTGAGCAGAAAGAAAATTATGAAGCATTGAAGCCCGTTTGATTTGAACATGCTTCTCAAAAAGCTAAGAAATATCGAAAAAAGCTAGTAGATGCCAAAAATGTGGAGCAAATGAAACATTTGCAAAAAATCTTGGTATATAATGATGATAAAAAAACAATCAGATTGCCTGAAATCGATGAAACTTTTTGCTCTGATTTGGTATGATGAAATTCCATGAATCGAAATGATTCCATGAATTTGGCAAAATCAAAATGATATCATTTGCTTAGTGATTGGAATGATTGTGACTCTGAAATTGACAAAAAGAAATCTGACTGGTGGAGATTAGAAAATACATTTTGAAAATATGCCAATCAATGAGCTCTTTTTTCAATGCTTGATTTTGATAATGATCGATACTGGACAGCTACTCCTTATAAAGATGAAAAATGAAAAATTGTTTCAGGCGTTGTTCGCGACAGGACGCTGGGCGAGAACGATTGTAACAGAGGCTGATACTATACAAGCTACGATGGCCGTGTCTGCGGTTTCAAGGACTCTATGTAGCACGCGAAGCGGGCTAAGATCCGACTTATCGGCTACGATAGTATGGCAAAGTTAGTGGCTGCCAAATGTTTCAGGCGTTGTTCGCAACAGGAAACTGAACAAGAACAATTGTAACAGAAACTGAAACAATACAAACAACAATAACCGTGTCTGCGGTTTCAAGCACTGTATGAATATG
>Ga0172379_10003832_pt1 | contig 23288 bp, 23 predicted proteins | sample GrowelOW334metaG_FD_119756 | JGI IMG/M metagenome (GOLD analysis project Ga0172379, IMG submission 119756) | Groundwater microbial communities from an aquifer near a municipal landfill in Southern Ontario, Canada - Groundwater well OW334 metaG | ecosystem: Environmental > Aquatic > Deep... | reverse complement strand
GAAAGCCGGAACGCTCTTGCCGCCTTCGATCTTCTTGATGCCGCCGTCACCGCCTTCAAGCGAGACGAGGTACGGCACGTCTGCGGTCGGACTGCCGAGCAATGGCACGTGGAAGACGAAGCTCTTATGGTCGGGAGTGTAATGGACTTGGACGTCCGCGGATTTGAGAGCGCCGGCGACTCCGCCGCTTTGGGCGTAAATCTTGACGTTCTTGTCTTCGAGGTCGTGTTTCGTGGATGAAGCCGGGTCGTTCACGTCGAAACCCTTGATCAGCGTGGACAGGTCCATCTCCTGCTTGAACGTGATGACGATGCGCGTCTTCCTGGAGATTCCGGTCGCGCCGCGTTCGGGGAAATGGCTTTCGATTATCCCCTGACCAAGCGAACCGGACTTCGGGACGTAACCGGTGCCGCCAGTCCCGCCAGGTCCGCCGACGTTCGTACCCGTGGCTTCGAGGAGACGCGACAGGATGAACTGCGTGATCGCGACCGCGGACAGGATGATGGCGAGACCGATTACGCCGTTCGTGATCACCTTCTTGGCCTTGTCGACCTGACTCTCCTCGCCCTGTGAAGTCATCCAAAGGAAACCGCCGTAGAGGATGATGACCACCGCGACGATACCGAGCAGTCCGAAAAGGTTCCTGATGATGCGGGCCGCGGTGACCCGGATGTCCGTCGTTCCGAGACCGAGCGCGGCGCCGACCTGGGGCGTAAGACCGAGATTCACCGCCGCCGCTTCGACCGCGGACGGAAACACGAAAAGCACCCCCGCGACGAGCGCGGCGGTGGCAAGCGATGCCGGAAGATATTTCTGAAGGCGCTCGCGACGCATGGTATCACGAGAGCACGGCGGGAAACCCCACCGTATATCGAGACTCTAGGACAAGGCCTACGAAAGTACGAATGACTACGAAATTACGAATTGGAAACGGATTCGTGCCGGTCGTTTCGTATATTCGTATAAATTCGTATTTTCGTAGACCTATTCCATTATACGCCACCTAGCCTGTTCTTCACCACCGCGCTCAATTTGGAACCCTCGACGCGCCCTTTGAGCTCGGAAGACACCGCTCCCATTACCTTTCCGAAATCTTTCGCGCTCGTCGCCCCAAGCGCGGCGATGGCTTTGTCCACAGCCGCTTCGAGCTCCGCGTCCGAAAGTTCGGGTGGAAGGTATCCAGCAAGCGTCACGATCTCGGCCTCGGCCTTGTCCGCCAGATCCTGACGGCCGCCGGCCTTGAACTGCTCGATCGAGTCGCGCAGTTGTTTGATCGAGGTCCGGATGAGTGCGACGATTCCGGCGTCGTCGAGCGGGCCGTGTTTGTCGATTTCGGCGTTCTTGACGGCAGCACGAAGCATCCGCAGCGTATCCACCACGGATGCTTCTCGCTTTTTCATGGCTGTCCCGAGATCGGCGACGATCTTTTCGGAGAGGCTCATGGGCGGAGCGTAAGCTAAAGCGAAAGCATAAGTGGACACCGATGTCCGACTCGGACTTTCGCTTGGTTCTTACGCTTATGCTGTCAGCCGCCTGGGCTGACTTTAGCCGTTAACGCCGACGCGGTTTGCGGGCGTAGAGATCTTCTTCCTTGAGTTTGCCGGAACGGAGCAGATACGTGTACTTGACGCGCGTCTTTTGCTTGTGGAGCGCGCTCTTGCGCAATACCAGCTTGCTCTTGTCACGGGAATGGAATCGGATCTTCTTGGCTTGCAGCATCTTGCCGCTCTCCTGCATGCGCCGGCCGAAACGCCGGAGCAAGCTCTCGAAACTTTCGCCTTTTTTCCTGTTCACTTCTGGTATATAGACTCACCTTCCTTTCAGCTCTCCTCGCGAAAGAAGATACCATGCCGAAGGGGCATGGTCAAATCCTAAAAACGCAGTATCGACTGGGTCGACCCGACAGTAAAGAATCCCGAAGATACCACTGATACTGCGACTCGTCCGGAGGAGGACGGCACTATGAACTTTTGGGTTTATCTAAATCCACCAGGGAAAAACCCAAATCGGCAAAAATCAAATCTCTCAAGAAAATGCCGCCCACGAACAACAGCGTAGGGATATCCGCGCCGACCCTGAATGCCCCATCCTTCAGGCGGTCGGTCACCTCGGGGTTTCGCTCCTGAAGATCGTTGACGACAGCAAGAATCGCCTGCTCCGCATCGTAGGGGTTGGTCGGTCGTTTTTCTTTCACGAGTGCCGCCAGGACATCTTTTTTTTCGTAGATTATTTCCTTGATACCGCTTTCGTTCAAGACTGTGTTACCTCTCTCGTTCAATTGTCGTGGCGAGTGGGCGATGGCGAATCGATCCTTCCACAAGACATCCAATCTTGTGGACATTTCGACGACTCTGCTCCGTACGTCACCGAGACCGTTTTGTACGTCACCTAGCTCCTGTCGCATAACGTCCAAATCCTTCTGCATGTGTCCGGTGCGTTCGTCGATGCGGGCTATCAGCTCACGGGTGTCGCCCAAGAGAATCGCGGACAGCCAATTGCCGACCTTCTTTACCGTCTCTAAATAGCCGATTGACATAGCCCCCCCTATTTTCTACCAGACTTATCTCCATCGTCCTCCAACCAAGACTCACTTGTTGATCTTCCTCTCGTGCCCTAGAAAATCGTCCCGAAGCCACAAACCGCCGAGGTTGAGCAAAATGTCCAACCTCATCGGATTCGCATAGACCCAATCTTTGACCGCTATCATCATCGGGTCGTCTTTCAGGCTGTTCAGGAGCTTTCGCGCGTTCTCTTGCACGTCATAATCCGTGTAAGGATCCGGAAGCGATGCCCGCAACCTAATCTGCAGTGCTTCCTTGTTGTCGTCGAGGACTTTTTCCAGACCGCTCTCTTTTAGGATCGAGGCGCCTTGTTCCGTCGGAGCGAGCGGACTGCCTGGTTTTTCGAGGAGGGACTGGGTGATTTCCAGGCCCGGAAACTTGGACTTCAATATCGTTTGCACCTCCGTTATGGCGAGAGTCATGTTTCCGACGACCCGATTCATTTTCTCCGAGGCCTTTTTAAGATCATCCAAGACCTGCAACTTCATGCCAATACGAAGCAAGACCCCAATGACCACGGGAATCCCCACCAACGCGACACCCGCATTAACGATCTTCAAGACATCCATATTTCCGATTTCTCCAACGACTTATCCCCTCTCACACCTCCAGTATACACCGGAACCCGAGGCGACGGAGTTTGTCAAGATGGTCGGGGTGCGCGGATAGTGGATAGCAGGAAGTAGACGAAGCGAGCAATTCAACGGAACAGGCTCCTGGGGAGCTTACCGAGACCGAGGCTCGTGTGGGCGTAGCCCCGGTATCGCCCGGAATCTAATTCTTAATAACACCAGGACTGGTGGATGCCGAGCCACGAACATCGCCTGCCTCGCTTTTTGAAACCTCCTGCTTGACATTGCCCGCTGACTCTCTCACTTCAGCCCCATCTGTTTTTTGCCACAACTTTCCTGCATCCAAATTTGCGCTATTCCAAAACGAAAATCCGAGCAACAACAGACCAATTACCACGCAACCTATCCACAATCCTATTACAACCGATCTTCGTTTTCTATCAGAGGTGAAGTCGGAAACCAGTAGATAATCCATCAGCATTAAAAAACCGCACAACAAGCCTGCAGTGATGAAAACTAACCCCGTTGCAGAAAATATGTCGTTCAAAACTCGAAATATTTGAAAATCAATCGATACGAAGGTAAACAAAGCGACAAACACGGCGAGACTCTCGATAAATTGGGTTTTTATCTTTTCTGTTCCGCTTTTAATGTCTTTAACTTCTTGCTGATAACCATTCGTCAGCGCCTGCGACTCCTTAACCAATTTTTCAAACCCGTTAATTCGTGCACTCTGTTGATCAATTACACTAAAAATAACCTTCAAAGCCTGCTGCGCATAGGCATCCTGCGATGGCCCGGTCTGACCGGCCGGTTCCGACACCCCAGTTTGCTCTACTTCTCGAGTGGAGTCCGCCGAACCGGATACCCCAGAAATCACTCTAGACATACCACCGTCTGTATTTCTGCGAGCGACGACTTTTCGTTCGCATCCCTAATGATGTCAATGACCTTCGCGAGGTCAAAAGCATTTTGTGCATTCGGCTGCGTGTTTAAATCGTGACGAACCGCTACCACTTCCGTGCCCGGATTATCAAGCCTCGTCCCACTACGCAAGGCAACCACACGATTACAATAATTATAGCTTTGCAAACTCATCTGCCTAGTAACAGACATCGTGAAATCCGTAACCGACTCGCTCGCATCCAGTAATTTTGAATTAAAAATCGAGTTCATGACATCGTGATAAGTAGCATCGACTACGTAGTCGGTAATGAACCCGACTCTATTAAAAGTCACCCCTTTGCGTAATGATTCGACGACTCTTCGTACATGATTGCTTATATCATCAATCGACACTGTACATTCTTTGCCATCAACTGACGACCAAGTAAAATACAACTTATCCAGGCCTATTTGACACGTCCTCGTACCGTCTTTCGACCGTATTGTAAGGCGGGGTAACTCTCGAGGAGCGCTAGATGGTAGTGGCAACACGAGTGGATCTCCATCGAACTCTTTTATTTTTGAGAGCGACGCAATCAGAACCGAAACATTCGAGATGTAAAAATCATTCGGAAACAATGCGGCATGGTACGCGTCAAGTGTGTACTTCATAATTTTTGGATAGTTTAAATTGCTCCTCGCGTGTCGATTTCTCCCATCACCTTCCCCGTCTCCACCAACACCACGATGATCTTCTGGTAATGCTCGATGTCAGCATTGGTCAACGTTCTCCCCTTCCGATCTTTCAGCCACTTCTGTGCCGGCTGGTAGCCGCCGATGTAGAAGGTCCAGGCGGATTCGGGGACTTGGCCGAAGTATTGTTCCTTGTTGATCCAGACGTTTCCTTCTTTGTAGGTGATGGATTCGACGACGTTCGAGCCATCCTTCGGGAAAGTCGTGATGAATTTGTTGACGTCGGGGGTCGTCATCAAGTGCAATTCGCGCAGACGTTTACCGAAAGCGGCGAGATGGTGGAATTGTTCGTCACTCGCTGGCGGCGGGACGCGCGGGAAGTCGGTTTTCAGGAATTCCTTGTAAGTCTCGCGGTATTTCGGCGAGTGCAAGACAGCGTAGATGTAATCGAGAACATCCTCCGGCTGATATTCCTTCTTGAGATTGACCGTGAGCTTCTTTAACTCATCGCGGTCGAAATTCGTCGTTCGTGTTCCGTCGGGGTGATAGAGGTAGAGCGGGAAATAGCTACCCGACCCAAAACGACCAGCAGTTCCGGTCAGGTTAAAATCTCCAACGTTTTCAGAGACGAACACATAACGCCAATCGCTGACACACTGTCTCGAGGTGACCAAACCAACGTTGTGGTCGTTCAAAAAATTCTGCATCACCTTGTCTCTATGTCGCCAAACAAGCTTGTTATCAAAATAGGTAAAACGACTGTCAAACGGCCGATAAGAAAATGGAATGATTTTAGTAGGATCGAAAACGATCTTGTCCTTGTTCGACAAAATCCACTTGGCGTAATTCTTTCCTAACCCGAATTCCTTGTTCAGGGTCTGTTCGTCGTACTCGCTGGCTACCAGCTTCTCGATTCGCTTCTCGAGCGTGTCCTTGCTCTCGCTCACGATGAAGCTGTCGCCCATCGTCACAATTCCGGTGTTGTAAACCATGAACAGGTCGTCCAACTTGATTCCCTTCTCGTATTCCTCGATTCCAGCATTGTTCTTGCCGACGAAGTAGCACATCTTCGAGTCCAATGCGACCTCCGACCACTCGACCTTATCTTCATCCAACCGCTTGAACTTGTCCTTCCGCATTCCAAAAAAATCGGCGTGAAAAACCTTAGCGAGCGCGTTCGCCTTCTTCTCCCCCGTCTTCACCGCGACGATTATCGCCACGCCCTGCTGGATGTCGAAGACGTTCTCGTCCTTGCCGCCGCCGGGCGTAGTCTCTTTCTTTTTGGAATTGCCATGCAGGTCGAGCACGCGGATCGAGTCGAAAGTCTTGGCGAGGTGCCAGCGCATGCCGCGGAAGGTCGGGTTGTCGAGGTAGCCGTGGTTCGTGATCATGGCCACGATTCCCTCGCCGTTCTTTTCGATCAGATCTTCGGCGAACGCGATGAATTTGACATAATCGTCGTTCAGCCAGTGCTTGCGCTCCTGCAATTTCATCGTCCCGCCCGGTTCGACTTTGTATTTGCCGATCAGCTTGTTCGCGTATTCCGTCTCGTTCGAAGAGACACCGCTGTACGGCGGATTGCCCACGATCACCATGATCGGCCGCTCTTTCTTGATCTTGCCGGCCTCGGTGGCTTCCGCGGCGATGCTGTGCGACAAGCCGAAACCGAAAAGCGTGTCGTCGAGATCGAGGCCTTCTTCGAGCGTGTTCGTGAGATAGACGCCGAGCCGACCTTTGAGGTCTTTACACCCGGTCTCCTGCAAAGTCATGCCGAGTTTGAGATGCGCGATCGTATACGGCGCCATCATGAGCTCGAAGCCGTAGAGGCGCGGAAGCAAATCGTCGTTCACGTATCCCTGCCAACGACCCTCTTGTCCGACAAAATCTTCGTGGATGTGACGGACGATCTCGTTCAAGAACGTCGCGGTGCCCACAGCCGGGTCGAGGACTTGGACGCGGTGGACGTCGACCTTGGCTTTCTTGCCCTGCGAGACGATCTGGACCTGTCTTTTCGTAGTGTCCGCCAGGCCTTTCGGCAACCCGAAGTCGCGCTTGAGCGCTTCGTCCACCGCCCGGACGATGAAACGCGCGACCGGGATCGGGGTGTAGTAGGCGCCCATCCGCTTGCGCTCCTCGGGGTCGTACTCCTTGAGGAAGTCTTCGTAAAAATGGATGATCGGATCCCGTTCGTCCGTGACCTCGAACAATCGCAGATGTTTCTGGACGATTACCCGCACGTCGGAAACGGAAAACACGGCACAGAGCTCGTCCACGATATAGCCGAGCCGCTTATCGAAACGCGACCCGGCGATATGGTCGAAGAAGTCGCGGAGGAACGGATTGCTGGCCGGGACCAGGTCGCGCGCTTCCTGACGGCTGAAATCCTCTGGCGTCTTGTCGTTGTAACGGGCGACGAAGAGGCCGTAGACCAAGGTCTGGGCGTACATGTCCGCGAACTTGTCGACCGAGAGATCGTGGACCAATAGCCGCTTGATCGTCTCGAAGACGCGGAGCAACTCGTCGTTCTTGTCGCCGTCCTCTTTGAGATAACGCCGGACGTTGTCGCGGATGCGACGCGCCTTGCCGGCCATCATCCCGGCCAGCTGTTTGCCGTTCGTTATCGGCTCGGGCTGGCCCTGTAGGAACTCGGCGAGCGCGTTCATGAGCTCGACCTCGTGGCCGTGAACGGCGACCGGGACGCCGCCCTCCAATTTACCGATCACGATCGGTTCGCCGGAACGCTGTCCGTTGCGATAGAAACGGAACTCGAGATAATCGGTGAGGATCAGGTTGGAATATCCTAGATAACGCTCCATCTGTTCGGACTTCTCGGTCTTGTCGAGACTGACCCCGATGTCCTTGGTCTCGGCGTAACCGATAGGCAAGATGCCGCGGAGGAATATGAAATCCAGCGCGCCGTGCTCGCTCCGCGATGGGTCGTTCACGATCTTGACGTTCGAGTCCGCCGCCTTGACGAGCGCTTCGAGCGACGGCCGGTAGGCGTGCTCGCGGGCGTGGCCGGTGCGGTACTTTTCCGCCACGGCGTTCCAGTAGGCGGCGACGGCGTCTTTCATGTCTTGGGGCGAGGCCATAGCGTGGCGGGTCCTGTGAAAAGTCGTTTTCTGACAGGTAGCCCTTCGACAAGCTCAGGGAATATTTTTCGGGTATTTCCTGAGTGAAGCGTCGGGCGAAGTCGAAGGACTACCTGACCTGATTCATCAGGATATTCTCACAAACGCGGCAAAAAATCGAGTAGCGAAACGCCGCCGCGTTTCCGCGGCGGCGTCTCGTCGTCCTTATGCCTGTTCCGGCAACAATTTCGTGTGTTCGAGCTTCTTCTTGATCTCGATGGCGACTTTCTTCACGTCCACGATCTCCTGGATGCCGGCGTCCATGTCGCGGATGATGATCGTGCCGTCCAGGATTTCCTTCTGGCCGAGCAGGATCGTGTATTTGACGCCGAGACGGTTCGCGATTTCCATCTGCGACTTGAGGGAATCCTTGGTGAACGTGGCCGCCACTGGGACACCAGCGCGACGGAGCTCTTCGAAGACGCCGAAGGCTTTGCGTTTGGCCGGTTCGCCGAGCTGGGCCATGTAGACCGTGGGCTTCGGCGGCTCGGGCACGACGACGTTCTTTTCCTTGAGTTGAAGGATCGCCCGCTCGAGACCGATGGCGAAACCCGCGGCCGGAGTGGGCCGTCCGCCCAACGTCTCGACCAGGGCGTCATAGCGGCCGCCGCCGCCGAGCGCTTGCGGCGCGCCGTCCTCTTCCTTCGCGCCACGCGGCACGAACTCGAACACGGTGTGGGTGTAGTAATCCAAGCCGCGGACGAGATACGGATCCATCGAGTAGTTCACGTCGGCCTCGTCCAGGAACTCGAGCACCTTCATGAAATGGTTCTTGTTGTCCTCGGACAGGAAGTCGACGATCTGCGGCGCGCTCGCGCGCACCTTGCGACAACCCTCCTCCTTGCAATCGAGCACGCGAAGCGGGTTCTTCGAGAGCCGCGCCTTGCAGTCTTCGCAGAGGGACGCGCGATGACTGCGGTAGTGCGCGACGAGCTTTTCCTTGTAGCGGGCGCGGTCGTTGGCGTCGCCGATCGAGTTGATCTGGACGTCGACATCGATCCCGAGATCGGAGAAATACCGCACGCCCAGGATCACGAGCTCGGCATCGATCACGGGCTTCATGTCGCCCAGGATCTCGCAGCCGAACTGGTGGAACTGGCGATAGCGTCCGGACTGCGGACGTTCGTGGCGGAACATCGAACCGAGATAGAAGAATTTCACGGGCTGGGGCAGGTTCAACATCCCGTGGTTAACGTAAGCGCGCGCGACCGGCGCCGTGCCTTCGGGCCGGAGCGTGAGGTTGTCCTCGCCCTGGTCGAGGAACGAGAACATCTGCTTCTCGACGACGTCGGTCTGCTTGCCGACGGCGCGGATGAAGAGCGAAGTCTCTTCGAGCAGGGGCGTCTCGATCGGCTCGTAGCCGTAGGCCCGGGCGATCGAATCGGCCTTGTCACGCACCAGTTTCCAATAGCGCTCTTCGATCGGCAGGATATCCTTCCCGCGCGGCGGTTGCGGTATCGCGACTCCGCGGACCTTCTTCGGAGGCGGCGTTTCGACTTTCGGTTGCGTCTTGTCCGGAGCTTCTTTCTTCGAAGCATCTGTCTTCGCGTTCATATCCATGTCATTAGGCAGCAAAGTGAATCAGATGCCGGCGTAAGACGGCGATTCTATCGAACCGATCTTATCGAGCGGCCAACCGCGGATCCAGACCTTCCCGACGATCGCGCCCTTCGAGACCGGACCGAACGACCTCGAGTCCATCGAGACCGAACGGTTGTCGCCCATCAGGAAGTACTGGTCGGCCGCGAGCGTGACTTCGATGTCTCCGGGAGTATAGATTCCCGGGATGTACGCCGACTCGTCGAGTTTGTATCCGTTCGGATGATCCTTGTCCGCGATCGTGACGACGCCGTTCCGCACCGTGACCTTCTCGCCCGGCTCGCCGATCACCCGTTTGATGAAGAACTCGTTCGTCGCGGTCGGCGGACGGAAGACCACGATCTCGCCGCGCACCGGCGTCTCGAACCGATACGAGAGCTCGTTGATGACGAGATACTCGCGATCCTTGAAATTCGGCTCCATCGACGCGCCTTTGACGTAAAACGGCTGGACCAGGAAGTACCGGACCGGCAGGATGATCGCGAGCGAAATCACGATGACCCGAAGCGCCTCGCCGAAATACTGCTTCGCCGCGGACACGATCGATTCGTCGCCACGACCGTTCTTGTCGTCAAGCATGGGTTTTGCGTAAAAATACCGAGAATTCACGCTCGGTACTGCCAAAGTAGCGCATTTTCGCACATAAGTCAAAACTGGCCCTTTTGGGGGTCTTGCGCCGTATATAATAGGAAGGCGGTTTTGACCCCAACAAAGCGACTATCTTGCCCAGCAAAGGGCCATATGGTAATCTTTTCCGGCGACTCCTTACGAAATTACGAAAGATCACGAACTTACGAAACGAAGTTATCGCGAAAGGCAAGTACAAGACTGAACGCCGACCGGTCACGGACACCGTCCCCGTTTCGTACATTCGTACTTTTCGTAATTTCGTAGGACCGCAAGGACGCATAGCTCAGCTGGTTAGAGCGCACGATTCACATTCGTGAGGTCCCAGGTTCGATCCCTGGTGCGTCCACCAAAAACCCTCCGCGGAAATCGCGGAGGATTTTTCGTGCTCAAACGACATCTTCCTTCGATCGGATCGACACGCGGTCGCGTGAGTCACCACGACCCGCCGCCACCGCCGCCGAATCCGCCGCCCGAGGAACCGCCGCCGGACGATCCGGACGAGGACGGAGCGATCGCGTGAGCGGAAGCCTCGCCGAAACCCTTCAAGCTCGAACCGAAAGTCGCGGGAGAGAAGACGAACCCCGGAGCGCCGCGGTACCAGGACGGTTGCGTCACCGGCAAGCCCTCGAAGGCGCGGGTCCAAGCGTCGACGACACCGAACACCATGGCGTAAGACAGGAACTTCTCGAACATGTTCTCCTTCACCTGCCACTCGATGCGCCGCTTCTCGGCCATCGAAAGATAGAGCTTGAAGCCAAGCGCGTGACGATTGGCGACGGCTCCCTTCTGGCTCCGTCGCGGCATGAAGACGCCGAACATCGCGACCAGTCCGCCCGAAATCAGGATCGCGACGAATGCCATATTCCCCCAAGCCGCGGTGATCGGTTCCGAGAAGATCAACGTGATGAAGCCGATCGCGAAACCGATCGCCAGGTACATCACCATCAAGGTCGCGGGATTCCCGGCGAAGTATCCGTCCTTAGTCAGGCCATCCAGGACTTTGCCTTGGAACGATACGCGTTTTTTCTGGAACCCCTGGTCGGTCGAGAGGTCATCGACTTTGACTTCGGAACGTCCGTCGAAAAGCGCGTCGAAGAACATCGTGACGTCCGCATCGAGACTCGAATCGGCGTCTTTCGTCTTGTGGAGGACGTATTTCCTCTTCTCGAACAAGCCGTCTTTTCCGGTCTCCTCGATCGTCAGGAAACCGCGCACCGCGAGATCGACGATGGTCGCGCTGGTGCCCGGGGTCGTGACCCTCATCTTGACGAGCGCGGCCAGCTTGGCCGGCGTCATCGCGTCCGGCGGATCGTACTCGGCCATCAAGGTACCCGTCTTCGGATCGCGTCCGCGGGTCCACCAATACCAAGACATGAACAGGAAAACGACGATCGGCAAGGCGACCGCGACGTTGTCGGAGACGAAATCGCGCACCTCTTCGGCCGCGGTCGGCGCGGTGACGAAACCCTTGGGCCAACCGATCGCGATCGTGAGCGGCGCGTCGGCGCTGAACAGGCGGGTATCGCCAGAGATCCCGGTCACGCAATCCTTATCGGTCGATCCGCGCGGGCCGGTGTAACAGGCTGACGTGATGAGGTCTTGCGTGATTCCCGACGGCAACATGACCGTGGCCCCGACCGAGAGGAGCGGGATGCGCCAAGCGTCTCCGCTCACGTTCCAATACAACTCGTCATGGTCGCCGAAGAACAGGAGCGCGCGACTGACGCGGTAGCCGATCCGATAGTCCTGCTCGCCCGTGACGGTACGGTCGGGATCCCCGATGCGGATCCGGAGATCGTCGCCTTGTCTCGAAAGCGCGTACTGGACAGGCGAACCGTCCGCGTCGGTGACGGAATCGACCGTCAGCTTGATGTTACGCCAATTGTCGTTCGCGTCGCGATACCGGATCGGGATCTCGCGATCGATGCCGTGGCGAGGTTCAGGAAAATCGGCGACGATGTCTTCGGAAACGGAGATCGTGGCGTCCGGATTGACGACGATCGTCGACCTGAAGCTCGTGATCGCTTCCGCGGTCGTTTGGGCAGAGGCGACTCCGCCCGACGCGAACGTCGCCGCCATGACGACGACGCAAGACAGGACAAGGATGGACCTTCGCATAACTACAAAGCCGCTTGCATGAGGGACCTGATGACGAGGAACGGGGCGTAAAACGCAGGAATGACGAAAATCGCGGTGACGACGATCTTGGCGCGTCGGTTCCATGACGAGATGGTCCAGACGGCGATGATGCCGAAAATCGGCAAACCAATCAGGAGCGCCACCGTCACGACGTTCCTCACGAGCGCGCCGTGCTCGACCGGAGCCGATTCGACCGGCGGGACGGCCGCGGTCGCGCTCACCGCAGTCTCCTCCTCTCCCGGAATCGCTTCGATGTCGTTCAGCATATCCTGCATAGATAGAATCGACACTAGAGGATGGAACCCATCCTAACCTTTCCAGCCTCGGGCGGACCCCGCTGACCTTGATTAAGATGACGCGGGTGGCGGGGCCCTTGTCGCAATGGAAAGGACCGGTTCCCGACCCAGCTGGACTATTGTCCCGTCCCGAGGAATCTCTTGTTCGCGTTATGCTCCTCGAGCGTCTTGGCGTAATGGACCGTGCCGTCCGGGGCGGTGAGGAAGTAGACGTAATCGTTCGGCGTGGGGTCGAGGACCGCTTCGATCGAGTCGAGACCGGGATCGCCGATCGGTCCCGGCGGGAGCTCGCGCGTCTTGTAGGTGTTCCAAGGACTCTCGGAATCGCGGGCTTCGGAGGTGGTGAAGACGCTGCCCGTCGCGCCGGTCGCGTAGTGCACTGTGGAATCGGCCTGAAGCGCCATGCCTTCCTCGAGACGACGACGGAAGATGTCGGCCACGATACGCCGGTCGGCCGGAGCGCGGACCTCGGCTTCGACGATCGAGGCCAGGGTCAGGATATCATGGAAATCCCTCCCCCGCTTCCCCGCTTCGGCCCTGACGTCCGCGGTCTTCTTCCTGAAATTCCCGAGCATTTTCTCCACGACTTCACGCGCGCTCGAGTCGGCGAAGAAACGATAGGTGTCGGGAAAAAGATATCCTTCGAGCGAGACGCCAATCGGCTTCTCCTCGATGAACGGAAAATCCTCCGAAGTGAACGCGATCGACGTCTCGCGCGCGGCCGGATCTCCGGTCACGGCATAAAGTTCTTGCGGATTTTTGATGACGCCCGCCTTCTCGAGCCGTGCGGCGACGTCACGCAAATCGCTACCTTCGGGGAAAGTCACCGTGACCTCTTCGCGTCCGTGTTGGCTCAAGGTGGAAATCGCCTCGCGCACTCCGGACTCCGGCCAGAGCCAAAACGTACCGGCGTGCAAACTCTTGTCCGCGCCGTTCAAGCGGACCGACGACTCGAACACGAACGCCGCCCAAGGGTCGAAGACTCCGGCGGACTTGAGCTGTTGTGCCAGCGCGTGAGGCGACGGATCCGTGACGACGACCTTGATCGACGGACGGTCGGTCGAGGCGATTCCCTCGTACGACATGTAGACCCTGAAGGATACCGCCAGCACGATGAACGCCGAAACCGCCACGATCGCGATCAACAGTCTTTTCACAGTTTGTGCAGATGTTCGAGGGCGGAATAAATCGCGCCGACGTGGACAAGCGAGGGGATCTTGCCGGCCGCCGCCAATTCGCGCGCTTCGTCCGGCGACACGGTGAGGACGTCGATTATCTCGGTCGCCGTGTCTTGCGGTTCGCCGATCTTGCGACAGCCGGTCGCGACGAACAATTTGAGCCTGGCCGTCGACGAGGTCGCGAAGGAGTTGAAAGAACCGAGAAGTTCAATCTTGGCCGGCGCGTATCCCGTCTCCTCGCGGAGCTCGCGCGCCGCCGCCGCTTTGAGGCTCCGATCGCTTTCCTCGATGCGCCCGATCGGAAGCTCCATGATTATCGAACGCGCCCCGTGCTTGTACTGGCGGATAAGGATGACCTTGCCGTCCGCGGTCACCGGAAACACGATGACTCCGCCGAGCGCGTGGTTGACGAAAAAGTGGTACTTCTCGCCGCTCGGCGTGAGCACCGTCTCGTCCTTGATGTCCCACCACCGGTTCTTGAACGCGGTCTTCGTGTCCAAGATCTTCCATTTCGCGATTTTCTTCTGGTGTTCGGTCTTCATATCCGTGGTTCGGTCGTTTCGAGACGACGCAACCCCATCTCGAAGACGGCTAGCGAGGCGACGGTGTTCACTTCGCGCGAATCGATCATCCGTCGCAACTCTTCGGGCGAGACGAGGAGACGCTCGATCACCTCGCACGCCTCATGCTCCGGTTCTTGGGCGAGACGCGCACCGGCGGCGAAGAAAGCGTACATGCGGTCCGTGGACGAAGTCGGACTGACCGCGAAGTCGCCGAGACTTTCCAAAAGTTCCGCCTCGTAGCCCGTCTCTTCCTTGAGCTCGCGTCGTGCAGCCGCTTCGGGCGTCTCGCCGGGATCCACGTAACCGGCCGGCGGTTCGACGACCCAGCCTTTCACCCCGAACTTGAACTGCCGGTTCACGACCACTTTCCGGTCCGCGGTGAGACAGAAGACCAAGACGAAATCCCCCCGGGACGAGACGTACCAGTCGTGGACGCCCCCATCCGGACCGACGATCCCCTCCTTGCGTATCTTGATGTACGGACAATCGAAGACCATCTCGCCGCCTTGGACTTTCCAACCGTCCGGGAACTGCTCGGCCATAAGCTTCATGATACAATGTCTCCGTTATGGACAGGCGCAAACGCTCGCACTTCATCCTCGGCATCCTGACCGTCTATCTCGGTCTGGCCGCGGTCGTCTATTTCGGGACCGTTCTCGAGGAAAACCTTCGTCCTCCGACGACGCCGATTTGGGGCGTGACTTTCGTGCCGAGCTATGCGGAATATCTCGGGACCGACGCGAAAGAATCGCTCACGGCGCTCTTGGACGACCTCAAGGTGAAGCATTTCAGGCTCTCGATCCCCTGGGACCGCGCCGAGGCGTCACAGGGGCAGTTTAACTTCTCGGAAATAGGGTGGCAACTCGACGAACTCGGGAAACGCGGCGCGGACGCGTTCGTCTCGATCGGCCGACGTACGCCGCGCTGGCCCGAATGCCACGACCCGGACTGGATCGACGACCTGACGCTCGAGCGACAAGACGAAGCCGCGCTCGAACTCGTCCGCGCGGAAGTCACGGCGCTCAAAGGCCGCAAGGAGATCGTCGCCTGGCAAGTCGAGAACGAACCGTTCCTCGCGGTCTTCGGTCGCTGTCCGAGCCGGCTTTCGCCCGCTTACTTCAAGCGCGAAGTGGCGCTCGTCCACGAACTCGATCCGTCGCGTCCCGTGATCACGACGGATTCCGGCGAGCTTTCGACCTGGTTCCGGGCCGCGCCGCGGGTCGACGAACTCGGCATCTCGATCTATCACGAGACTTGGAACGGGATCTTCGGCAAGATCGTCTACCCGTTGCCGCCGGCCTTCTATCGTCGTCGCGTGGAATTCACCAAGGCGATCTTCGGGACCGAGGTCTTCGTCTCGGAACTCCAAGCCGAACCCTGGAGCGGGACCCAGCTCTCGCGACTCACGCCCGACGAGCAGGTCAAACTGCTTGGGCCGGAGAAGCTCGCCGGTTACCTGCGTTTCGCGGAACGGACCGGATTGCCCTCTTTCTATCTTTGGGGCGCCGAATGGTGGTACAGCCTGAAGATCCACGGCCACCCCGAACTTTGGGAGACGGTACGGAGCGTGTTCGCGAAGCGGTAAGACATCGCAGGGAACCGAAACTCCGCCTCTCGGGGCGGAGTCTTTTGTCTCTGAGGCTAGACGTACCGATCCAACTTCTTCTTCATCAGCTCGTCGACCAACTTTTTGACGTCTTGCGAACGCGACTTCGGACAGACGAGGACCGCATCCGGCGTGTCGATGACGACCATGTCATGGACGCCGATCGTGGCGACCAGGCGGCCGGAGTCGCCGAGGACGAGGTTGCCGGAGGAGTCGAGCGAGAGATGTTCGCCGCGGGAGACGACGCGTTCCGGCTTATCGGCCAAGATCTCGTGGACCGCGCGCCAACTGCCGACGTCGGTCCAACCGAAGGCGGCCGGGATGACCACCATTCCCTTCTCTTTCTCGAGCAAGCCGTAATCGATCGAGATCGGCGCGACGGCGTGGAACTCCCGTTCGATGACCGCCCGTTCCTTCGACGTCCCGAGAGCCGCGGAAATCGTCAGGAGACGCTTATGGAGCGCGGGCAGGTGTTTCTTGTACTTCCCTAACAACGCATCGGCTCGCGCGACTATCAACGTGGGATTCCAGAGATATTCCCAGCTCTCGACGTACCTCTTGGCCGTCGTCTCGTCGGGTTTTTCGACGAACTCGCGGACGGTGAAAATCTCGTCTTCGCCTTGGCCACGGCCGCGCGCCGATCGCGCCGCCAAGTCGCCCATCCGGATATAGCCGTAACCCGTCTCGGGATAGGTCGGCCTGATGCCGACGAGGACTATCCGGTCGGGTTCGGAGCGCACGAGCGACTCCGCGACCTTGAGGATGCGGACGTATTCCTTCTCGTCCTTGACGTGACTGTCCGAGTTAGAATAGACGATGACCGCCTCCGGATCTTCCTTCAAGACGCGGACGAGAGCGAGACCGAGCGCGGGCGCCGTCTCGCGACGCGACGGTTCGACGCTCACGTGACCGGGCTTCAATCCTTTGATCTCTTTCTTGATTTGATTCACGTACTCGGCGCCGGTCGTGACCCAGATCCGCTCCGCCCCGAAGCCGCGCGCCAGGCGCTCCGCCGTCTTCTCGAGCATCGTATGATCGTCCAAAAGCGGATGTACCTGCTTGGGTTTCGCCTTCCGGGACAAGGGCCAAAGGCGAGTGCCGGAACCGCCGGCCATGATGATGGGGGTCAACATACTGGATGGATAGTGGTGAGTGGAGAGTGGTCAGTGGATTGGTCGGAATCGATGATCGTCTGATTCTGATTCTTGTTGCCCTACTCTCCACTATCCACTCTCTACTCTCGGATTTTCACCTCAACCTCTGATCAATGATACGACGACCACGACCGCCGCCAGCGCGAACCGGTACCACACGAACGGACGATAGCTCTTTTTCGAGACGTACGCCAGCAGGAAACGGATGACGACGAGCCCGGTCGCGGCCGCGGCGACGATACCGGCGAAGAAGCCGGGCGACAGGTCGACGACGGTGAGGTGCCGCAGGCTCCAAAGGGCGGCGCCGGCGACGATCGGAGCCGCGAGCAGGAACGACAGCCGGGCCGATTCTTCGCGAGAGTAACCGAGCGCCCGAGCCGCCGTGATCGTGGCGCCGGAACGCGAGACGCCGGGGACGAGCGCGCAGGCTTGGGCGAGACCGAGCGCGAGCGCGTGCCGCACGGTGAGGTCATCGGTCCGGCGGATAGTCTTGCCTTTCATGTCGGCGACGAGGAGCAAGAGACCGGCGGACGCGAGCGCGGCGGTGACGATCGCCGGCGAGCGGAACGCCGCGTTCGCCGCGTCTTCGAGCAAGATTCCGGCCAATCCTCCCGGCACGGCGCCGAGAACGATGAGCCAAAACGTCTTCGGACGCGTCTGGCCGCCCTGACCGAAACCGGACTTCACGAGCTCGTACCAGTCCCGACGGAAATAGACGAGGACCGCGGCGAGCGTGCCGAGATGCAGGGCCACGTCGAAGACGAGACCGGGATCGCGGAAACCGAAAAACCAGGGCAACAGGAAAAGATGGGCCGAAGACGAGATCGGCAGGAACTCGGTGAGTCCTTGGACCATTCCGAGGAAAACGGCGATCAAGACGGTCATACGAGCGGGAGGTTTTGCGCGAAGAGCACGGTCAAGGATGATACCACGGCCGCGAGCAGTAAGCCCGCCGCGATATCGGACGGATAGTGCACGCCGGAGGCGATCCGCGACATCCCGACCAGCGCGGCCATCGCGAGGAACGGCCAGCCGAGCGGATTGCCGGAGAGCAGATAGACGAAAGCGATCGCGAAAGAGATGGCGGCGTGATCCGAGGGGAACGATTTCCAATCCGGCGGCATCCAGGTCAACGGCTCGAACTTGAGATGCTTGAAGGGCCGCTCACGGAACCAGACGAGGCTGATGCCCCATGACAGCGCCTCGGTCACGACTACGGCGATCGTGGCGAGCGCAAAGACGCGGATCGAGGTCACGACGTGGAGGGTCGGACCTTCGGTAAGCGATGCCAACGCGACGAGGACGACGAGATAGAAAAGCCAGGTCGCGCCGAACGCGATCAGGCCGTCGACGCTCCTCGAACGGCCGACGGCCGATCGGAACGCCTTGAGGATGCGGAGGTCGAGCTTCATGTTTCAGGCGGCTCCGGTCTTGGGTCGCGCCAGGAACGACAGGGCGAAGAACGCGGCGGCGACGAGCACGATCGTGGGGCCGGAAGCCGTGTTCGCGTAATAAGAAACGACGAGACCTAGAGCGGAAGACAGGATCCCGATGAGGGACGAGACCACGAACATGCTGCGGAAGTTCCAAGAGACGTTCTTGGCCGCCGCCGCCGGGATGATGACGAGCGGGCCGATCAGCACCGCGCCCACGATCTTGAGCCCGAGCGCCACGACGAGCGCCAGGATGCAGACGAACACGCGGTCGTGCAACTCGACGTTCACGCCCTCGACTTTGGCCAGGTCGGAATGGAAAGCGATCTTCGCCCAGACGCGGAAGAAAAGGAAGAGCGCCACGATCGTCGTCACCGTGAGCAACACGATCAGCGTGATGTCCGATCGCGAGACGCCGAGGATGTCGCCGAAGAGATAGCCGAAGAGGTCCACCCGGTAGCCCTTGAGCAGGCCGATGACGATGACGCCGAGCGCCATCGCGGTCGAGAACAACACGCCGATCACGGTATCGATCGAGACGCCGCGCCGTTTCGCGAGCGACGAGACCGCGAGCGCGACGACGACCGAGAAACCGACCGCTCCGAGCAACGGGTTCACGCCGAGCAAAAGCCCTAGTGCGATGCCGGTGAGCGAGGAATGCGAGATCGCTTCGGAAAAGAACGACATCTTGCGCAAGATCACGAAGACGCCCAGGTTCGAGGCCAGGTAACCGATCAGCACGCCGGCGACGAGCGCGCGGACGAAGAAATCGTATTGCAGGAAATCAGGCATGTCCGTGTCCTTCGTGACTCGCGGCGCGGGCGACGCCGTGATCGCCGTGATGGAAATGCGCCGGTTGGGCGTAAGCGCGAGCGAGCGTCTCGGGCGTCAGGACCTCGTTCGGGACGCCCGTGCAGACGAGGCGGCGGTTCACACAGACCACCTTGCTCGCATAGCGGAAGACGATATCCAAGTCATGCGAGACGAGGATTACGGTCATCCCCCGTTCCTCGGCGATGCGGTGGATGAGCCCGTAGATCGTCTCTTCGCCTTCGATATCGATGCCGGAGGACGGTTCGTCCAAGACGAGAAGCGACGGATTGGGCAAGAGCGCGCTCGCTATCAGGACCCGCTGGAGTTCGCCGCCCGAGAGCACGCCGATCGGCTTCTCGATGAGTCGCGAGGCGCCGACGTCTTTGAGGGCGTGAGTGACCGTCTCGTGGGCGCCTTCGTCATGGCGCCAGAAACGATGGTTCGGGAGACGCAGTAACATCAGCTCCTCGACCGTCAGCGGGAAGCTGCGGTCGAAGTCGATGTTCTGCGGGACGTACCCGATCGTCGGACGGTCCGTCCAGATCACTTCGCCGACGTGCGGCACGAGACCGATGAGCGCGCCGACCAAAGTCGTCTTGCCGGAACCGTTCGGACCGATCACCGCCACGATCTCCCCCTTCTCGACGGAAAACGAAATCTTGTCGAGCACTTTCTGCTCGCCGTAACGCACCGAAAGGTCGTGGACTTTGAGGAATGACATGGGATGGATCGAGCGAGCGAGTAGCCAGTGGCCAGTAGCGAGTAGGTCGACGTCGGACCGTCCTACTGGCGACTGGCTACTCGCTACTGGCCGTCAATGAGCATCAGCTCGAGAATGCCCGGACGAGCACCTTGAGATTCTCTTCCATTATCTTGATGTAGGAATCCGCGGACAGGTCGCCGACCTCGCCGGTATCGAGAGCGTAAACGCGGGCGCCGGTCTCGGCGGCGACGGTCTCGACGATCTTCGGCGAGAATTGCGGCTCCGAGAACAAGACCTGGACCTGACGCGCCTTGATGAGATCGACGAGCGAGGCCAGATATTTCGCGCCCGGCTCCTTACCCGGGAACTCTTCGACGACCGCGAGTCCGTTCAAGCCGTAACGCGAGGCCAGGTAATCGAACGCCGGATGGAAAGAGACGAAATCCTTATTCGCCAGACCGGCGAGCGCGGTGCGGTACTCGGCGTCGAGTGCCTCCAACTTCTTCGAGTACTCCGCCGCGTTACGGCGATAGCCCGCGGCATGCGATGAATCGGAGCGCGCGAGCGCCTCGGCGATGTTCGCGACCTCCGTCTTGGCCAAGACCGGGTCCAACCAGACATGCGGATTCACCCCCACGTCTTCACCGCTCGACGCCCCGCCGGCAACCGTCGTCGTATCGCCGAAGTCCGTGGTGACGATCCCCTTCCCAGCCTCGATCAACTTGGCCTTGGCGCCGGAACTCGATATCAGGTCGGTCATCCAACTTTCGAGACCGAGCCCGTTCGCCACGATGACGTCGGCCGAAGCCACCTTCCTGAAATCGCCGGGCGTGAACGCATAATCATGAGGCCCGACCCCCGGCGGCAGGAGATTCTCGACATCCGCGTAATCCCCGGCCACGTTCTTCGTGAAGACGTAGATCGGCAGAAAGGTCGTGACGATGCGCAGGCGTCCGTTCGACGGGATCCTCGACGTCGAACCTTGAGACACCATGAACCAGACCGCACCTCCGATCAGCGCAGTGACGACGAGGATGACGATAAGAGCGCGTTTTTCCATACTTTCCACGTTCCTCTTGAGTATACAGCCCAGGGACACGATGAAGCCAGCGGCGCCGATCGTGTGCAATAGGTAGCCCTTCGACTCGGCTCAGGGAATGATGATGTTCATTTACTGAGCGAAGCCGGAGGACTTCCCCCGTACTATCGAGCTACTCGCCTACTCGCTTACTGGCCTACTCGTCTACTCGCCTACTGGCCTAACGATCCACTCGCCTCATCGGCAGATCCGTGGCAATCGTCATCGTGCCATGCTCCGCGCGCAGATCGACCGCGTCGGTCGTGGTCTTCTCGTAGCCGTCCTTCGTCACGGTCACGTAGACTTCGGCCGGCCCGACGAGCAGGCCATAGCGTCCGGCCGTGTCCGTGACCGCGGTCGCGACGAGCTTATGATAAGGGAGCGCGAACATCCGGACCACGGCCTGTGGGATCGGCTGATCGGTCCCCTCCTCATGCACCACGCCGTGATCCTTGGATCGCGCCGGAATCGAGACGCGACGGAAGACGAAGTAGAGACAGACATGCAAGACGGCCAGGCCGCCCATCCACAAAGTCGGCACGGCCGCGAAGCTGGCCCCGGCCAAGATGGGGCCGGACAAGGCCAACGCCTTCCTTAGCCGCTCGATCGATTCGTGCCTGACCGCCATGACATCGGACACCTCCCGCTCGACGGGCTCGATCGGGACGCTCATCGTGAGCGGGGTGCCGTCTCGCTCGATCTTGACGTCTCCGCCGAGGTAAAGATCGAGATAATCGCCGTCGGTCGAAGCGCCACGGAGCGCGAGCGTCGGGAACCGATAACCCGGCTTCGCGATCTCGAGACGATAAATCCCCGGCTTCATGATGAAGACGAAACGTCCGGCGGCATCGGTGACGGAGGAACGGACGACGGCGGAGGTTCTCGCGTCCCGCACGCGGACGATGGCGAGATCGACCGGCAATTTGGAAAAGGCGTCGTAGACCACGCCGAACGCCTCCTTGCGACGTCGCGTCAGGTACAGGAACGGTTGCGAAAAGAAGAACAGAAAATAACGGGGCAATGCCGCCACCGGCGCCGCGGTGACGACGACCCCGACAAGACCGGCGGTGGCGACCGGGGCCACGACCTCCTGCAGGCCGGCCTTGACCGCAGGATTCGCGAGCGTATCGACGGCAGTATCCCTGAAAACGAACGCGGCCTGCGTCGCGCCGCCGAGCACGATACTGGCGAAACCGCCAGACACGGTGGGTAAGGTCCCGAGCGGCGCTTTCGGGGCTCGCGTGACGCCGCCTTGGGTGAGCACGTGGACCCCAGGGTCCAGTCCCGCGACCTCGCCCTCGGTCGCGAAGACGATCTGGTAATTGGGACAACGTGCCTTGTCGCAATCACTCCCGTCGGCGTTCACTGACCTCAAGATGAACGGTATGCCGCCCGGCGTCGGGTTCTCGGGGACGCGGACCATGTAGATCGCCCCTTCCGGTATCGGGGCGAAACCGGCGTCCGAGAGCGTGAGCGCCTGACCGCTACCCAAGACCACGCCCGCCGGACCCTTGGCGCCGTCCGAGGGATACGAAAGATGCGCGTCGTAGTACAGCTCGAGACCGGTCTGCGTCGTGTTCATGTCCGCGACGCGTTTCACGTCACGCGAGTAACGCCGCGCCGAATCGTACGAGACCGCGCCGACGGTCGACAAGAGACCGATGATCGAGATCACGGTCAGAAGTTCGATGAAGGTAAAACCCGTCTGGTCGCGTCTGTCCAAAGTCTTTTCCATCAGACACTATTATACCATTCCCTTGACTTTCCGGCCTCTTGGTGGCATCTTTGACGGTCCTGGAAGGAGGACTGGGATGAGATTCATCGACGTGAACGGCAAGTCGAAAATCGGGCTGAAAGGGGTCGAGGTGCACTTCAGGTTCAATGGGGTCTACCTGTTGGTCATTTTCATGACCAATCACCAAATCCCACTCTATCCCGTTCGACCCGACAGAAAGACGGACGAGAAGACCGACATGGGCTTCAACTGTCGGAGCGAGATCGAGGCCAAGGGCATCCAGGTGGCGATCATACAGACGCTTGAGATCGCGACCGGCTACCGGCTTGAGCACTGTTCCTACAAGCGCCTCGACGGCAATCCGAACTACCGCTTCGTGAAGCCGACGCCAGCACAGAAGGAGAAGACCGATGTTCAAGCTCGCTGACGGGAGACTCACGAAACTGGAGGCCGGTGACGAAATCTGGATTCGGGAAAGGGAAGGGCTCACGCGAGTCACATTCCTCCGTCCGGGACTGG